>OOCN01000124.1_pt1 | contig 80595 bp, 69 predicted proteins | sample 1671361 | NCBI WGS metagenome assembly OOCN01 (sample SAMN06348149, study PRJEB24527) | human gut metagenome | biome: human gut; feature: ankylosing spondylitis patient; material: feces | host: Homo sapiens | place: China | collected 2015-10
TTTATCTGCGGTGGCTTTCTTTGGTTCGTTTCTTTGCCATCAAAGAAATGAACACCTGCATCTTATGAGAAAAATCTTCTAATAATACCTATTTTTTCCCGCATTTTAGTATCTTTTTATGGTAGCCATTAGGCTATTGGCAAAGATAAAAATATGGCTACGTCTTTAGTTCTACTGTTTGAGCCTTGCGAGTTTAGAACGTTGTTGACATATTTTTATCTTTGACAAAGTAAAAAGTGCGTGAGCGGGTGGTTTTCTTTTTGGTTCATTTTTCTTTTGCACAAAAGAAAAACGAACACCACCCATTATTTATCTAATTTTTCCATAACGCCTTTAATTAATTTCACATGAGGAACTAATGTTTTTAATTCCAATCTTTCATTTGGGCTATGAATATCTATGTTGTTTGGTCCAATAGAAATTATATCTAAATTTGGATTTTTAGCATAGAAATAGCTACATTCAAGACCTGCATGAATAGATTTTGCTTTCATATCAAAGCCATTTTGTTCTTTGAAAGTTTCTAATACTACATGTTTTAATTGGCTATCTGGATTTGCAGGCCAGCCTGGAGCAGGTTCTCCGCTTACAACGCGAATACCACAGCGTTTACCTAATTGAATATAAATATTTGCAATTTCTCTAGTCAATGCATCTACAGCGCTTCTTGGGAATACAGATATTTCCACTGCATTTTCTTTAGTAACAACAGGACCGATATTTGCAGATAATTCTACTAAGTCTTCTTCAACTTGAGACATTTTGAGTACGCCAGTCATGCTCAAATTGATGAAGTCCACAATACTGCTTGCATCTTCTTCAGACATTACACGTTCTGGAAGTTCACAAGGAACACAAGTAACTGTGAAATTCTTTTCTACATTGCCATAAGCCGCTTTTAAATAATCTATGATTTTTGCTACTACTACATCAAATACTTTCACATTGGAAAGTGGGGAAGTAAATACAAATTCAGCTTCAGATGGAATTACATTTCTTGCTTTTAAACTGCTGATACTTGCAAGTTCAATTTCTGTTTTTTTCATAATGCTATTAATTGCTTGAGCAATGATTTTTACAGCATTAGCATAACCACAATTGATAGCTTCACCAGAATGACCACCATGTAAATCTTTAACTACAAATTTATAAGCAGAACGATGTTCTGGTTTATGCCATGTAATACGACGTTCTGCATCAACATTTACACTGCCTGCACTAGACAAAGTGAGCACATCAAAAGCTTCAGAATCACAGTTTATAAGATATTTTGCATCTAATAAATATTTAGCATCTAATGCTTTTGCTCCAGTCATGCCTTGTTCTTCATCTACAGTGAAAATAGCACGAATAGGACCATGATTGAAATCTTGTTGTAATAAATACATAGCTGCTGCTACGCCAATACCATCATCAGCACCAAGACTAGTACCATCAGCACGTAAAAATTCACCATCATTGATAATTTTAATAGGGCTTGTAAGTGGATCATATTGCACACCTTCAGCTGCTACGCATACCATATCCATATGACCTTGAATAATTACACGTGGCCAAGCTTCACAACCTTTTGCTGCATCTTTATCAATGATTAAATTAAATTTTTCATCTTGAACTACTTTACAACCAAAAGATAAAACACGTTCTTTCAAAAAATTACTTACTGCTTCTTCATGATTTGATTTACGTGGAATAGCTGCTAAATTGCTAAATTCAGCTAATACGCCATCCATAATTTCTTTATCAGTTAAAGACATAAGCTACACCTCGATTTTGATAATATATTATACTATATTATAGCATAAAATATATTTATTTTAACTTTATACAAGATAAAAAAAGAAGTTAGGCAATACCTAACTTCTCTTTCGTATATTGATTTATAAGTTATTTAATAAGCTAAAAAATATCCAAGAAATATCTCTATTTATCCATAGAGATATTTCTTGTTTGTGTATAAAGATATTTCTTTCATTATAATATATAGTCAAATTGACTACGCTTATTATAATGAAGGAAATTAATCATGCTTCATCGTCTGTGATGGCTTTATCACCCATTGTACCTGTGCGAATACGCATAGCATTTTCTACATCATAAACAAAGATTTTACCATCACCAATATGACCTGTCTGCAAAGCTTTGCGTGCTGTTTCTAAAACTAATTCTACAGGCACTGCACAAACAATTGTTTCAATCTTTACTTTTGGTACAAGATTTACGCTATATTGTTTGCCACGATATACTTCAGTATGACCTTTTTGTAAGCCACAGCCATATACTTGACTTACAGTCATACCCTGAACACCGATTTTATTCAAAGCTTCTTTTAATTCTTCTAATTTACTAGCACGAGTTATAATTTCTATTTTCGTTATTTTGCGCATAAAATCTACCCCTTACTAATGAAAATCTATAAATTCTTTTTCTTATAATAATACCACTAAAACTTTTAAATTTTAATTTTATTATTTTAAATCAACAGGTTTTGTAAAATTTTCACTAGCAAAAGCTTCTGCATTACTGGAAAGCAATGTATTGGCACTCATGATAGATTGATTGTATGCACGTTCACCATGTTCACAGATATCAATACCAGAAACTTCTTCATTTTCACTTGCACGAACCTGCATAAAGCAACTAACAACTTTAAATAAGATATAAGAACCTACAATAGCAAGTACATAAGCTACTACTATAGAAATCAACTGAGCGATTAAAGTATCTGCACTACCATAGAATAAACCATCTGCACCAGCTGGATTTATTTCTGTGGAGCACCATAAACCTGTAGCTACAGCCCCCCATGTACCACCGATACCATGAACACCGAAAGCATCCAAGGAATCATCATAACCGAATTTTTCTTTAACAACTGCTACTGCAAAGTAACAAACAATACCACCTATTAAACCGATAATTACAGCTGGAAGTGGAGCAACAAAGCCTGCTGCTGGAGTGATGGCTACAAGACCTGCAACACAACCAGAAGCTGCACCTAAAATAGTAGGTTTGCCATGATGCATCCATTCACATGCTACCCAAGATACAGTTGCCATAGCTGCTGCTGCCTGTGTAGTAACAAAAGCATTTGCAGCAAGTGCATTAGCACCGAGAGCAGAACCTGCATTGAAGCCGAACCAACCAAACCATAAAAGTGCTGCACCAAGTACAGTCATTGGTAAATGATGTGGAAGCATTGGAACTTTGCCATAACCATGACGTTTGCCAAGTAAAATACATACTGTAAGACCAGATACACCAGATAAAATATGAATTACTAATCCCCCTGCAAAATCTAAGGCACCGAGTTTAGCTAAGAAGCCACCACCCCATACCCAATGAGCCATAGGGTTATAGATTAAGATTGCCCATAATAAGATGAATACTACAAAAGCACCAAATTTCATTCTTTCTGCGAAAGCACCAGTAATAAGTGCAGGTGTAATAATAGCAAACATACACTGAAAGGCTACGAAAGCAAGTTCAGGAATTGTGCCATTTGCCATTACCTGCATGCCTACACCAGTCAAACCAACTTTGTCTAAGCTACCAATAAAACCACCAATATCACTGCCAAAAGTCATTGCATAACCAATAAGAACCCATTCCACAGAAATCATCGCTACAATGAAGAAACTGTGCATTATGGTACTCAATACGTTTTTACTTCTTACCATACCACCATAGAAAAATGCAAGACCTGGTGTCATGATAAATACAAGTGCTGCACTGATTAAAACCCATGCTGTATCACCTGTATCTATTGCTGCTGTAGTATCATCAGCGGCAAAAGCCACAGATGCCATCATCGCTATGAACATAGCAGTCATAGATAATATAGACGCTAATTTTTTCATAAATTACACCCTTTCTTCATCACAAAATAAGCCAAAAATATATAATAATTGCTAAAATAAAAAACGCCTTGTCAAAGGATATACTGCTTTGTATATCTTTTAACAAGACGTCTTTGTCTTATTTTGCTATTAAATTACAAGATAATATCAACAATTTTTTATTTAATTCTGATGTACATCACTGTTGATGTTTTTTATTATATGACTGGACATTATATTTGTCAATTAAAAATACAAAAAAATTTTGTATACAATCCACAAAGTAAATCTCCCTTATATTTATTGCAATATTTTTCTTATTTATAGTATATTTGTATTATTTGTAGTATACACATTTACATATGTACATATTTTGCTTATCATGATACAATATTAACCATATAATTAAACATCAAAATTAAATAGGAGGTATCTTATGTCTGATAATATATCTATTATCGTCGCTTTTTTACTTTATTTGCTATTCATGATGGCAATCGGTGTTTATTTTTATTATCGCACTCATAATATGTCCGATTACATCTTAGGTGGCAGAAAACTTGGTGCTTGGGTAACTTCCATGAGTGCCGAAGCTTCCGATATGAGTGGTTGGATGCTCATGGGTCTTCCTGGATTTGCCTATCTGGCTGGTCTAAATGCTGGCTGGATTGCCGTAGGTCTTGCACTTGGTACATGGGCAAATTGGCAGTTTATCGCTCGTCGATTACGCAAATATACAGAACTTGCCAATAACTCTCTGACTTTGCCAGATTTCTTGCAAAATCGCTATCACGATAAAAGCCCTTTAATTCGTGTTGTCATGGCAATCTTTATTTTAATCTTTTTCATCATCTACACTTCTTCTGGATTTGTAGCTGGCGGTAAATTATTCAACACTATTTTTGGCATTCCTTATGAATATGCTCTTTGTCTTGGTGCTTTCGTTATCGTCTTTTATACTTTTGTAGGGGGATTTTTAGCCGTTTGTTGGACTGACTTTATCCAAGGCGTAATGATGTTCTTCGCTATCTTAATCGTCCCTATTGCTGCTGCTTTCACATTAGGGGGATTTGGTGATACATATACTGCTATCAGCATCACTAATCCAGAATTTTTCAATCCATTCACTAAACCAGATGGTTCTTATACTACAGTATTAGAATTGATTTCTCTACTTGCTTGGGGTCTTGGTTATTTTGGTCAACCTCATATCTTAGTGCGTTTCATGGCTATCACTTCTTCTAGTGAATTGAAAAAAGCCACTCGCATTGCTATGACTTGGGTAGTAATCTCTCTTACTGCTGCTGTATGTGTAGGTATGGTTGGTAGTGTTTATTTAACTACACCACTCAATGGCACTAATTCTGAAACAGTCTTCCTCGTTATGACTGACCATTTATTTAGTCCATTCTGGGCTGGTATCGTACTTTCCGCTGTACTTGCAGCTATCATGAGTACAGCTTCCGCTCAATTATTAGTAGGTGCTTCCGCTGTAGCTCAAGACTTATATAAACAATTCATTCATAAAAATATCAATCCTCGTGAATTAGTACTTGTTACTCGCTTATCTGTAATCGGTATCGCCTTGATAGCTATCGCTCTTGGTCTTGACCCTAATAACTCCATTTTAAATATCGTTGCTTACGCTTGGGCAGGATTTGGTGCTACTTTCGGCCCTGCTTTATTATTCTCTCTCTTCTGGCGTCGCACTACAAGAAATGGTATCTTAGCAGGTATGATTGTCGGCGGTATCACTGTTCTTGTTTGGAAACAAATCACTTTATTAGATATCGCAACTGTATATCCAATCTTACAACTCTATGAAATCGTTCCAGGCTTTATCTTATCCTCTTTAGCTATCATTATCGGTAGTAAACTTGATAAAGCACCATCTAAAGAAATCACAGATATCTTTGACTCTGTAAAACATAGCAATATCTAAATAAATGTTCATTTCTTTGGTGGCAAAGAAACGAACCAAAGAAACCACCCGCTCACGCAGTTTTTACTTTGGCAAAGATAAAAATATGTCAACAACGTTCTAAACTCGCTTGGCTCAAACAGTAGAACTAAAACCATAGCCATATTTTTATCTTTACCAATAGCCTATGGCTACCGTAAAAAATACTAAAATGCGGGAAATATTTGGTATTATATTTTTCCGCATTATAAAATTTTAGTGGTAACCTAAGGTTATTGAAAATAATTATTGCTGAATACGGTTTTAGTCTGAATGTTTGAGCGAAGCGAGTTTCTAAGCGTTGTATGAAGTGATAATTATTTTCAAAACTAAAATTTTATCTGCGGTGGGTATTCTTTTGTTACTTTTCTTTGCTCACCAAAGAAAAGTAAATAAACATCTATGAACGTAAAAAGCCCTTTACTATGTTAAATGATAATAACTTAGTAAAGGGCTTTTTATTTTAATATTTTTATTAAATTATAGATAGAATAAATATAAGTAAATGCTACTTATAATAATAGATAAAATCATAATTGGGAAAGCTACCATAAAGTATTTAGCAAAAGAGATTTTTTCTCCATGGATTGCTGCCATACTTGCTACTACTACGTTAGCACTTGCACCTATTAGTGTTCCATTTCCACCAAGACATGCGCCTAATGATAATGCCCACCATAATGGTTCTAGATTTGTCATTCCCATTGCTCCCATATCTTTGATCATCGGTATGAGAGTTGCTACGAATGGTATATTATCAATAAATGCAGAAGCTATCGCACTTAGCCATAAGATAAGCATTGTTGTACTTGTTAAATCTCCTGCTGTTATTTCTAATACTTTTTCTGCTAATAATTTGATTACGCCTGTTTCTACCAATCCACCTACTAAGATGAATAAGCCTGCAAAGAAGAAGATTGCTAACCATTCTATATGACTTAATACATTGGCAATTTTCTTTTCATATCTAGCCATACTAATGAGCATCAAAATACATGCACCTGTGAGTGCTACTGTTGCAGATTCTAAATGCAATTGAGCATGCATTGTAAATGTAACGATGATCATAGCTAATACTACTAAACATTTTTTAAGCAATGTAGAATCTTTGATTTCTTGGCGTTCGTCCATAGCCATTACTTTTGCTCTTAATTCATCTGTTGTAACTAATTGTTTACGATAGATGAATAATAATATTGCAATTGTAACAATAAAAGTAACTATACATACACCAGATAAGTTTGTAAGAAATGCCATAAAGTCCATTTCTGGTACGGCACTACCAATCATGATGTTTGGTGGGTCACCGATGAGTGTTGATGTACCACCGATATTAGAAGCCAAAATTTGTGCTACTAAGAATGGTTTTACTGGTACATTTAACTGTCTTGTAATACTAAAAGTAAGTGGCACTGTCAATAATACTGTTGTTACGTTATCTAAGAATGCAGAACATATTGCAGTTAAAAAAGATAATGCTACTAATAATTTTAATGGCTGTGCTTTTACTTTTTTGGCTGCCCAAACAGCTAAATAATTAAATAAACCAGTTTCACCTGTGATATTTACAACTACCATCATACCAGCTAAAAGACCGATAGTATTAAAGTCGATATGGTGAATAGCCATCTCCTGAGTTAAAATACCACATACAATCATGAGCATTGCACCAGTTAGGGCAATTACAGTTCGGTGAATTTTCTCCGAAACGATGAACACGTACACTACCATGAAAATGGCAAGTGCAATCCAAGCTGTTGAATCCATGAATAAACCTCACTTTATTTTTTTATTTTCCCCTTTTTTATTATCTCTATCTATAATTAATTATAATTATCCTTTTTTAGCAACTTTGGACCATGTATCACGAAGACCTACTACACGATTGAATACTAAATTATCCATTGTGCTATCTTTGTCTACGCAGAAATAACCTTGACGTAAGAACTGGAATTTTGTACCAGGTGCTGCCCATTTTACACTTGGTTCTACTTTACAATTATCTAATACTACTAAAGAGTTTGGATTTAAAGAAGCGATGAAATCTCCATTTACTGCTCCTTCTTCATCATTTAATAAATAATCATAAAGGCGAACTTGTGCATCTAAAGCTGTAGAAGCATTTACCCAATGAATAGTACCTTTGATTTTACGTCCTGCTGTTTTACCACCAGTTTTGGAATCTGGGTCATATGAACAATGAAGTTCTACGATATTTCCTTGTTCGTCTTTTATAACTTCTTCACATTTAATGATATAAGCATTTTTTAAACGAACTTCACCTTCTGGTTTTAAGCGGAAGAATTTCTTTGGTGCTTCTTCCATGAAGTCTTCACGTTCAATATAAATTTCACGGCTAAATGGCATATAATGTTTAGCATCTGTATTTGGTAAGTTTTCACAAGCAAGCATTTCTGTTTTATCTTCTGGATAATTTGTGATTACAACTTTGATAGGGTCAAGCACTGCCATGATACGGTTTGCATGAGCATTTAAATCTTCACGCACACAATGTTCAAGCATTGCTACATCTACTAAGCTATTTGCCTTAGCTACGCCAATGCGTTCACAAAAATCGCGAATTGCTGCTGCTGTATAACCACGACGACGAAGACCAGAGATAGTCGGCATACGTGGGTCGTCCCAGCCAGATACATAACCACCTTCTACTAATTGGCGAAGTTTACGTTTACTCATAACCATTTTTGTGATATTCAAACGAGCAAACTCAATCTGACGTGGACGTGTATTTACGTCAAAACCAAGACTGTCTAAAAGCCAATCGTAAAGTGGACGATGATCTTCAAATTCTAAAGTACAGATGGAATGTGTAATACCTTCGATAGCATCAGATAATGGATGCGCAAAGTCATACATTGGATAAATGCACCATGCATCACCTGTACGATGATGAGAAATATGCGCTATACGATAGATAACTGGGTCACGCATAGTAATATTAGGTGAAGCCATATCGATTTTTGCACGTAAAACTTTTTCGCCATCAACGAATTCACCATTTTTCATGCGTGTAAATAAATCTAAGTTTTCTTCTACACTGCGGTTACGATATGGAGATTCTTTACCAGCTTCAGTCAAATTACCACGATATTCGCGGATTTCATCAGCAGTTAAATCATCTACATAAGCTTTACCTCTTTTGATTAACTCTACTGCATAATCATAGAGTTTTTCAAAATAATCGGAAGCGTAATATTTTCTATCTTTCCATGTAAAACCTAACCATTTTACATCTTCTTGAATAGAATCTACATATTCTACATCTTCTTTTACTGGATTAGTATCGTCAAAACGAAGGTTACAAAGACCATTATATTTTTGAGCTGTACCGAAATTTAAGCATATGGATTTTGCATGTCCAATATGTAAATATCCATTTGGTTCTGGAGGAAAACGTGTATGTATTCCTTCAGTATATTTACCTTCTTTTAAATCTTCATCAATAGCATTATGCACAAAATTAGAAGCCATTAATTCTGCCATTATTTTTTCCCCTTCTTTTATCAAATTATAGTTTATCTTATATGATATCATGATAAACTATTATTTGTCAGCTTTAACCTTGCCAAATATCTTTCGTTTGTAGTTTTTCTTGGATATAATTGCGCAAACGAGTAATACCTTGCATCATTTTTTCATCTTGAACTAGATTATTGATTATATCTTCAATATAATTTTGTTCAACAATCTGCTTCAATGACCATGCAAAATATACATCATATACCCACATCAAACGCACAAGTTTTCTATCATCTTGTGTTCTCATTTTTGTGTAATCACATTGCTTACCTGCTACAAATAAATCCACAAAATCAGGGCTACAACCTGTACCATCTGTAGGTCCTAAAAATGGTTTTAATACGCGATAAATATCTATTTTATCAGCATCGCGAATTAATTTAGCAAAAGCTAAATGCCTTTGATTTTCTGTAGGCGCTATTTCTTTAGCATTATGATTACCTATGGCAAATTTTAAAGTCGCTAAATCTTCTTCATCTAATTTAGCCATAAAAGGTAAATCCTTTATAACTTTTAGACCTAATTTAGCATGATTTTCAGATAAGGCATCATTAAAGGTGCGATATACTGTGAACTGATAAAAGCGACCTACATCATGGAATAAACCTATCATTTTAGCTAATAGACTATCATGTTCATTTAAATTCAAATGCTTAGCTAAATTTTCGCAGTTTTTTACAACCATCCATGTATGTTTTTCTTTTAATATTATGCCATCTACGATTTGAGCATCGTCAAAAAATATCGTTTTGGCCGATTTTATCTCCAAATGAGATTTTGCTGTCTTTGCTGCTTCTGGCGAATAAAAAGATTTCATGTATGTTGTCATCCATGAACTCATTTCTTGCCAAAGCTCTTGCATTTTTGCTATATCGTTCATCATATCACCCCAAAATCTTCAAAATTTCAAAATACAATATGATATTTTTAAGCTTTAAAATTAAAGAAAGTAACTTCTGGTGGGCAACCAATGCGATAAGGGAACCAACTGCCTGCACCATTGCTTACATAACCAATGGAGTTATTCTGCTCAAATCTTCCACGCATGTACTTAAACATAGGAATAATAGGTATACCTAAAAAAGCAAATTGTCCTCCATGTGTATGACCTGTTAAAGTCAAATTTATATTATGTTTAAAAGCTTCATCTATAAAAATAGAATGATGAGCAAGCAATATCTTATAAGCATCTTCTGGTACATCTTTTAAAGCTTTTTGTAAATACTGTTCTCGCATATTAGCAGACTCTTGTCCGCCTCTCTCATCTACATAATCCACGCCTAAAAGATATAAAGGTTTATCTCCACTTAAAATCTTTACGGACTGATTATTTAAGACTTTGATATTTGTTTTACTTAAAGCTTCTTGTAGATGTTCTATACCACGTATATGTTCATGATTGCCCCAGCAAAAATAAACACCAAAAGGAAAATACGGTGTAAAAGCATTTAATATCTTAATAGCTTCATCATTTATATTTCCACTATCAAAAACATCACCCGTGATGACGAGCATATCTGGAGCTTTATGTGCTATTTCATTTAAAATCTCATAAAACTGTCTAACTGAGAAGAAATTTCCCAAATGTACATCAGTTAAATGAGCTATTTTCAAGCCATTTAATTTAGGAAATGCACTACAATCTATATCTTGTTCTACAAATTCTATATTACGGCTTTCATATAAACCACCATATAAAGTAGCTGAGATAGCAGGCACCCAAACAACACCATGTAAAAATCTACGTCTGCTCTCATCAACTTTAGTACCACTTGTTTTTTCATAAATTAAGCGGAAAATCTTCACCAATAAAGCTATAATAGATAAAAAGACTTGCAATACATACCACATTACAACTAATTTTATGAGAATTGAAGCATACTCAAAATCTAATATTTTAGGATATAATACTGCAAAACCCACAATAGCTACTAAATTAATAATGATTAATTTTTTTCTCGCAGATTTATAAACATTAGTGGAAATATATTCCTTTGCTAATAAAATACTACTACAAGCGATAACAGCCATTACTAAAGCCATCATTATAGTAAAACTCATGTGCAATATATCACTCTCCTAACAATCTCTAAATTAAAATATTAGCTAATCAATAAATTTTATTAATCAAATTTATTACAAATCTACATTATTTTTAAATTATATCATATCTAACAAAAATTTTAAAAGAGACAGTTTTCATATATTATATAATTATTTCTACCCTATAATTTTATTTAACTATTTAATAATTTTTATAAAAAATCTTCTTAAAGCTTATATATAGCACCCTTTACTATTGACAAGGATTTATTTTTCTTTTAGAATAAAATTATAGTTTTTGGATAATTTTTCTATTTTAATAACAATTATTATTAATAACTATTTTTGGAAGGGGCGATACAGCCATGTTAGATAATAAAAAAGTGACTGAGCTCTTAAGAAAAAAAGGTTTCAAAGTAACGCCACAACGTTTGGCAATCTACAACGCATTATGCAACACTAAAGCACATCCTAATGCTGAAATGATATTTAATAAATTGCAACCTTATTACCCTACAATGAGTTTGGCTACTATTTACAAAACTGTTGATATTTTACACGAAATCGGATTAATCAATATCTTAAATGTCGGTGAAGATTCTTTCCGCTATGACGCAAACACTAGTTCTCATGCTCATATCTGCTGTACTGAATGTGGTAGAGTTGATGATATCATGATCGATTTTGCTAAATGTGTAGAAGAGGTTGCTAGTCAATCTTCTTATGATGTTCATCGTCATCAATTTTACTTCTATGGCACTTGCGCAGAATGTAAAGCTAAATTAAATAGCAAAGCTAAAGTTAGCTAATTCATTAAATCAATTAATTTTAATTAAAATTTAATCTAAAGCCACAGTTTTCTGTGGCTTTTTATATTGTATTTTTCTTATCCTAGTAATATACTAATCATATTACTTAATGGCTAAGGCTATATACACATATAATCAATAAAAATCAGAAATGAGGTTTTTTATTTTATGAACATATCTGTCTTAGCTAGTGGTAGCCGTGGCAATTGCACTTTAATTCATGATGATAATAATGCTATTTTAATTGATATGGGTATCAGCACCCGTAAATTAAAACAAGCTTTAGCACAACTATATTTAAATATTGAAGACTTAGATGCTATTTTTATAACACATGAGCATATCGACCATATCCGTGGTTTAAAGACTTTGACTAAAAATTATAATGTGCCCATTTATAGCAAAACTGCTACATTAAAACAAATAGCTATTACTCAAAAATTTACAGATATAAATTTAAAAAATTGCCAAGCACTTACAACTAATAATATTGATATCGGCAATCTAGCTATAAAAATATTCAATATTTCTCATGATGCAATCGACCCTGTAGGTTACACTATATCTAAGTATAAAGATAATGCTAAAACAAAGAAATTCACTGAAAAAATAACTCTAGCTACTGATTTAGGTTTTGTCAGTGAAACAGTGCAATCTGCTTTAGAGGACTCTGATATTTTAGTATTGGAAGCCAATCATGATTTAAAATTATTGCAAAATGGTCAATATCCATGGTCATTGAAAAAACGTATTTTAAGCACTAAAGGTCATTTATCTAATGTTGATGCAGGTTTTGCTATCAACAGACTTCAAGCTAAACCTCAACAGATAATTTTGGCTCATCTCAGCGAACAAAATAATTCGCCTGATATTGCTTTAAATACAATCAAGCAAATTTTTCAAGAAAATAATTTAACGAATATTTCTTTACATGTGGCATCACCTGATAGAATGTTAAATATAAAAAATTAATACTCTATCTATATTTTAAATAGATAATTATTTTAAGGAGGTTTTTCTATGCGTTCTCCACTTTCCATCTTAGGCATTTGCCTTATCTCTATGAGTATTTTTCTTGGCGGTTGTGGTAGCGATGAACAAAGTGCTACATCTTCATCTTCTGTAGCAGCGTCTTCCGCTTCTAGTGAAAAATCCACTGCACCTATTTCCGATGCGCGCAATACACCAATAGTGCAAGCAGCTAAAAAAGTAGGTCCTGCTGTTGTTGGTATCACTAATAAAGCAGTCGCTCGCGATTGGTTCAATCGTCAAGTTGAAATTGATAAAGGTACTGGTTCTGGTGTTATTTTCAGAAGTGATGGTTATATCGTAACTAATAACCATGTAATTGAAGGTGCTAAAGATATCACTGTAGCTCTCGCTGATGGCAGAACACTTCCTGCTACACTCGTTGGCACTGACCCATATTCAGATTTAGCAGTAATCAAAGTAGATGCTACTGATTTACCAACTGCTGAATTCGGTAATTCCGATGATATCATGGTCGGCGAACCTGCCATTGCTATCGGCAATCCTTTAGGTCTAGAATTTCAGGGCAGTGTAACTGCTGGCGTAATCAGTGCATTAAACCGCACTTTAACTATCGGTGACAATCGTCTAAAACTTTTACAAACTGATGCAGCTATCAATCCTGGTAACTCTGGCGGTGCACTTGTAAATGCTGATGGTCAAGTAATTGGTATCAATAGTGCAAAACTTGCTGCTACTGGCGTTGAAGGTATCGGTTTTGCCATTCCTATCAACACTGCTAAACCAATCATTGATGAATTAATCAATAAAGGTCATGTAACTTACCCATATCTTGGCGTGGGTGTTCTTGATAAACAAACTGCAGCTCAAGCTGGTTATAAATTAAATGTCGATGCTGGCATCATTGTAATGCAACTTGAACTCGGCAGTCCTGCTGACCAAGCTGGTATTAGACAACGCGATTTAATCTTAAAAATCGACGGTAAAGATACTAATACTGTAGCTGATTTACGCAGTATCATAGCTGAACATAAAGTCGGCGATAATATCACAATCACAATCTCAAGAAATGGACAAGTTGGCGATGTTACAGCTACTCTAGCTGAAATGCCAACAAATAATTAATCATGAAAATATCAATTGTAGCTTCAGGTAAAATTAAAGAAAAATATTTACGCGATGGTATCAATGAATTTGTAAAACGCTTAAAACCTTTTACACAATTAGAATTCATTGAAATCAATGAAGAAAAAATGAAAGATAATCCTTCACCAGCTGAGAAAAAAGCTACATTAATAGCTGAAGGTGAAAGACTCTTAAAGAAAGTTCCAGCAAATAGTTATTTAATTGTACTTGATGTTTTTGGTAAAGATATTTCCTCAGAAGAATTATCTGCCAAAATTGATAAACTCACTTTATCTGGACAAAGCCATATAACCTTTTTAATTGGAGGAGCTTTTGGTTTATCTGAAGAAGTCCGCAAACGTGCTGATGAACGTATTTCTTTTTCACGAATGACATTTACACATCAAATGATAAGACTTCTACTCGTAGAACAAATCTATCGTGCTTTCAAAATCAGCCGTGGTGAAAAATATCACTGGTAAATCATAAGAAGTATAGACAAAATAAAAGCTCAGGATTTCCTGAGCTTTTGCTTTATAAAATATAAAAGAGGTGATTTTTTTTGTCAGTACCATTTTACCATATCTTCGATAAAGACTCGGTCGGTCAATTAATCAATCCTTTGCCTTTAAATCAAATTCTCAAATGGGCTGGGCAAGCAACAACAGCTCAAACAGAAGAAAACAAACCGAAAATTCTCTTTTTGGGAATAGATATCCAGACAGATTTTATGGATAATGGAGCTTTAGGTGTTGCAGGAGCGAAGCAAGATGTAATTCGCCTAAGTCAATTTCTCTATAAACATATGGATAAATTATCTAAAATCATTGTTTCACTAGATACTCATGAAGTAAAACAAATCTTTCACCCTTGCTGGTGGGTAGATATTGAAGGCAATCACCCTGCTCCTTATACCATTATCAAAGCTTCTGATTTAACAGAAGGTAAATGGAGAGCTACTGTTGACCCTGCACTTAGTAAAAATTATGTTCGTCATTTAGAAAAAGCCGATAAGCAATTATGTATTTGGCCTTACCACTGTATCAACGGTACTGTAGGTGCTACTTTAGAGAGTCAATTCAATAATATTATTCACTTTATTTCTTTAGCTCAAAATATTCCTTTAACAAAAATCAATAAAGGGCAATATCCACTTTCTGAAATGTATGGTATCATCAAACCTGAATATTCCATGCATGATGATACAAATACAGATTTACTCACTGAGATTGCTTCTTTTGATAAAATCATTATCGCAGGTGAAGCAAAATCTCACTGCGTACTTGAAAGCGTCCGCCAAATCTGCGAATATTATTTCGACAAATTAGAGATAACACGCAAAATCTACGTACTCACTGATTGCATGAGTGATATTCAAGGCTTCGAGCAATACAGTGAAACTAGATACAATATTTTAGCTAACAAATATAAGATCAATCTCGTAAAATCTACCGATAATTTTCTCTAGCAAAAAAGCGACTTTAATTTAAAAATTAAAGTCGCTCTTTTTATTATTTATTTAGTACTTTTTTATTTGGACTTACAAACATCATGATGAACATAATTATTAACGTCAACATAATGGCTGTAGATTGAGCATTTAAAATCCAAATACCTTTATTACCATTAAATAAATCTAATCCTACAGTAACTATAATCCCCACTATTGTAGAAATTATAGCAGCTGAAGCACTACTGCGTTTTGTAAATAAACCGAATAATAATGGTGCTGTAATGGATACAGACATCAAGGAATAGAAAATAGATAATGCTGAAATTACATTTGGTAAAACAATTGCAAGACCAATACCGATAATACCTGCCATTACAGTTACAAATCTACTGCCTTTGATTAAGCTTTCATCAGAAACATTAGGATTGATAAAAGATTTATATAAATCTTTCGTAAAAGATGTTGTTATCATATATAAAACTGCATCTGCTGCACTGATTTCCGCCGAGAAAATAGCTGCTAAAGCTAAAGCTGAAGCCCAAAATGGCATACATTCTTTCATTACATAAGGAAGTGCTAAATCCTGCTGTGGTAAATCTGGGGCAATAGCATAAGCTGCCATACCTAAAGTAACAGGAATGATAGAAAATAATAACATGACTAAACCACAAGCAAATGTACTAATGCGTACTGTATTTTTATCTCTTGCACTATACACTTTACCGATAAGTGCTGGAGATAAGAAAAATGATGGCATCAACATCAAGAAAAAGCCCATGATTACAGTATTACCTAAACCATCAAAACTAAAATAAGCTGTTGATTTTGCTACATCAGCCATATTAGCTACTACTTTTGCCTGTAAACCATCAAGACCACCAACAAAAGATAATACAAGTGGTACAGCTACGATAAAACCGATTAATTTTACTCCAGCTTCAATTAAATTTGCGTAAACAGCTGATAAAAATCCACCTGCACAAAAATATAAAACGACTACAACTGAAGCGATTAAAACACCTGTAGTTTTATCAATTTCTGCTACTACAGATAATATCCAGGCAATACCCATCAATTGACCAGCAAAAATGGCTAAAGTGCCAATCGCCATCATCAATGATATAAGACCTCTAAAATAACGATTATAGCGATATTCTAAATAATCACCTAAAGTATAAAAACCATGATTTTTGGCTATTTCCCAAATTTTAGGACCAATGACAAATGCCAAAATAAATGTACCTACAGCTGAAGCGATAATCCACCATGCAGCAGAGATACCTGAAGTAAAGCCCATACCTGCTACGCCAACGGTTGAGCCTGCACCGATATTTGGTGCTACCAAAGTGATGAATAATAAAAATGGTGCCATTTTACGTCCACCAACAAAGAAATCATCTGCTCCTTTTACTTTTCGTGATATTATCACACCAACAGCGATTAATAACACAGCATAAAGGGCAATTACCATAAGATACCAATTCATTATAAGCCTCCACTCTTTCGCCTAAGTCAATAACCTAAAAATCAAGGTTTATTGCTATTTGCAGACAAAAACATTCCTCAAAAATCAACTGCAAAATAATTGTCAGTTGTTCTTGCCAAGACTATAGCTTATTTATTATAGTATAGACAATATTAAAATACAAATATAAATGTGGTGATATCATGGAACGTTTACAGATAAAAAATGATATTGAAGGTATGCAAGAAGCGCTAATTGAAGCTAAAAAAGCTTTTGCTATCGGTGAAATTCCTATAGGAGCTATAATCTGCGATGATAAAGGCAATATCATCGCTCGCGGTCATAATCTTCGCGAAAAAACATTTGATGCCACTGCTCATGCAGAAATTGTAGCTATTCGCAAAGCCTGCACTAAACTTCAAAATTGGCGACTTTCTGATTTAACTTTATATGTAACAATTGAGCCATGCCCTATGTGTGCTGGCGCTATCTTTTCTAGTAGATTAAAGCGCTTAGTCTACGGTGCTACTGATTGGCGCGCTGGTGGTTGTGAATCTGTATTTAATATCGTAAATAATCATTGGCTAAATCATCAAACACAGATACGAGCTGGCGTACTCGAAGATGAATGCTCTTTACTAGTAAAAAAATTCTTTCAAACTAGACGTCAAAATCACAATTGAGGTTTCTCTAGCAAACAAAATTTTATTTTTAGAAAAATTTTACAAAATTAAAGGGATTTTCACTTTTTTTAGCGAAATAAAATATACATACAAATAGTTCAAGAATTAGGTGGTAATATATGCCAAATATACAACAAATTGTCGTTCCTATAAATGGCACAGCAGAATCATTCAAAGCTTTATCTTTAGCTTCAGATTTAGCAAAAATATACCAAGCACAGATTTGTTTATTATTAGTTACATACTTTTCCACAGAAACTGATGATAAATCAACATATTCTTCTTGGTTAGCCACTCCGTTGACTGGTTCAGTTTCTCGTTATGCTGAAAGTGTTTTTCTTAGGGCAAAAGATTTATTGCCTTCAAATATTGATATCAGCACACATCATTTAAGTGGACAACCTGCTTCAAAAATTTTAGAATTTACCAAAGCTCATAATACAGATTTAATCATCATGGGTTGTCGTAAATTGAATTTATTTAGCAGTATTTTAAATGGTAGTACAAGTCGCCAAATTCTTGAAAAATCAACTTGTCCTGTAATCATTGTAAAATAATCTTTGGAGGGATTCCTTATGACAGATATTAAACGTATTTTAGTACCAGTAGATGGCTCTGAAACTTCTGATAGAGCTATTGAAGAAGCTATTAAAATTGCCGAAGTATATAATTCAGATATTCACATTCTTTATGTAGCAAATATCAACCAACTAGCAATCAATGCTTGCCTCTCTGATGCAATCTTAGAAGCAGTAACAAAAGCTGGTAATGAAATACTAGAAAAAGCTGCTAATAAAGTTCCTGAAAAAATCAATGTAATTACAACTTCAGAAACTGGTTCTCCATCTGTTACTATCACAGATTTTGCTGATGAAATCAAAGCTGACTTAGTAGTAATTGGCAGTCGTGGACTTGGTCTTGTAAAAGGTGTACTTTTAGGCTCTGTAAGCCAATATGTAGTAGAACATGCTCCATGTCCTGCTTTAGTTGTAAAATAAAATATAAATATGAAAAGAGCCTATATATAGGCTCTTTTTTTTAATCTAAAGTTAATTAAATTTTAATATGATTATTTTTTTTCGATGATATACTAAATGTACAAATAAAAAATATGCGATATTTATATAAATCAATAGCCGAAAGGGTGTGTATCTCATGAAAACTACTTTAAAGAAAAAACTTACAGCTGCTATTTTAGCTGGCTGTAGTACATTTATATTAAGTGGTGTAGCTTTAGCTAATCCTCCGCAACCACCACCTCCTCCACCTACAGAATTAGCACAAAGACCAACACCACCACCTCCTCCACCTAGACCATTTGTACACAACGAGGAAGTACAAAATTATTGCACACAATTTGAAAGTGATTATTCTTGGATGTATCTATCCACACGTGAAGATGCTGCAAGAGATTTTGTATCTGTAGATAAAGCTTTAGAACGCAATACTATTTCCACTAATCAAGCTACTAAATTGAAAAAAGAAATCATCCGTTTTTATAAAGACAGACAAAAATATGAAGATAAAGCTCGTAAATTAGACCGCAGAGATGCTAGAGAATATCGTCAAGAAAATCGTGAACATTTCTCCTTACGTGCTAATATAGCAGATATCTCCGAAAGCACTACTATCCCTGTAGATACTTTAAAACGTATCTTAGCTAAACCTGATCCTAAAAAAATGAAACCAGCTAAAGCTCGTGATGATTTATCTGAACGTTTAGCAAAATTCACTAATCAATTAGTAGCTGATGGAAAAATCACTCAGGATGAAGTAAATATCCTTGATGAATATATGCAATCTGGTAGAGATAAATTAGCTAATATGACAAAAGAAGAACGCCGTGAATATTTAGCTGATTATCGTCAATTAACTGATGAACAGCGTTTAGCTAAAATTTCTGAAGGAACTGGCATTTCTCCAGAAAGATTACAACAAATTTTCACTGCTTTTAAAGAAGCTGTAAAAGATAAATTACAGACTAAAATTCAAGATTAAAATTAATTTAACTAAAAATGCCTAGAAGCTATAACTTCTAGGCATTTTTTATTTCATAAGTATTATAAATATCTAATATATATATATACACTAGCTACAATAATAGATAAAATCATGAGTGGAAAAGCTATTTTTAAATAGCTGATAAAGGATAATTTTTCACCATGAGCACTTGCCATACCTGCTACTACTACATTGGCACTCGCACCAATAAGTGTACCATTACCACCAAGACAAGCACCTAAAGACAATGCCCACCAAAGTGGTTCAAGATTAGTCATACCCATAGCACCCATTTCCTTAATCATAGGAATAAGTGTAGCTACAAAAGGAATGTTATCAATAAATGCTGAAGCAATAGCACTGAGCCATAAGATAAGCATTGTGGAAGCAGTAACATTTCCAGATGTTATTTTTATAGCTTCTGCTGCCATAGCCTTGATAACGCCAGTTTCTACTAAACCGCCAACTAAAATAAACAAACCAACAAAGAAGAAAATAGCAAGCCATTCCAAACGACTTAAGATATTTGCAATTCTTTTTTCACGTCTACTTACAGTGATCAACATCAATATAGAAGCACCTGCTAAAGCTACAGTTGCCGATTCTAAACCAAGTTGAGCATGGAACATAAAAGTAATGATAGTCAAGAATAACACTGTTAAACATTTTTTCAATAACAATGTATCTTTTAATTCTTCTTTTTCATTCATTGCCATTACTTGTTCTTGTAATGCAGTTGTAGTATGCAATTTTTTATGATATATAGCAATTATTATAGCTATAGTGATAACAAAAATAACTATACAAATATCACCTAAATTAGTCAAAAATGCCATAAAATCCATTTCAGGAACAGCACTACCGATCATAATATTTGGTGGGTCACCGATAAGTGTTGCTGTACCACCGATATTAGAAGACATAATCTGTGCAATCAAAAATGGCTGTACTGGTATTTTTAGCTGTGCTGTAATACTAAAAGTTACAGGTACTGTCAATAAAACAGTAGTTACATTGTCTAAAAAAGCAGAACAAACAGCTGTAAGTGCAGATAATGCTACTAATAATTTCACTGGGTTGGCTTTTACTTTTTTTGCTGCCCAAATAGCCAAATAATTAAACAATCCTGTTTCACTGGTAATATTGACCATAATCATCATACCAGTAAGCAAACCAATCGTATTAAAATCAATGTGATGGATTGCTTGGTCTTGTGATAATATGCCCATAATAATCATAACCATAGCACCTGTCAAAGCCACTATAGTACGATGTATTTTCTCAGAAATAATCAACATATAGGCAATGACAAATACAGCTATAGCTATATAAGCACTACTATCCATCAATAATCACTTTCTTTCCTAAAAGATATTTATAATCATTTAAAATCTACTTAAATAAATTTTAAATATTATACATACTAATAGCTAAATCACTTAAATATGATTTATAAAATTTCATCTTATTATTTTGTATATAAAATCTAGGTACACGACGAGAAATCATGCAAGTTATTTCATAATTTATAGTTCCCAATTTTTCAGCCAATTCATCAGCTAAAATACATTCATCACCTTGTTTACCAAAGAGAACTACTTCATCGCCTACTTGTACATTTTCGATATCTGTAACATCAACCATGCACTGGTCCATGCAGATATTACCTACTACTTTTGCACGTTTACCATGTATCAATACTTCCGCTTTTCCAGATAATAATCTAGTATAGCCATCAGCATAACCTACAGGTATAGTGGCAATCACGCGAGTATCTTTGGCTATAAATTTATGACCATAACTTACACCTTCGCCAGCATGTATAGTTTTTACATGTGTTACTTCACATTTAAAACTCATAGCTGGTTTTAAGCCAGTATTGCTGATATCAACTTCATCTGATGGTGCCATGCCATATAATATCACTCCAGCACGTACCATATCATAATGATATTCTGGTAAATCAATGATAGTAGCACTATTAGCACAGTGATGTACATTGACCTTCACTCCAGCTTTTGCCACTTCATCACAAACCCATTTAAAACGTTTATATTGAGTATGTGTAAAAGTTTTATCTGCACAATCAGCTAAACAAAAATGAGTGAACATACCTTCTATTTTTACATTAGGTAATTTACTTATTTTTACAATTTCTTCTACAGCTTCTTTTGTTGGTTGATAGCCAATACGTTGCATACCGCTATCTATAGCTATATGAAATACCACTTCACTTTGTTGTTTTACAGCTTCCTCAGAAAAGAGTCTTGCCTGATCATAATCAAAGATACATACATCAATTCCATAAGCAATAGCTTCACTAGCTCTCACTGGATTTGTATAACCCAAGATAAAAATAGGAGCTATAATGCCTTGATGACGAAGTTCTAGCCCTTCATCTAAACGTGCTACAGCCAATCTATCAGCACCATTTTCCAATAAAGTTTTAGCTAAAGTTACAGAACCATGACCATAAGCATCTGCTTTAATTACAGCTGCCACTTCTTTTGATTTTGCCATCTTTCGTATAATTTGCATATTCTGTGCAATTACATCTAAATCAATTTCTGTCCACAATAATCTTATCATTTCGGACTCCACAATCTATTCGCTTCCATTCTTAATCATTCTAGTACATTTCAATTTACAAATACTATTTTTTAATTTGCTTCATAACGACGAATACGCAAATTCAAGTTATATTCTTCACAAACCTTTTTACAAGCATTGATTTCATCTTCGCCGATAATATCCACTATAGTTACTACTACATTTGGAATGTAATTTTTGCAATCCACTGCAAAATCAAGCATAGCTTTATAAGATTTTATACCAAAACGACTGCGTGTAACTTCTAAATATTTTTCTGCATTTGATTCATTCAAACTTATAGAAATAGTATTTAATAAACCTTTAAATAACACAGCTGTTTTTTTACCATATTCTAAATCGCTCAAACCATTTGTATTCATTCTAACTTTAAATTTAGGATATGTTTGATGGATAAAAGTCAATAATTTTATCAAATCATCTAAACGCATAGTTGGTTCACCAAAACCACAGATGACAATATCTGCTACATTTTCCATAGGTGCATTTAAAAATGCTTGTTTAATTTCTTCTAAAGAAGGTTCGCCATCTTTTAACCATAACTTATGGTCGTCCTTTAAATGACGCAAACAAAATGTGCAATTACAATTACATCTATTGGTAAAATTTACATACATATTGAATTTTTCTTTAGGAAATAATTTAACTTTTTCACTAAAATCAATATATCCATTATTATGTAATGTATATAATATCATTTAATCACCTTTTCCTTGTTACAATATAACATAAAAATTATAGCCTTTTAGCTTCTAAACTTCAATATAAAATCATATTTATAATTAATAAATAAGCTTTAATTCTACTAACTACAATGTTTAGTAAAATTAAAGCTTATTTTTGTACGCTATTATTTTAAATCAGTTAAATATTCTTCAAAACATAAACCATAATTCCATGGCACATTTAAAGAATTAGTATATGCCATTGCTTTTCCTACAAAATCAGCTGCTTTTTGCACAGCATTTGGTAAAGCTTCTCCACGAACTAAACAAGCTGTCAAGATAGCCACAAAAGCATCTCCTGTACCTGAATGTTCTTCTGGTATGCGATTATTCTCTTGCATACATGGATTTTTACCTTGCTCATAAATATAATTATAAACTTTGTCAGCTGTTTCATTGACAAGACCTGTGATTACAATTTGCTTTACGCCTTTAGTAGCTATAGCTTGTGCCATTTTTAATAATTCAGCTTCAGTTGGCATTTTATCTGGATATTCTATATCCAATAATTGACAAACCTCTGTTAAATTCGGCGTTAAAACATCAGCCACATTCAATAATTGTCGCATTTTTAAACAAAGTTCTTCATTATAAGAAGAATACAATTTTCCGCCATCGCCCATCACTGGGTCAACGACAAACAAAGTATTTTCTTTTTTAAAGCGTCTTGCAAACTCTAATACAAGTTCAATCTGGTCTTTAGAACCTAAAAAACCTGTTAAAATGCCATCAAATTCTAAATTCAAAGCTTGCCAATTATCCATATGAGCTTTCATATGACGAGTATAATCGTCCATATAATGCACAGGAAAACCTGTATGCGCTGCTAAAATTGCAGTAGGAAGCGGACAAGCTTGTATCTTTAAAGCTGAAATCAATGGTAATTGTACTGTTACAGAACAGCGACCAAAACCTGTTATATCATTTATTAAAGCAATTCTTTTTTGTTTATTCACTTACTCTAAAACAGCTCCTGTGCTAGCAGATGTTGTAAGTTTTGCATAACGGGAAAGATATCCTGTTTTTACTTTTGGTTCAGGTTTTACCCAGTTAGCTTTACGTTTAGCCATTTCTTCATCGCTGATTAATACATTTAATTTACGATTTGGAATATCGATATCAATGATATCTCCATCTTCAAGATATGCGATTGGACCGCCAGCCATAGCTTCTGGAGATACGTGACCGATACAAGCACCACGAGTAGCACCAGAGAAACGACCATCTGTGATAAGAGCTACTTTTAAGCCCATACCGGCGATAACAGCAGTTGGATTGAGCATTTCACGCATACCAGGGCCACCTTTTGGACCTTCATAGCGGATTACTACTACATCGCCATCTTTGATCTTGCCACCAGTAATAGCTTCAATAGCTTCTTCTTCAGAATTAAAGCATTTTGCTGTACCTTTATAGCAAAGCATATCTTCTGTTACTGCACTAGCTTTTACTACTGCATAATCTGGAGCTAAATTACCTTGTAATATAGCGATACCACCTGTTGGACGATATGGTGCTTCTACTGTTTTGATTACATCAGCACGCTGAATTTCGCTATTTTTTATTCTATCTTCAACAGTTCCTGTTACTGTGAGTGCATCTAAATGAATAAGACCTTTTTTGCTGAGTTCATGCATTACTGCACAAACACCGCCAGCTTCATTTAAATCTTGCATATGATGAGTACCAGCTGGACTTAATTTTGTGATATAAGGTGTTTTAGCACTGATTTCATCAAATAATGGAGCTGGAAGTTTAATACCTGCTTCATGAGCGATAGCTGTAAGATGAAGTACAGTATTAGAAGAACCACCAATACCCATATCTACAGTGATTGCATTTTCAAATGCTTTTTGAGTTAAAATATCACGAGGTTTAATATCTTTTGCAATTAAATCCATGATTACATGACCAGCTTGTTTTGCAAGTGAAATTCTAGCACCAGTATAAGCAGCTGGAATTGTACCATTGCCAGGAAGTCCCATACCTAATACTTCTGTTAAAGTATTCATTGTATTAGCTGTAAATAATCCAGAGCAAGAACCGCAACCTGGGCAAGCTTTTGCTTCTAAATCATACATTTCATCTTCTGTGATTTTGCCAGCTGTAAATTTACCAGCAGCTTCAAAAGTTGTGCTTACACTGACATCTTTACCTTGATAACGACCAGCAAGCATAGGACCACCACTTACTACTACGCAAGGAATATTCAAACGAGCAGCAGCCATGAGCATACCTGGAACGATTTTATCGCAGTTTGGAATGAGTACTAAACCATCAAAAGCATGAGCTGTTGCTACAGCTTCGATAGAATCAGCAATTAATTCACGGCTAGCCAAGGAGAATTTCATACCAGGGTGTCCCATAGCAATACCATCGCAAACACCAATAGCTGGGAATTCAATAGGTGTACCGCCAGCAGCAGCTACGCCGAGTTTTGCTGCATCAGCGATTGTACGTAAATGAATATGACCTGGAATTATTTCATTAAAAGCATTTACAATACCAACTAATGGTTTTTTCAAATCTTCTGGACCATATCCCATAGCATTAAATAAAGCACGATGTGCTGAACGAGTTGCACCTTTTTTTACTAAATCACTTCTCATGAACAAACCACCTTTTCTATCTACATATAATATATAAACAATAAATTTATTATACTAACAGATTAATCATATATACAAATAAATTTCTCTTAATCCATGCGATTAACTGCACTGATTAAAGCTTTTATGGAAGCAGTGATAATATCTGTATCCATACCAGCACCCCAGTATGTTTTGCCATTTTCTGCTGTAATACCTACATATGCCATAGCTCTTGAAGTAGCACCGATTTCCATAGCATGTTCACTATAAATCAAATTATCATATTTGATGCCAAATTCTTTTTGTATAGCATTACTTGCGGCATCAAAGCGACCATTACCTTGTGTTTCTACTACAACTTCATGACCATGTTCCATCAAATGTACATTACCTTTAAATGTGCCATCTGCTTGTTTATTCAAGACAAAATCAATCAATTTGTATGGTTCTTCAACATTTACATAATTGTCTTGGAAAATCTGATAAATTTCTTCTGGCATAAGTTCTTTATGTTTATGGTCAGATACACCTTTTACGCAATAACCGAAGTCTTCACGCATTTTCTTAGGCATGTTAAGACCATATTTTTGTTCCATAACATAAGCTACGCCACCTTTACCAGATTGGCTATTAATACGAATAACATCTGCATCATATTGACGACCAACATCTTGTGGGTCAATTAAAAGATATGGAACAGTCCAATGTGGTTCATCATTTTCTTCACGCCATTTCATACCTTTAGCGATAGCATCTTGGTGAGAACCGGAGAATGCTGCAAATACGAGTTTACCAGCATATGGTTGACGTTCATATACATGCATACGAGTTACGCGTTCATACATTTCAATGATTTCTGGCATATTGGAAAAATCAAGTTTAGGGTCAACGCCTAAAGCAAACATATTCATAGCGATAGTGATAATATCGGCATTACCTGTACGTTCACCATTACCAAAGAGTGTACCTTCAATACGGTCAGCACCAGCGAGTAAGCCCATTTCAGAATCTGCAACGCCTGTGCCACGGTCATTATGTGGGTGAAGTGATAATACTACATTTTCACGATATTTGAGATTTTGAGAAATATATGCTATCTGACTTGCATATACATGAGGCATGGACATCTGCACTGTTGCAGGTAAATTAATGATAGCTTTTCGATCGCTTGTTGGTTGCCATACATCTAAAACAGCATTACATACTTCTAAAGCAAATTCTGGTTCTGTTCCTGTGAAACTTTCTGGAGAATATTCAAAACGATAATTTGCTCCTGCTTGTTCAGTTAAATCTTTAAGTAATTTTGCACCATCAATAGCAATTTGTTTGATTTCTTCTTTAGATTTTCTAAATACTTGTTGGCGCTGTGCTACAGAAGTGGAATTATACACATGAACTATAGCATTTTTTACACCTTTTAAAGCTTCAAAAGTTCTTTTGATAATATGTTCACGAGCTTGAGTCAATACCTGTACTGTTACATCATCAGGAATTAAATCTTGTTCTACCAATGTACGCAAAAATTCAAATTCAGTTTCAGAAGCTGCTGGGAAACCTACTTCAATTTCTTTAAATCCGATTTCTACAAGGCGTTTATAAAATTCGATTTTTTCCTCTAAGCTCATAGGAATAATCAAAGATTGATTACCATCGCGAAGGTCTACGCTACACCATGTTGGAGCTTTATCCACATATTCTTTTTGAGTCCAACTCATGTCTACTGTTGGTGGCATAAAATAACCTTTAGTATATTTATTAACATTCATCATTATGTATTCCTCCAATAACAATTTATAAAAAAAGCTTTCATCTCTAAAACTAGAGACGAAAGCTGTACTTACGCGTTACCACTCTTATTCATGTAAAAATATCTACATGCACTCATTTTTAAACTCAATATAACGGTCGAGTACCGACTTAACCTAATTATCTATAATCTAAGATGTTCAGCCAGCTATTCCAAGGCGAGTTCAAAAAATCTTCCTTACTGTTTTGCACCAATCAACAGCTCTCTGTAAAAGAAAATAATTTTACTATTCCTTTTCTTCATATTTTTATATTTATAATTGTTTAATATTGCTGTTTAATACCTTATCATATAGCATAATTTTTTGCAAGTGTTTTGTATACAAATTTACATTTTATTTTAAAGAATTGACGTCTTTATAGAAATCTTTTACTGCTCTATTAAACATATCATAAGCTTTTTTCTCATCTTCTCTTTTATCAATTCTTTCAAATATTGTCTTGCCGTCTTTATCAGTTAAGACAAATTTAGCGGAAAAATACTGAGTGTAATAATAATAACCTGGTTTTGTTACTGTTACAGGAATTGTTACTGAAGAAGTTTTCCCATCTTTGCCTGTATGCGTAATAGTTTGGTTTTCTGTAACAGTTTGTTCATCTACCCAATATTTCTTAGTTCCCCATGTCAACATTTTCACAGATAAAACAGCATCTGCTATATCTTTATTATTTACAATTCTATATTTCTTTATATATTTTTCATTTTCGTCTAAAGATTGACGTACTTTCAAAGCTTCTAAATCAGAAAAAGAGACACTTTCGTCTTTTTCTACATCATCTTCAACGTAAATTTTTTGTACCTTACTTAAATCATAATTGTCTGCTTTCCATTCAGCTTTTTCAGCACTTGCCACTACTACTGATAATAAAATACATAACATAATCAAAACTGAACTCAAATACTTTTTCATTATTCCATCTCCTTTATAGAAATTTATTTTATTAATAGGTAAATTTTATCATAATTATTATTAAAATCAAATATTAATATCAATGCAAATAAAACCTTTTTATACTTTTAGCAAAAACAAATTTCCTATACTAAAAATCAAAAGTCCGTTTTTATTTTCCTAGAAAAAGAAAAAATCTCCCTAGCAATATACTTTTTACCCAAAGTTTTGCTGTTTTTCTCGCTAAAATATTACTCTTGACAAAATTTTTCCACTTGTAATATCATATCTTTTAATGACATTGTTAATTTGTTAACTTAAAATAAACGATATTGGAGTGATTTTCATGGGTATGACTATGACCGAAAAAATTTTGGCTAAACATGCTGGAATTGATGTGGTAAAACCTGGACAGCTCATCAATTGCAAACTTGATATGGTACTTGCAAATGATGTAACTGCTCCACCTGCAATTAAAGAATTTGAAAAAATTGGCAAACCTGTTTTTGATAATACAAAAATAGCTCTTGTGCCTGACCATTTTACACCAAATAAAGATATCAAATCCGCTGGACTTGCTAAAATTGTTCGTGATTTTGCACATAAACATAATATTGTAAACTACTTTGAAATTGGTCGTGTAGGTATTGAACATGTAATTTTACCAGAAAAAGGTATTGTAGCTCCTGGTATGGTAACTATCGGTGCAGATTCTCATACTTGTACATATGGTGCCTTAGGTGGATTTTCCACAGGTGTTGGTTCTACAGATTTAGGCGTTGCTCTTGCTACTGGTGAAGCATGGTTCAAAGTTCCTGAAACTATCAAAGTCAATATCACTGGTAAAAAACCTAAATATATCTGTGGTAAAGATGTTATGCTCACTTTAATCGGCATGATCGGTGTAGACGGAGCTTTATATAAAGCATTAGAATTTGCTGGCGAAGGCGTTAAAGAACTCAATATGACTGACCGTTTAACAATTGCCAATATGGCTATCGAAGCTGGTGCTAAAAATGGTATTTTCCCTGTAGATGATGAAACTCTCAATTATATTAAAGACCGTGTAACTAAACCATATGAAATCGTTGAAGCAGACAGCGATGCTACTTATTGTCAAACTGTAGAAATCAATCTTTCTGAATTAAAACCTGTAGTAGCATTCCCTCATCTTCCTGAAAATACTCATACTGTTGAATCCATCAAAGAACCTATCACTATTGATCAGGTAGTTATTGGCTCTTGTACTAATGGACGCTTAGAAGATTTAGCAATCGCTGCTTCTATCTTAAAAGGTCATAAAGTACATCCTAATGTTCGTTGTATCATCATTCCTGGTAGCCAACAAGTATATCTTGATGCTATCCATAATGGCTATGTAGATACATTTATTGAAGCTGGTGCTGCTGTAAGTACACCAACTTGCGGACCTTGTCTTGGTGCTCATATGGGTATTATGACTGCTGGTGAACGTTGCGTTTCTACTACAAATCGTAACTTCCGTGGTCGCATGGGACATGTAGATAGTGAAGTATATCTCGCTAGCCCTTATGTAGCTGCAGCTAGTGCAATTCTTGGAAAAATCGCAACTCCTGAGGAGGTAGAATAATATGGCTGAAAAATTAGAAGGAAAAGTTTGGCGCTATGGCGACAATATTGATACAGATGTAATTATCCCTGCTCGTTATTTAAATTCTTTTGACCCAAAAGAATTAGCTAGTCATTGTATGGTAGATATCGACGAAACTTTTGCTCAAAATGTAGTAGAAGGTGATATCATGGTCGGCGGTAAAAACTTCGGCTGTGGTTCTTCTCGTGAACATGCTCCAATCGCTATCAAAGCTTCTGGTGTTCCTGTAGTAATCGCTAGCAGTTTTGCTCGTATTTTCTATCGCAATGCCATCAATACTGGTTTACCATTACTTGAAATTGGTGATGATGTAGAAAAAATCCATGCTAATGATAAATTACGCGTTGATTTATCCACTGGTACGATTGAAAATCTCACAACTGGTGATACATTCCATGCTGTGCCACTTCCTGGATTTATCCAAGATATTGCCAAAGCTGGCGGACTCATCAACTACATTAAACAGAAGGGTTAAGATTATCTATGAGTAAAAAAATTGTAGTCATTCCTGGTGATGGTATCGGTCAAGAAATAACTGATAGTGCCGTTGCCGTTTTAAAAAAAGTTTCTGCTAAATATAATTTAAATCTTGAATTTGAAAGTCATCCTGCTGGTGGTACTGCTTATGATTTATGTGGCAGTCCTCTTCCACAGACAACACTTGAAGCTGCGCAAAATGCTGACGCTGTGCTTTTCGGTGCTGTTGGTGGTCCAAAATGGGATAATGTAGAACCTACACTTCGCCCTGAAAAAGCAGTTTTAGGACTTAGAAAAGGACTCGGATTATATGCTAATCTTCGTCCTATCAAAGTAGCAGATGCTCTTGTTGAATATTCTCCACTCAAAGAAGAAATCGTAAAAGGTACTGATGTATTAATCGTACGTGAATTAATCGGCGGTATCTATTTTGGCGATAAATGTGAAAGTGAAATCTATGAAGGCAATGAACGTGCTTGGGATTTAGAAAATTATTCCGTTCCTGAAGTCAATCGCATCGTAGAATTTGCTATGCAAGCTGCTAGAAAACGCAAAAATAAAGTGACTTCCGTAGATAAATCCAACGTTTTAGCAACTTCTAGATTATGGCGTAGAACAACTGCTAAAGTAGCGGAAAAATATCCTGAAATCACTTTAGAAAATCTCTATGTAGATAACTGTGCTATGCAACTTGCCATCAACCCAAGCCAATTTGATGTCATTGTAACAGGCAATCTCTTTGGCGATATTTTAAGTGATGAAGCTGCAGTTTTAAGTGGTTCTATTGGTATGCTTCCATCTGCTAGTATCGGTGAGTCCACTAGCCTTTATGAACCAATTCATGGCTCCGCTCCTGATATTGCGGGCAAAGGCATTGCTAATCCATTAGCTACTATACTTTCTGCTGCTATGCTTCTTCGTTATTCTCTTGATGAACAAGAAGCTGCTACTTGCATTGAACAAGCTGTAGATAAAGCTTTAGCTCAAGGATATCGCACACCTGATTTATATAAAGAAGGGTTCATTAAAGCAGATACAAAAGCTATGACTGAAGCTGTATTAAATAATATTTAATATATATTTTATCTATAAACTTATTAGAAAATTTTATTGACAATTAACTTATCTTCTAATATAATTCTTGTGTTAGGACTTATATACATTCTTTACTCACCCCCTAGTGAATAACTAGGGGGTTTTCTTTATGCTTTTTTATAAAATTTACTCATTCGCGAATAGCTAATTGAGGATATCTTCGATAATTAAGTGGCGTATCTTTATATACTTTTTTAAACTGATGACAAAATGCTGATGCATCATTAAATCCACAACTATAGGCTATATCAGCTATAGACATATTTCCACCTTCTAATTTATTCATAGCTGTCTTCAAACGGAAATTTAAAAGATATTTTTGTGGCGACATATTATATTCTTCTTTAAATAAACGATATAAATACGTTCTATCTATTCCTAAATATTCTGCTATATCGGTAACACTGATATTTTTACTGTAATTTTCATATATATAATCAATAGCTCTCTCTACATGAATAGATTTTGCTTGTTGTTTTTTCATTTGAATTTTCATATGTCCAAAAATATTATATAAACGACTAAGCAACATATATTCATTATTTTTATACTTAGAAAAATAAAATATAAAATTCAACATAGCATCTCTAACTTCACCATTACTCTTATCAAAAAATAATGGATTTACCTTGTCAAAACCGCTATTATTCAACATATTTTCTACATCATAACCATCAATGCAAATCCAACAATATTCCCATGGATCATCTTTATCTGCTTGATAAACACATGTTATTCCTGGACGAATAAGAAACATAGTATCTTTTTCTATTACATAACAAGTATCATTCATCCAAAGTCTTCCTTTGCCTCTCGTTACATAATGAATTAAGTAATGCTGTCGTATTGCTGGCCCAAATGTATGCATAGGACAACAAATTTCCCAGCCTCCATAATATAAATTTAATGCTTTACTTAAATAAACAGGTGTATTAAATTCACTATAAATTTTTCTTATTTCCATAAAAAATCCCACCCAAATAAAATTTATACCATTCTTGCTCTATTTTTATTATATATACTCTTTTTCAAAACACAATATAAAATTTAAATCTTGACTTAAAATTATGGAACTGATACCATATAAGTGGAACCAATTCCATAATTAAGGGAGTGTACATAAATGAAAAATCTTATTCTAACAAGTCCTATTCCTGGCGAATTAATTGCCTTGGACAAAGTAAAAGACCCTGCGTTTTCCTCTGGTGCTATGGGTGCTGGCTGTGGTATCGTGCCATCTGAAGGCAAAGTCTTTGCACCATTTGATGCTAAAGTAGAAGTTCTCTTTGAAACTAAACATGCTATTGGACTTACTGGAACTGATGGCGAAGCCATCTTAATTCACATTGGTATTGATACTGTGAATTTAAATGGCAAACCCTTTCATAATTTAGTAAATCAAGGCGATACTGTAAAAAAAGGAGATTTACTATTAACCTTTGATATAGATGAAATCAAAAAAGCTGGCTATGATGTAACAACTCCATATCTTGTTACTAATGCTTTCGATTATGATGAAATAACTATTAAAAATGATACTCAAGTTATCTTAGCAAAATCCGCTCAAAAAGATGACGAGGATACTAAAAATAACAATATTTCTGAAAATAATGCCATTGATACAAATTCTAATCTCTCTAAAGAAGAAATTGTTGCACAAAAAATCTTAGAAAATATTGGCGGTTTAGATAATATTCGCTCTGTAGAACATTGTGCTACTAGACTTCGTTTGATTTTAAATGATAAATCTAAAATCGATGAAAAAGCTATTGAAAATATTGATGGCGTAAAAGGACAGTTCTTCGCTGCTGCACAATATCAAATAATTTTAGGAACTGGATTTGTAAATAAAGTTTATGATGTCATCATCAAACAAACAGGACATTTAGCTTCTAATAATAAAGCTGAAGCTTATGCTCAAATGTCTTTATCTCAAAAAATTTCACGTACTTTAGGCGATATCTTCGTGCCTATCATACCTGTATTGGTAGCCACTGGTTTATTCATGGGACTGCGCGGTTCTGCTACAAGTTTAGGCATTGAATTTAGCGATAATTTCTTATTGATGTCTCAAATTTTAACTGATACTGCTTTTGCCTTTTTACCTGCACTTGTTACATGGTCTGCAATGAAAAAATTCGGCGGAACTCCTGTAATCGGTATTGTTTTAGGTTTGATGTTAGTAGCGCCACAATTACCAAATGCTTATGCTATTGCTGCTGGCACTGCTTCTCCTCTATATCTTGATTTATTCGGCATCAATATTCCTATTGTTGGCTATCAAGGTTCTGTTTTACCTGCATTAATACTTGGTATTTTCGCTTCCAAATTGCAATTATTCCTCAAAAAAGTAATTCCTGATGTTGTTGATTTAATCATCACTCCATTTTTGACTTTATTTATTTCCATGCTCTTAGGTCTTTTAGTCATTGGACCAATCATGCATGCCTTAGAAATTTTCATCTTCAATGTTGTTAAGACATTCTTAGAATTGCCATATGGTATTGGTGGTTTCTTCGTTGGTGGTCTCCATCAATTAATTGTTGTAAGTGGTGTTCATCATGTATTTAATGCTTTAGAAATTGAATTACTTTCCTCTACTGGCAAAGATATGTTCAATGCTATTATCACTGGTGCTATAGTAGCTCAAGGTGGCGCAGCTATCGCTGTTGCTTTACGCACTCAAAATAAGAAAAAACGTGCAATGTATATTTCTTCAATTATTCCTGCATTTTTAGGTATTACTGAACCTGTTATTTTCGGTATCAATCTCCGTTTTGTTAAACCTTTTATCTGTGGATTAATCGGTGGTGCTTGTGCTGGTGCTACAGCTAGTATCATGCAATTAGCCGGAACAGGTATGGGTATTACTGTTATCCCTGGTATGCTTTTATATATGGATAGATTACCAGCTTATTTGCTCGTCAATTTTATTGGTTTAGCTGTCGCTTTTGCTCTAACTATGGTATGCTTTAAACCAGAAGAATAATTATTGCAAAGGATGACTTTATCATGACTCAAAAACTAACTATACAAGATATTGCTAATCTAGCTGGAGTAGCTAAAAGCACAGTTTCTCGCTATCTAAATAATGGTTACGTAAGCAAGGAAAAAGCTATGTTAATTGATAAAGTCATACGTGAAACAGGTTATAAATCCAATTTTTTCGCCAAGCGTTTAAAAACTAAACAAAGTAAATTAATCGGCATTGTCATGCCTCGTTTAGACTCTTTTTCTGCGGGCAAATTATTGACAGGTTTTAATATAATTTTACAACAAATGGGATATCAAGCTTTGATTTTAATCAGTGAATTAAATTCGCAAAAAGAACTAGATAATATCTCTCAATTAATTCAACAAGGTGTAGATGGAATTATCGTTGACTCTATCAATATCAATGACAATCATCTAAAATTAATCAATCAAGCTAATATTCCCATCATTTTTACAGGGCAAAGCCACGATAAAGTAAATTTTATCAAAGTAGATGATATCAATGCAGGCAAATTGATGGGTGAATATATCGCCTCTTTAAATCATCAACAAGTGGTATTTTTAGGCGTGTCCCCTCAAGATAAAGCTGTAGGCGTAGACCGCTATGAAGGATTTAGACAAGGTTTTCTCGCTAATAATCCGCAAGGTAAAATATCTTTTGTCCAAACTGATTTTAGTTTTGAACAAGCCTATAATTTAGGCGATACTGTAGTGTCTTTTAATCCTAGTGCAGTCGTCTGTGCTACAGATAATATTGCTTTAGGATTATTGCGTTATTTTCATGAAAAGAAAATCCGTGTTCCCCAAGATATTTCACTTGCTGGCTTTGGTGGTTATCCTGTAGGCAGTATATCTTATCCATCATTGACTAGCCTAGCTTTTGATTATAAACATCTTGGCATAAAAACAGCAGAAAAATTATTATCTATGCTTCAAAATCAACCTGTAACTTCTGAATACGACCACAATATGAATTTAATCATACGTGAAAGCACACGCTTAGCAAAAATATAAAATAATATTTAATGAAGGAGGACTTTCATTTATGCAATGGCATAACAAATTTCATTTGGAAATGCCTAAGGGCTTAGTTAATGACCCTAATGGTCTTTGTTATCATCAAGGTAAATATCAAATATTTTTCCAATGGAATCCTTTTGGCTGTGAACATAAACATAAACATTGGACATATACACAAACTACAGATTTTATAAATTATACTAAACCTCAAATAGCTTTAGCTCCTGTTGATAAATTTGATAAAGACGGCTGTTATTCAGGCTCTGCACGTAGTAAAAATAATAAATTAGAAATTATTTACACAGCCAATTTAAAAGATGAACAAAATATACGCTATCCTCGTCAAGTTTTAGTTAAACAAGATGATGATGGTGAATTCATCAAAGAAAAAATCATTATTGATACCGTACCTAAAGGATATACTACACATTTTCGCGACCCTTATATATTTACCAAAAATAATCGCAGTTTCATTATTTTAGGCGCTCAACGTGAAAATTTAACAGGTTGCGCTTTAATCTATGAAGAAATTGATGAAAATTGGATTTTTAGGGGTGAATTAAAAACTCAACTAACTGATTTCGGTTATATGTGGGAATGTCCTAATTTATTTACTATAGACGATAAAGATATTTTAGTATTCTGCCCTCAAGGTTTAAAAGCTCAAAAATATCAATATCAAAATCTTTATCAAGCAGGCTATCTAATAGGTCAATTTAATCCTGATACACTAGAATTTACTCATGGCGAATTTCATGAGTTTGATATGGGATTTGATTTTTATGCACCACAAGTTTTAGTTCATGAAAATCGCCATATTTTAATTGGTTGGGTGGGTATGCCAGATAAATTACAAGATTATCCAACTATAAATGATGGCTGGGTTCATTCTTTAACTTTACCACGTGAATTGATTTTAAAAAATGATAAATTATACCAACGTCCTATAAGCGAATTAAATGAATTAAATCAAAATACTACAACAAAAATAAATACAGATAAAATCTCTTTATCTGCAAATAAAAAACTAGAAATATCTATCCCCCTTAAAGATATTTCTAGCTGGCAAGGTAAATTAAAATTCAATGATGAATATATTTTATTAACTTATGATAAAAATACTTCTGTTTTTACTATAGACCGCAATCAATTAAAATTAGGTGGAAAAGGCATTCGTCAATTTCTAGTAAAAGCTCAAGATGAATTAAATCTGTCCGTCTATATAGATAATAGTATTATAGAACTATATCTACAAGATGGAGAATATTATGCTACATTTTGTTATTATCCAGCAGAAAACACCCCTGATATTTATTTAATTCAAAATACTGATAACAAAACTACACTCACCAATTTAAATTCCATAACTTATCTTAAATAAATAAAAAGTAGTCAATTTAAAATATATTAAAATCACCCTTTAATATATTTTATTGACTACTTTTTTATTTTTCACTATAAATTTTACATGATAGATAATTTAGAATTTAAAACATCAGTAATAAACATATATCCTGGTGCATGTGTTATCATAAATTCTGGTTTTACTGCCATAGCCACAGCTTGTGGTGTCACCCCGCAAGCCCAAAATACTGGAACTTCTCCAGGTTTTATCTCTGAACGCTCACCAAAATCTGGTTTATCTATATCTTTTATACCAATAGCTTCTGGATCACCAATATGAACAGGTGCTCCATGTACATATGGCATACGAGTCGTTATCTGTACAGCTCTTATAGCATCTTGCATTTTCATAGGACGCATAGATACTACCATTGGCCCATGAAATACACCAGCTGGAATACATTCGATATTTGTTTTATACATTGGCACATTATGATTATCTGTAATATGACGTATTTCTAAACCAGCCTCAATCATCGGACCTTCAAAAGAAAAACTACATCCTAATAAAAAAGCTACCAAATCATCTCGCCAATATTTTTCAATATCTGTAACCTCATCAGTGAGTTCACCATGGCGATAGATGCGATATCTAGGAATATCATATCTCAAATCAGCCTCAGGTGCTACCAACAAAGGAACAGGAGAACCTGCTTCTGTAACATCTAATACAGGGCAAGGTTGTTTATTGCGTTGAGTGAATAACAAAAAATCAAAGGCTAAATCTTTTGGCAAAATAGCCATATTTGCTTGTGCATATGGTGTACACATGCCAGAGGTTGGCATATCTAGTTCGCCTTTGCGAATTAAAGCTCTAACTTCTTTTGGTGTAGCTGTCTTTAAATCCATAAAATCACCCCATCAATATTTATTTAATATTTCTTCTAAATGCTCTTCAAGATAATTTGTATCTATTAAAGCATTTTTAAAAGCATCTGTTGTCAATATTTTTTTCTGTAAATTAATAGTTGTATTTACCCCTTCAATTTTAAAATTGGATAAAGCTTCTTCCATTTTATCGATAGCTTCTGCCCTAGTTGGTGCCCATACGATTAATTTTGCTATCATAGAATCATAAAAAGGGGTGATTAAATAATCTTTATACATTGCACTATCCACGCGGATACCATTGCCAAATGGTGGTTTATATTTCGTAATACGACCTGGGCAAGGCATAAAATTGTGCAGTGGATCTTCTGCATTGATACGACATTCTATCGCCCACCCATTCATATGAATATCATGCTGAGTCCACGGCAATACTTCACCAGCAGCAACCATTATTTGCGTTTTTATCAAATCAGTTCCAGTTACCATTTCTGTGACAGGATGTTCTACTTGAATGCGTGTATTCATTTCCATGAAATAGAAATTTTTATCTTTATCAACAATGAATTCTACTGTTCCTGCTCCGCTATAATTTACTGCTTTAGCTGCATTTACAGCAGCCTTGCCCATTTCTTTTCGCATTTGCGGGGAAACTATAGGAGATGGTGCTTCTTCTATAACTTTTTGATGGCGTCTTTGCGTGGAACAATCTCTTTCACCTAAATAAACAACATTGCCATGATTGTCTGCCATTATTTGAATTTCTACATGGCGAGAATGTGTTAAATATTTTTCTAAATATACACCAGCATTACCAAATGAACGCTCTGCCTCTTGAGCCGCTTGACGAAGTGCTTTTACAAGGTCAGTGCTATCTTCTACAACACGCATACCTTTACCGCCACCACCAGCTGTAGCTTTTATCAGTACAGGATAACCGATTTTTTCCGCAGTCAATCGTGCCTCTTGTTCATCATGAATTAAATCTTGTGTACCTGGAACTACTGGCACACCTGCTTGTTGCATGGTTTTTCGTGCTATAGCTTTATCACCCATTTTGCGAATAGCTTCTCCACTAGCACCAATATAAACAATATTATAATTCACACAAGCATCAGCAAAATCGGCATTTTCTGCCAAGAAACCATATCCAGGATGTATAGCATCTGCCTTTGCTGCTTTTGCTGCCTCAATAATGCGAGAAATATCTAAGTAACTTTTCTTCGCTTGAGATGGCCCTATACAATAAGCTTCATCTGCCAAACGAACATGCAAAGAATCTTTATCTGCTTCTGAATAAATAGCTACTGTACTAATGCCCAAATCCTGACAAGCACGAATTATTCGCACTGCTATTTCTCCACGATTAGCTATCAATACTTTTTTAAACATCTACACTAATCCTTTCTATTTTTAGCAAAAATAAAAGCTATCATCATACAGTCTTTACTTTAAATAAAGGTTGTCCAAATTCAATGAAATCGCCATCTTTTACAAGGATTTCTGTGATTTCGCCTTCTACTTCAGCTTCAATTTCTGAGAATAATTTCATTGCTTCTAAAATACAAACTACTGTATTTGGTGTTACTTTAGAACCAACTTTCACAAAAGGTTCTGATTTTGGATCTTGAGCACTATAAAAAGTACCTACCATAGGAGCAGTTATTTCTACGATTTGTTCTCCTGTTTTGGCTGGAACTGCTACAGGAGCTACAGTGTTTATCGTAGGCATGACTTCATTTGCTACCATGCTAGCTTTTTCCATCAAAATTTTGCCATCTTCATATTTTAACTCTAATTTATTTAATGATGATTCCTCTATGACTTTAACTAATTCTTTGATTTCTTCTAATGATAACAATGAAATAACCCCCAAAATTATAATTTTCCTGCTACAGCAATTTTTAAATTACTGATACATTTTTCCATTTCAATATATAAACGCTCAGCTTCTTCATTACTAATCAATTTAAAGTAAATTCTATCACCTGGTTTTAATTGTGCTATTCTAGCCACATCTACAGTCGCCACCTGACCAATGACTGGATATCCTGCTGTTGTCTGATGGTCTGCCATTAATATAATAGGATTGCCATCAGGGGGTACTTGAATAGTGCCAAGACTTGCCACTTCTGAAATCATCTCTAAAGGATGATTTAATTCTAATTTTGCTCCACTTAAGCGATAGCCCATGCGATCAGATTGTGTCGTAATTAAATAATCAGTAGCACAAAAATCATATTTAGCCTTTTCGCAGAATTCATCATATTGCAATCCTGCCATCACACGAATAGGTTTTCTTAAATTTTCTTTAGATGTATGCACCTTACTGATATACCATTTAGCATGAGCATATGAATGTGCTCCACGTGATAATAAATTTATCATCATCTGTTGACCGTATTCACTAGGTTCATTTGTACTCAATAAATCGCCCTTTTGCAAAGCCCTGCCGTAAAATCCACCGATACCAGCTCGCAAATATGTGCTTTTACTGCCCATGACCTCTGGCACATCATAGCCACCAGCCACTGCCAAATACGCTCTTGCCCCTACCTTACAGGATGTAAATTTCAAAATAGCTCCAGCTTTTACAGCTACAGGACGAAGTGTTTGCACTTTTTGACCATCAAGCACAGGACATAAATCACCACCTGTAATAGCAATCAGCGTATCTGAGGTGAATTCTATCGTTGGACCACGAAGTGTAATCTCTAGAGCAGCTTCATATTCATCATTACCTACTAATATATTTGCCATACGCAATGAATACATATCCATAGCACCAGAAGTTATGATCCCCATTTTTTGATAGCCATATCTACCTGCATCTTGCAATGTCGTCATCAACCCTGGACGAATAATTTTTAAACTCATTTAGACTCACCATTCCTCAATGCCAAATATTCTTGTTCACTAATAGCTACAAATTTTACAATATCCCCAGAATTCAATAAGCTTGGTTTTTCTTCATCTTCTGGTCTAAACATCTCAACTGGTGTTCTACCGATGATTTGCCAACCACCTGGAGTACTTATTGGATAGCCACCTGTTTGATTTCCTGCTATACCAATACTTCTAGCTGGAATTTGTAGTCTAGGTGTAGTCCTGCGAGGTGTGGCAATACGTTCGTCCATGCCACCTAAATAAGGAAATCCTGGACAAAAACCTATCATATACACTAGATATTCTGGCTTTGTATGAATAGATATTACTTCTTGTACAGATAAACCATTATGCTCTGCTACAAATTCAATATCTGGACCATATTGACCACCATAACAAACTGGTATTTCTACCACTTTTGCTGGTTTTTGAGGAAGATTTTCCGCTTTTTGTATATAATCTTTAATCGTTTTTATCACAATCTGCAATGCTGATTTATCTCTATTAGGCAAAGCATTTTTTCTCACTATAAAGGGATTATAATAAACTGCTACACTTGTATAAGAAATCACATATTCTTGCATACCTACAAAAGGATGCATTTGTAAATAATCAGCTAAAGTTTTTATTTTGCGATGAATTTCTGGTGAAATTGTATCACCAAAATTTACCAACAGACCTGTTTCACCTAAAGGCTTTATTTTAAATTCCATACTCAAAATAACACCTCATTAATCAACCAAATAATTTTGGTAATTGTTTCATTATAGTCAACACGCCCATATAAGCTGTCATAGCAACAACAATAATACCAAATACACTCATCCAAATAGGATGTTTATAATCGCCTACAACAGATTTTTTATGTGCTGCAATAATCATAACCAATAAAGTAATTGGTAAAATAAGACCATTTAAAGTACCTACTACAATCAATGTTTTTACAGGCTGACCTACAAAAGCAAATACTACTGTAGAAAATACGATAAATGCTATAACAAACCAACGATAATTATTTTCTACTTTTGGACTAAAACTACGAATAAAAGATACAGAAGTATATGCTGCTCCAATTACAGAAGAAATAGCAGCTGCCCACATAACTACACCAAATAATTTATAACCAATATCACCTACTGCTAATTTAAATACAGAAGCTGGTGGATTGGCTGGATCTAAAGTAAAACCATTAGAAATTACACCTAATGCAGCTAAAAATAAAAATACACGCATAATACCTGTTACACATACACCAGTAACAGAACTTCTAGTAATTTGTGGTAAAGCTTGCTTACCTACAACACCTGCATCAATTAAACGATGTCCACCAGAAAAAGTAATATAACCACCTACTGTACCACCTACTAAAGTAACAATCGCCATTGGATCAATAATATCAGGCATAAAAGTTTTAGAAACTGCTTCACCCACTGGAGGTGCTGAAGATATCGCTACATACAAAGTCAATATAATCATGATAAATCCGGCTATTTGCGTAAATTTATCCATCAATTTACCAGCTTCTTTAAATAAGAAAATAGAAATAGCAATAATAGCACTGATAATAGCTCCAGTAACTGTATCTAAGCCAAATATTACATTAAAACCTAAACCTGCACCAGCAATATTACCAATATTAAAACCTAGTCCACCCATTACAATTAATAAAGACACTAAATACCCTAAACCTGGCATAACCATATTAGCTACATCTTGTCCACGTTTTCCAGAAACACCAATTACACGCCAAACATTTAATTGAGCACCAATATCCAAAATAATAGAAATTAAAATAACAAAACCAAAACTAGCTAATAATGTTTGCGTAAATACTGTTGTCTGCGTCAAAAATCCTGGACCAATTGAAGAAGTAGCCATCAAAAAAGCAGCACCTAAAAGTACACTCCAATTAAAATTGCTCTTATTATTCATAAAAACTTCCCTTCTTTCCTAAATTCTTTAAATACTTTAAAATTCATCATTTAAAAGAACCAACAATTATATTTGCTTCTTCTAATCTTGATTTTATTTTATTAGCAAAAGCTAAAGCTTTTTCACTATCTCCATGGATACAAACTGTATCTGCTTTCACTTCAACAATTTCACCTTTTGTTGTATATACAATCCCTTTTTGTACCATAGTCAATACTTGCTCTATAGCTTTATCTTCATCTTTTATCATTGCATCAGCTTGTGTTCTAGGTGTTAAACTACCATCAGATTGATATGTTCTATCTGCAAAAACTTCATTTGCTACCTTTAAACCAATAGCTTCGCCTGCTCTAGTCAATTCACTACCTGCAAGCCCATATAAAATCAAATCTGGATTTACATGATAAACAGCTTTTGCAATAGCTTCTGCCAAAGATTTATCTTTTGCTGCCATATTATATAAAGCTCCATGTGGTTTTACATGTTGCATTTTTGCTCCTTCTGCTTTTACAAAAGCCTCTAATGCTCCAACTTGGTAAACAACTAAGTCATATGCTTCTTGCGGTTTAATATCCATTTTTCTGCGTCCAAAACCAATCAAATCCATAAGTCCTGGATGAGCTCCTATAGCTACATTGTTTTCTAGTGCTAAACAAACTGTTTTTCTCATTACATGCGGGTCTCCTGCATGTAAACCACAAGCAATATTTGCCGAACTTACATATTTTAATACTTTTTCATCACAACCTATAGTATAAATGCCAAAACTTTCGCCTAAATCGCTATTTAAATCAATTTTAGTCATTATAAACTCTCCTCTATTTTGTATATATATTCATTATTTTATAAAAAAAACGGTGCTGAATATTCAGCACCATTGCCTTATAAAACATAATACATTATATATTATTTATGTTAAATTGTAAATAATATATAGAACTAAACATCTATTAAAGCTTCTAATTTCTCCATAATTTTAACATAAGGAAAAATTTTAAAATCTTCTTTTATATTATTTCCTGTCAAAACAGCTGCAAAATCTACCTGAGCATTTTTAGCAGCCTGTGCATCTACAATATTATCACCAATATAAATTACATCTTTTTTATCTACATTCAAACGCTTAACAGCTTCTAAAATTCCATCTGGAGCAGGTTTATACGCATATTTATCCTCACTGCCAATAATAAACTCTACCAAATCATCTATTTTATCCCTAGTCAAAGTCTGCATAATACGACGACGTGTTTTACTAGAGATAATTGCTATCTTAGCCCCATGTTCTTTTAACGTCTTCAATACCATTTTTGTATCATCATATAAATATGTATTCTCTGTCATATATAAATCAGCAAAAACAGTATATTTATCTTTTAATTCCTGTATTTTTGCTTCATCAACCTCTCCAGTCAATATAGACAAAGCCTCACTCATAGGCAGACCAATAGTTCTTTTTATCTCATCTTTAGGACGAAGCGGATACCCCTCCTGCTCCATAAGCAACTCAAAACACTTCACAATACCAACTTCTGAATTTGCCAAAGTATAATCAAAATCAAATAAATAAACCTTATAGGACATAAAAATTTCTCCTCAATATATGCAATGTTTGTCTTCTTTTAAATAAAAATGTAAAAAAAGAAAGTTGCCCTATGATACTGATTTTACTCTAATAAAAACAATTTTTTATTGCTGTAAAATCCACTAATAGGTACAACATTTCACATAATTTTTCTTATTCATAAACTAATATAAACATTAATTACAATTAAATAATACGTATTTTTATTTCCCGCATTATAAAATTTTAAAGGTAACCGCAAGGTTATTGAAAATAATTATCGCTGAATACGGTTTTAGTCTGAATGTTTGAGCGTAGCGAGTTTCTAAGCGTTGTATGAAGCGATAATTATTTTCAAAATTAAAATTTTATCTGCGGTGATTTCTTTGGTTCGTTTCTTTGTCATCAAAGAAATGAACAAAAACTTACGATAATAATACCATATATATTGGAATTGTAATTATAGATAATAATGTAGTTGCGGAAACTACTAATGTTGCATATTCTGTATCTGTATTATAAAGACTAGATAATACCACTGTTTGAATCATCGCAGGTAATGACGCCATGATTACAAATACTTTAAACATCAATTCTGGCATAGGGAAGATAAACGACAATAAGTACATGCTAAGCGGTGCAATTATAAATCTACCTAAACATATACCTATTAAACCTAAATCAAAACGAATTTTTTTCAAACCCATGGAATAAAGTGTTACACCTATAAAAATCAAAGCAAGTGGTGTCGTTAAATTTCCCATATATTGAGCTGTATCCATAAAAAATTTAGGTAAAGGAATGTCTAAAATTAAAATAATCAATGAAGCTAAAAACCCTAAAATCGGTGGAGAAAAAATTCTTCTCAAAGTTTTTAAAGTAAACATTTGCTGATAAGAAAATTCTTTTGAATCTGCCTGAATACAAGCATTTCCTAAAGTCCAAAAGAATGTAGTATTAGCAAAAAAATACAATAAAGTATAAGGTATTGCTTCCTCACCAAATAATGCCATAGTTACTGGTAAACCTACAAAAATAGTATTTGAAGTTGTAAATGTAGATTGAAAAATCCCTCTATGACCTTTTTTAGACATAAATCTTGCCAAAAACACACTTAAAATAAAACATACACCAATAGAAATAAATGGCACGATAGAACCAGTTATTAAATGTAATAATTGGTCATGACTAAAAGCATGTGTAATATTATAGATAAAAAACAAAGGCAATGATACATTTGTTACCAATTTCGGCAATAGAGCTTTATTATCTTTGTTTATCCAACCAATCTTAGCTAGATAGCAACCTATCAGCCCCATAAAAATCAAAGTCAAAACACCACTAATAGCGTGTAGCAATGCTTGCATATTATCATTCCCTTCATTTATTAAGTTTTATCTTTATCAACTAAAAAATAATTTGTGTAAAAAGCCTAACAGATTAAATCCTTCTGTTACTTCTTCTGTCGTTACCATATCTACACTACCAACAACATTTCCCTGATATAATAAATCAACTGTTCCCACTTTAGCACCTTGTTTTAATGGAGCATCTATATATGCTGGTAAATTCATTTTCCAGGAAAAATCATCTACATTATCTGTATCCATGACTACATAAGTAAAAGGCTGTATAGGTTTTACTGTAGTCTTATAATTAGTGCTATTATGCGTATATATACTAGAAATTAATTTATGTTCATCAACAGTTTTCATTTCTTTTATATGTTTAAATCCATAATCCAATAAAGCTCTGCCTTCAACAAAACGAGCTCTACTATCTGATGTTTTCAATACTACGGCAATAAGTGTAACACCATTTTTTTGTGCAGAAGCTACTAAACAGCCACCAGCAGCATCAGTATACCCTGTTTTTATACCAGTTACATCATCATAATTCCACAATAAACGATTTGTACTACCATAAATATCTTTTCGTTCTGCTGGATTTACCCACTGTATCTCTTGTTCTTTTGTTGATACTATCTTACGAAATTTTTCATTTTGATATGCATATCTTGCAATCTTAGCTAAATCTCTAGCTGTTGTATAATGATTTGGGTCTGTCAATCCATGAGGATTATTAAAATGTGTATTAGTAGCGCCAATTTCTTTTGCTTTATCATTCATCATTTGCACAAAAGTTTCTAGGGAACCTTTTCCTACATAATAAGCAATAGCAGCGGCACCATCATTACCAGAAGCTAACATTGTAGCTTGCAATAGTTCTGACATTTTTATTTTATCGCCTTCATTTATATAAATGGCAGAACCTTCTACACCTACAGCACGTTTATCAACTTCAACAATGTCATCATCATTTGCATTTTCCATTCCAAGTATGCAAGTCATCATCTTAGTCGTACTTGCAGGCATTGCCTTAGCATCTGGATTTTTTTCATAAAGAACTCTACCTGTAGTTGCATCTATCAAAATTGCAGCTTGAGCAGTCATATCTTGTAGATTATCTGGTGTAACAGGAATATATGGTTTTGATTCATCTACTGGTGGAGCATCATCTACTATGCTATCCATAGCCCTTGCTGGGTTAAATGCTATAAAAATTTGTACAAAAACTATACTAAAAATTATAAGTCGTTTAAAAATCATCTCATTCACTAGCTAATCGTCCTATCACAAAAAATGTACCACGAGCTTTGGCACATAATTTATTATCTTTATTAAAAACTTCACATTCAGCAACTACTGTACTTCTTCCATTATGAATAATCATTCCTTTTACAATAGCCACATCTTCCATATCAATAGATTTTAAAATATTAATATTAAAATCCAAAGTTACTACTTTCTTTCCCACACTAAGACAGGCTGCGCCCATAGCCATATCGCAAAGGGACATAATCACGCCACCATGAGCTATGCCATAAACATTTGTATGTTCATGTTTAATTGTCAGACTAACACATACATTACCCTTATCAATCGAAACAATATCTACACCTAAATGTTTTGTAAAGGGATTATCTTCATAAAAATTGTTGATATAATCACTTATACTTTTCATATTATCTTGATTAAATTGTTTCACACTTTTTCACCTGCCTTTATAGATAAATTTTATTATAATTTACGTTTTTTTTGATTTCAAGAAAAAGCTAACTTTTTTATTTATTTCTTAATATAGAAATAAACCAACCAAAAATTTTTTCTATGAATAAAATTCTATAAGTTAAAATAAACAGCATTTAACATTATATATTGAGAGATTTCCAGATATAATTTACTTTAACAAATAAAAATTTATCCATTATTATAAGACTTTCACTTCGTAATAAAACCGATATTTAAAAATAACATTTCTTTTGATTTATTATGTTTTGGTTATGGAAATGACAGAAATGATGTTCAATTAAAGTTTTTTTAGAAAATTTCTTATTTTTTTCCAAAATGCACTAGTCATTTTTGCAATTTTTAGTTATAATTAACAAAGACATAATTTTCAAACGATAATGTTAAATATACAATTATGTTCTATGATGTATTAAGAGAGGGGTTTATTTATAATGGAAACTACACTTATTATTGAAAACAAAACTGGCTTACATGCACGTCCTGCATCTATGTTTGTACAGGAAGCTAACAAATTCAGCTCCAAAATCAAACTTACTGCTAAAGGTAAAACTGTTGATGCTAAAAGCATTCTTATGATCATGAGCCTTGGTCTTACTCAGGGTACTGAACTCACTATCAGTGCTGAAGGTGACGACGCTCAAGCAGCTCTTGATGCTCTTACTGGTCTCATCAAAAACAAATTCGGTGAAGAATAATTTCTAAACTGAGAGTTAATGAGAGAGGGGGATTTGTACTTTGCCGTACGAATTAAGAGGAAAAGGAGTTATTACTGGTATTTCTATTGCCAAAGTAATGAAACTCGGAGAAGATTTACAATCTTATATTGATGCTTACACTCCAGGAACTGCTGAAGAAGAAGTATCAAAAATTAAAGAAGCTTTAGCTTATGCAGCTGAAGTACTTCAAACAAATATTAAAACACTTCGTGATAAAGGCATGCTTGAACAAGCAGGCATTATGGAAGCACATCGTATGATGGTACAAGACCCTATGCTCGAAGAAAATGCTATGTTAAAACTCGGCGCTTGTGGAAGTGCACCAAAAGCTGTACTTGAAGCGTCTGAAGAAAATGCATCTATCTTTGAACAAATGGACGACACTTATTTCCGTGAACGTGCTGTAGATATCCGCGATGTTGGTAAACGCGTAACAAGACGTATTTTAGGTCTTAAAGAAAAAACAGTTGATGGTGGTGCTGTAATTCTCTGCGGAGAAGAAATTGAACCATCTGTTATCGCTAACATTCCTACTGAAAAAATTGCTGGTGTAATTTTAGGTAATGGTAGTACTACTTGCCATGCTGTAATCATTGCTAAAGCAAGAGCTATCCCTACTGTTGCAGGTCTTGGCGATAAAATTAAAGATATTCCTGATAATGCTGAAGTTATCTTAAATGGTGAAACTGGTGAAATCTTTGTTGAACCAACTGAAGATTTAATCGCTTCCTATCAGGTAAAATTAGAAGAACAACGCCGCTTAAAAGAACATTATGCTCAGCTTTCCAAACTTCCTACAGTGACTAAAGATGGTGTAGAAGTTGACCTTATGGCTAACATCAGCACTCATTTAGATGTTGAAGCTGCTATGAAATTTGGTGCTAAAGGCGTTGGCTTATTCCGTTCTGAATTCTTATTCATGGGTAGAGATACTATTCCTGATGAAGAAACTCAATTTAAAGCATATAAAGAAGCTATTGAAAAATGCAATGGTCATTTATGTGTAATTCGCACAATGGATATCGGTGGCGATAAACCACTCCCTTACTTAAATATCCCAGAAGAAGAAAATCCTTTCTTAGGTTACCGTGCAATTCGTATTTGTTTAAACCGTCGTGAAGTATTTATGCCACAGGTTAAAGCTATTTTACGTGCTGGTCTTTATGGTAAAGCAGCAATGATGCTCCCAATGGTTATCAACGTAGAAGAAGTAAAACAAGTACGTGCAATTATCGAAGAAGCTAAATCACAGCTTGCTCATGAAGAAAAACCATTTTCCAATAATGTTCAACTTGGTATCATGGTTGAAACTCCAGCAGCTGCTGTAATGACTCCTGTACTTGCTAAATACCTTGATTTCTTTAGCATTGGTACTAATGACCTTGTTCAATATACACTTGCTGTTGACCGTGTTAACACTAATGTAAGTTATCTTTATAATCACTTTAATCCAGCTGTTCTTCGCCTCATCAAACTTACTATTGAGTCTGCTCGTAATAATAATATTTGGGTAGGTATGTGCGGTGAAATGGCTAGCGACCCTAATGCTGCTGCTATTTTAATGGCAATGGGTATCAACGAACTTTCCATGAGTGCTCCATCTATTCCACGTGTAAAAGAAAAAATCCGTTCCATAACATCTGCTCAAGCTAAAGCAGCTTTAGATACTGTTATGACTATGGAAGATGGAAACGCTATTAAAGAATATCTTCAAACAGCATTATAATAATGACAGATAATATTAATTCTGCTCATGGTAAAGAGCAAAATATCAAGATGAATTTGTTAAAATGGTTAAACGAAGGAAAAGATCCTTATAGTATCATTTATGAATTAGCAAAATATCTTGAAACTGTATCATCTGAACCAGGTTATGCTGATATTATATTGAATGATATCAGAACTGTTTATGGCATTGGTTTAAATGAAAAAACCGTATTAAGTGATGAACTTCTTGAAGTTAGGACTCGCCTAGCTAAACTAGAAGAAGCTTTTAAACAAGCTACTAGTGATGAAATTCAAAGCCATTTAAAATTTGCCATTGAACATCATAAAAAGAAAATACAAGAACTTGAACATAAATTAAAGTAATCTTATTAAAAAGAGACTATAATATTTGATATTATAGTCTCTTTTTGTTTTGTTTATTTAAATCAAGATAGGTTTATTATGTTTATTACTTTTAGATATTTACTTCTTTTACTTCTTTATCCATTTTTTCTGCTGCTCGTATATCTTCTAAATATGGTACTACTTCCATATCTTTTTCATCTATATTATTTAAATATTTTTTAGTTTCTTTTACAACAACAGGGGATAATAATAATACTGCTATTAAATTTGGTACAGCCATTAAAGCGTTTAATGTATCTGCTATTAACCATACAATATTTAAGGAAACAACAGGTGCTATAATAGCTACAAAAATATATAATAATTTATATCCAACTAATACTTTGTTACCAGCAAAATATTCTACGCATCTTTCTCCATAATAAGACCATCCCAAAATTGTAGAAAATGCAAAAGAAATTATACCTACTACTAAAATAGCTGGCCCTATTACAGGAATTTGATTAAACGCATATGTTGTTAATAATCCACCATTATTAATTGTTTCCATATCAATTGTAGGATTTTTCATTATTGTGGAAACTAATACTAAACCTGTTATAGCACATACAATTACTGTATCCCAAAAAACACCTGTCATAGAAACTAATGCCTGACGTACAGAATTTCGAGTTTTTGCCGCAGCTGCAGCTATTGGAGCAGAGCCCATACCAGCTTCATTGGAAAACAATCCTCTGGCTACCCCAAAATGTATAGCTTGCATAATACCGCCACCAACTAAACCACCAGCAGCAGCTCCTGGATTAAAAGCTAAATCTAAAATAGTTGCTAATGCAGGTAAAATATATTCACTATTCAACACTAAAATATATGCACAACCAACTACATAAAAAATAGCCATAAATGGAACTAATCTTTCACAAACTCTAGCAATAGATTTTATACCACCAAAAATAACTAAAGCCACTAAAGCAGCTACAATTAAACCAACTAACCATGTTGGTATTCCTAAATTTTCTTCACAAATAGTTGCTATAGCATTTACCTGTGTAGCACAGCCTATACCAAAAGAAGCAAATCCGCCAAAAAAAGCGAATATTATACCAAGCCAACGCATATTCAAGCCACGTTCTAAAGCATACATAGCTCCGCCTTGCATTCTGCCATCTTTTGTTTTAACACGATATTTTACAGAAATAAGTGATTCACTATATTTAGTAGCTATACCAAAAACACCTGTCAACCAACACCAAAATACAGCACCAGGACCTCCAAGAGCAATAGCTGTTCCTACACCGATGATATTACCTGTACCGATGGTAGCAGCTAAAGCTGTAGTCAAAGCTCCAAACTGACTTACTTCACCATCACCATCTTTGTCTTTAGTTACTGAAAGACGTATTCCTTTTAATAGACTAAACTGAATACCTTTTGTTCTCAAAGTCATAAAAATATGAGTGCCTAATAATAAAATAATCATTCCCCAGCCCCAAACAACGCCATTAATAGTTGTTACAAAGCTATTAATCATCTCAAACATAAAAACACCTCCTCCAATACTAAAGCAAAAGTTAAAACAAAAAAGAAAAAAGGCGTACAAAATGTAAATTTACATTTCATACGCCTTTGTATTAATCAATATATTGTTTAAACTTCTTGTTTAAATTCTAAAAGTATCTTGCAATTTTGTCAATACCCTAATATATATTTTTATAAAATACTTGATTTTTTAGTATAAATTGTATATTATTGTTTCAAGCAAACAGACAAAGATGTCTTATTGATACATTTTGTCTGTTTGCTTTTTTTATTTAGTAAACTAGGAGATGATCTGTGATGAAAACATTAGGTTATTATAACGGAAAAATTGGCGAATTAGATGAAATTATGATACCTATGAATGACCGTGTATGTTGGTTTGGTGATGGAGTTTATGATGCTGGACCTGCTAGAAATTATAAAATTTTTGCCTTGGATGAACATATTGATCGCTTCTTCAATAGTGCTGCTCTAGTAGATATTCAAATGCCGCTAACTAAACAAGAATTAAAAGATCTTTTATACGATTTAGTACCTAAAATGGACACAGGAAATCTCTTTGTATATTATCAAGTAACTAGAGGTACAGCTATACGTAATCATACTTATACTAAAAGTCCTGGTAATCTATGGATTATGCTCAAACCTGCTGAAATATCTGATGGTAAAGAACCCATAAAACTTATCACTTTAGAAGATACTCGCTTTTTACATTGCAATATTAAAACTTTAAATCTCTTACCATCTGTTATTGCTTCACAAAAAGCCAAAGAAGCTAATTGTCAAGAAGCTGTCTTTTATCGTAAACCATACAATCGCGTTACTGAATGTGCACATAGCAATGTTCATATCTTAAAAGATGGAGCTTTATTCACTGCTCCTACTGACAACCTCATCTTACCAGGTATTGCTAGAGCTCATCTCATTCGTGCTTGTAAAAAACTTGCTATACCTGTTCATGAAACTCCTTTCTATCTCGATGATTTATTTTCCGCTGATGAAGTAATTGTTACAAGTTCTAGTAATCTTTGTCTTCATGCCAATGAAATAGACAAAAAATTAGTTGGTGGCAAAGCTCCTGATTTGTTAGAAAAAATACGTTCTACATTAATAGAGGAATTTCTCAACGCCACTAATTAAATCTAATTATGCCAAGGAGATATCATCATGTATATATCAAGAAAAGAGACCATTGAAGATATTATTTTAAGTCATTCTCAACGTGGAATGCATATTTTACAACAATATTTACAATCCGATTACTGTAAACAAGCTGCTCAATGTATCTTAAACCAGAAAAAAGGTTATATTTTTTTAACTACAGGCTTTTACGTAAATGGTTTTGCTGAAACAGATGGCCCTTTAGGTACTATGGCTATAGCCATAGCTTTGAAAAAATTAGGATATACCCCTATCATAATCACAGATATCTATTGTAAAGGTTTTTTTGAAATAAAAAACCTATCCGTTGAATATGTCGCTTTAGATGCTACTAATCAATATTTTGACAATCTATTGATGCAATATAAACCAGTATGTATGATTTCTATTGAACGTTGTGGCAAAAATATCCATGATGATTATACAAATATGCTCGGTATCAGTATAAAGAAAAATACTGCTCCTTTAGATTATTTATTCTTAAAAGCTAGCTCTTTAAACATCCCTACTATTGGTATTGGTGACGGTGGCAATGAAATTGGCATGGGTAACCTTCAAGATATTATCATTGATTCATTATCTTTTATTCCTTGTAAAATTAAAGTGGATTATCTAATCATAGCAACTGTATCAAACTGGGGAGCTTATGCTCTAATTGCCTATCTTTCTATTTTAACTAATAAATACCTTTTACCTTATTTTGATGATGTTGAACAATACTTAAAAGATATTGTCGATATTGGCAGTGTTGACGGCATTCTCAAAAAACCAATTTTAAGTGTTGATGGCTTCTCATTAGATATTGAAAAAAATATTTTAAATCGTTTAAATGATGGTATATATTATAGCCACTAAAAATCACAAAAATAAAGCTCCTAAATTTAGTTTTTAGCTAAGTTTAGGAGCTTTTTTATTATCTTATATTTTTATCATCTATTTTGTGGAGTAAGATCTTTTACATCAAGAGTTCCTTCTTTGGAACGAGCAGCAAATTCTGCTGTTGCAGTGAATAATACATCACTAGAACTATTTAAAGCTGTTTCACAAGAGTCTTGGAGCACACCAATAATAAATCCTACACCTACAACTTGCATTGCGATATCATTGCTAATACCAAAAGATGCACATGCTACTGGAATGAGTAATAATGAACCACCAGCTACACCTGAAGCACCACAAGCGCCAACTGTAGCGATTATGGATAATAATAATGCCATTAAAATATCAACTTCAATACCAAGTGTATGAGCAGCTGCTAGGGAAAGAATAGCAATTGTAATAGCAGCACCAGACATATTGATTGTTGCACCAAGTGGAATAGAGATAGAATAAGTATCTTCATTTAGACCAAGACGTTTACATAAAGAAAGATTTACTGGAATATTAGCAGCAGAACTACGAGTGAAGAATGCATATAAACCACTTTCACGAAGAGTTGCAAATACTAATGGATAAGGATTACGACGAATGTGTAAAAATACGATTAATGGATTCATAACAAGTGCAACGATAAAGAACGCTCCAAGCAATACAACAAGTAAATGAGCATAACCTAAGAGAGCACCAATACCACTTGTTCCTACTGCATTTGCTACTAAGCCCATAATACCAAATGGAGCAAAACGAATAATCCATTTTACAATTTTTGTAACAGCACTAGCTAAATCAGCAATCATAGTTTTAGTTTTATCAGAAGAAGCATGTAAAGCTACACCTGCTAAAATAGCCCAAGCTAAAATACCAATATAATTTGCATTAACTAAAGCATTAACAGGATTATCAACGATACTCATAAGTAAATTATGTAAAACTTCTACGATACCACTTGGTGGAGCTATTGTAGCATCTGCAACTTGTAATTGTAATGTAGTAGGAAATAAAAATGACATAGATACACCTACTAAAGAAGCAAAAAATGTTCCAAGTACATACAATTTAACAATAGGTTTCATAGATGCACTAGCATCTGCATTTTTTTGTGCCATAGCGTTCATTACTAAAATAAATACCAAAATAGGTGCAATACCTTTTAAAGCTTTAACGAATAAATCCCCTAAGATAGCTACGGCAGGTACAGCTGTCGGCACAGCCACTGCAATGAAAATACCAATTATAAGCCCTAAAACTATTAGTTTTAATAAAGCCATTTCTTGATATTTTTTTCCAATACGACTTAACAAAATAATACATCTCCTTTAAAACTGCACAATATAAAGACAAATATTTTCTCATAGTATACATCATTTTTACCAAAATGACAAGTATTATGCACTCTTGAAACTCAGATAAATATTTTTTCTTCTATATAATATAGACATAATAAAAAAAGGATTAAGAATTTTGTCATTCCTAATCCCTTTAAACTCAATGAATTTCTATAGATTTTATTACACCTTCCATAGAAGTGAAATATGTGGATATTTCTGCCAATTTTAATTTATGTGGATTAAACATTAAAATATTTAATTCTACAATATCTTCAGAGACAAATACTACCGAAAAATTTTTACTTTTTAGACCTAATTTTAATAATGCATTATAGACTTCTTTTATCTTTTCACTATCATTGATCATTCTTATTTTTATCATAATATTATCAGTTGGCACTAACCAACTATCCATTTGCGATAAAATCTCTAATACTATATACACTAACAATGAAGCAAAAACGGCAATTATATAATATCCAGCACCTACAGCTAAACCAACGCCAGATACTACCCAAATACAAGCTGCTGTTGTAAGACCAATTACATTCACACCTTCTTTAATAATAGCTCCTGCACCTAAAAAACCTATACCACTTACAACTTGTGCAGCTAATCTTGCAGGGTCAGCATTTGTTTTTCCCTCTACTTGCTCATACAATAAATTCGACAAAATCATAATCAAACAAGAACCAATACACACTAAAATATTCGTTCTAAGTCCTGCTGATTTATGTTTAAATTGTCTTTCATAACCAATTAGCGCACCTAATATCGCTGATAAAATTATTCTAAAAATATATTCTATTGCGTTTTCCATATATTCACCTAAATTCTTAAAAATCAAAATCAAAAATATAAATAAATCATCTATTTCTTAAATTTTATTATACTAAATATCACCATTTTTATCTCTAATTTACTTTTTAATTAAATTTTAATTTAATTTTAATAAACCACATATTCCGATATTTTATTTCTTAATATTAATTTATTCTCAGCAAAAATCATTTATATTTATTAAATTTTATTTCATTTATTTTAAAATTTTACTATTTTCAACAAATAAAACCACCTTTTTTTCGCTATTATTTAATAATTAAAAATAATCTTTCTATTAGAAAGTTGCATTTTTTTTATCTTTATGCTATCATTTTAATAGTTCAAGAAAAGAATATATTGTACAGAGGAAAAAAAGTTGAGGAAACGTGGATACTCATACACAATCATTTCTCCTAACAATATATTTTTTATTGAACAAAAAATATATTCTATAGGAGGAGTTTTGTTATGTCTAAAAAAACTCTTGTTTCTGCAATTACTGCCGCTCTCGTAGTTGGCGCTGCTAGCACAACTTTTGCTGCTGCAAATCCTTTCAGCGATGTTCCTGCTGATAGCTGGGCTTATGATGCTGTTACTACTCTTGCTGCTGATGGTGTTATCGATGGTTACCCAGATGGCACTTACAAAGGCCAAAACACTATGACTCGTTATGAAATGGCTCAGATCGTAGCTCGCGCTATGGCTAAAACTGACCTCGAAAAAGCTGATAAAGCTCTCGTTGACAAATTAGCTGCTGAATTCGCTGAAGAACTTGACAACCTTGGCGTTCGCGTTGCTGACCTTGAAAAGAAATCCGATAACGTTAAATGGGGCGGAGAACTCCGTTATCGTTATTATGATGAAAATCATGATGCAAAAGCTGATGAAACTTATAACAAAGTTTTATTCCGTCTTGAACCAAAAGCTTATATCGGTAACTCCGGTTGGACAGCTAATGCTCGTTTAGACTATGAAATGGATCTTTCCTCTGATGAAAACGATAACAACGTAGAAGTTGATCGTGCTTGGGTTGAAGGACCTCTCTTCGGTGCTACTGTACAAGCTGGTCGTGTTCCTTTATTCACTGCTCAAGGTATGTTATTTGATGATCGTATCTCTGGTGGTACTGTTGCATTCGGTAGCGATGTATTCACAACTACTTTAGCTGCTGGTCGTTACAACCAAGATCATGAATCTAATCCTAACCTCAATGCTAAAGATGTAACTGCTGAATATTATGGTGTACAGTTTGACTATGCTCCAACTGAAAAAATCGCAGTTAACGCTGGTTATACTGCATTAACTGGTATTGAAGCAACTTCTTGGAAAACTCTTGGTGGCTACAATGATAACAGTGCTAGCATTTGGACTGTTGGTGGTAGCTATGCATTCGATTCCAACGTTAAATTAGTTGGTCAGTATGCTGAAAACACTGATGCTGATGCTTATGAAAAAGCTGGTATCGTTGAAGTTCAGTACAAAGGTACAGATGTAGCTGATGCTGGTTCTTGGGGTGCTTATGCTGGTTACCGTCACCTTGGTGGTAATGTTGCAATTGCTCCAACTTATGATGATGCTGCAGCTAACCAAAAAGGTTATGTAGTAGGTGCTTCTTATGTTCCTGCTGAAAATATCCTTGCTACAATCGAATACTTCGATGGTAAAGATATGGATACTGATACTGATGCTAGCAAATTCTTTGCTAACGTTGACTTCTTCTTCTGATAAACACTCAGTAAGACTGAAATTTAATAGTAATATACAAAGAGCAGACTTAATGTCTGCTCTTTTTTATATTTACTTTTGCTTTTAATTTTACTTATAAATTTTTATTTATTTATAAAAAATTTTTTATATTATTTTTTCTATAAAACGAAATCTTTTATTATTAAAATGAAATATTATTGATTAATTTAATACATAATGTCATTTTTACAAAATAAATTAAATAATATTTCTTTATATTTAATTTTATAAAAATTTTTATTTATATAAAATATTGAAATTTATTTCATATTATGATAAAATTCAAACAGATAAAGAAATTGACTTTCATATTTATAGTATTGAACCTTAGAGGAAACTTGGACACTCTATATTTTCTTTAATTTATATTATGAAAGTTAATTATTTATAATATAATTTATCGCGTTTGGAGGAAATATTAATGTCTAAAAAAACTCTTGTCTCTGCAATTACTGCTGCTTTAGTTGTTGGTGCAGCTAGTACTACTTTTGCTGCTAATAATCCATTTAGTGATGTTCCTGCTGATAGCTGGGCTTATGATGCTGTTTCTACGCTTGCTGCTGATGGTGTTATTGATGGTTATCCAGATGGTACATATCAAGGTCAAAATACTATGACTCGCTATGAAATGGCTCAAATTGTAGCTCGTGCTATGGCAAAAACAGATCTTGAAAAAGCTGATAAAGCTCTCGTTGATAAATTAGCTGCTGAATTTGCAGATGAACTTGATAACCTTGGCGTTCGTGTTGCTGATCTTGAAAAGAAATCCGATAATGTTGTTTGGAAAGGTGAATTGCGTTATCGTTATGTTGATGCTTCAAGTGATGCCACAGATAGAATGAGCGGACATACTAAAAAATATAATGATAATGACACTAGCCAAGTAATGTTCCGTCTTGAACCAAAAGCTTATATTGGCGATACAGGCTGGACTGCTAACGTTCGTGTCGATTATGAAATGAAAGCTGATGAAGATGCTAATGGTAAAACAGTAGTAGCTCGTGCTTATGCTAAAGGACCTATCGGACATAATACTACCGTTACTGCTGGTAGAATTCCTCTTCTTGATACTTATGGCATGCTTCTTGATGAACATATGTCTGGTGCTCAAATTGATATTACAAGTGGTAGCGATAAAAACTTCACTACTTCTCTTTTAGCAGGTCGTTACAATCCGGGTCATGATAACCCAGATATTTTACCTGGTCAAACATTAAAAGATTTCACTGCTGATTTCTATGCAACTCAATTTAATTATAAAAGCGAAAAATTCGATGCTAATGCTATGTATGCTGTAATGACTAATATTGAACCAGGCTCTACAAACTGGGGTACATGGGCAGGTCAAACAGTATATGATTATGACAAAATGAATATCTGGTCTGTAGGTGGTTTATATCGCTTCGATAATAATTGGGGCTTACTCGGTCAATATGCTGTAAATACTGAATCTGATAATTCCGATGACAAACAAGCTTATATGGCAGAACTTCAATACAAAAATGCTAATATTGCTGACCCTGGTTCTTGGGGAGCTTATGTTGCTTATCGTCATTTCGGTAAAGATGTTACTATTGCTACAACATATAAAGATGTATTTAACAATCAAAAAGGTTTTGCTATAGGTGCTAGCTACGTTCCTGTAGAAAATCTCTTAGCAAGTGTTAAATATTTCGATGGTAAAGATATCGATTCCGATACAGATGCAGATAGATTCTACCTCAACCTTGATTTCTTCTATTAATAAATTATAAATTAAATGATAAATATTTCTCTCTTAATAAAATAAAAATTAACCCCTAAAAGACAGGTTTTTTACCTGTCTTTTTTTTATAAATTAATAAAATATCGCTTAATTACTATCCATAAAATTTTTATATATTATATATGTAAAACTTTTATGTCAATGGAAAAATATTATTTATTTGTATAAAAATTCATAGGTAATTAAATATAGTACATTTTTTATTTAGTCAATACAAACTCAAACTACTGTCAATACCTATTTTAAAATTGTATATAAATTTATTTTACTGCACATACTATATATTGTGGTTAGTTTGACACTCATACATGTATATAGTATAATCGTTGTCAGCGATAAAAAGAAAATGAATTAAAACCATGGCATAGTATATTTTGCTCATGGTCAAATATACTAGGAGTGTCAGCTTACAATGATAAAAACAATCAAGAAACGCACTGGAGATATTGTGAAATTTAATGCACAAAAAATCACAGATGCTATAAAAAAAGCTAATATGGAATCTATAGATGAGACATTTTCCAAAGAGCAATTATCTACTATTACTAATAATGTTATTAAAGCATTAAAAAATTTAAAAACACCTGGTGTTGAACAAATACAAGATGCTGTAGAAAAAGTTCTCATCGCTGGTAATTTTGCTAGCACAGCTAAAGCTTATATTTTATATCGTGCAGAACATACAAAACTTCGTCAAGCTAAAGCTGATTTAATGGATATCTATAATGAACTTACTTTTACCAAAGCAAAAGATGCTGATATCAAACGTGAGAATGCTAATATTGATGCTGATACAGCTATGGGTACTATGTTAAAATATGGCTCTGAAGGTTCTAAATACTTTATTACTAGTCATATTTTGCCAAAAGATATTGCAGTAGCGCATATGGACGGCGATATTCATATTCATGATATGGATTTTTATATGCTCACTGAAACTTGTTGCCAAATAGATTTATTAAAATTATTTAAAAATGGTTTTTCAACAGGTCATGGTTATTTACGTGAACCAAATGACATTCGTTCCTATGCTGCATTAGCTTGTATTGCTATTCAAGCTAACCAAAATGAAATGCATGGTGGTCAAGCTGTACCAATGTTTGATTATTGCATGGCTCCAGGCGTTGCTAAAACTTATCGTAAACAATACTACAAAGCTCTCGGTTATTATTTCAATGCTATGCTTGATATGAAACTTGAAGATGCTAGCCTACTTTGTAAAAAAATCGAACAAACTCTTCCTATAAAAATTAGTATGAGCACTGCTGATAAATTTGGTAAACTTCTAGTTGATTTCTTACCAAAACATCAACGTGAGCATAACTATCAAGAAATAAATGAACAAACAACTCAAATGGCTCATAAATTTGCTATAAATACTGCATGGAATGAAACTAATGCAGCTACTTATCAAGCAATGGAAGCATTTATCCATAACTTGAACACTATGAATTCTCGTGCTGGTGCTCAGGTGCCATTTAGTTCCATCAACTACGGTACTGATACATCTCCAGAAGGTCGTATGGCTATGAGAAACCTCTTATTAGCTACAGATGCTGGTCTAGGCGATGGTGAAACACCTATTTTCCCTGTTCAAATTTTCAAAGTAAAAGAAGGGGTTAACTATGAAAAAGATGACCCTAACTACGATTTATTCCAATTAGCAATGAAGACATCTGCTAAACGTTTATTCCCTAACTTTAGTTTCTTAGATGCTCCATTCAATAAAAAATACTACAAACCTAATGATTATAACAGCGAAGTAGCTTATATGGGTTGTCGTACTCGTGTTATGGGTAATGTCTATGATCCAACTCGTGAAGTTACTTGCGGTCGTGGAAACTTAAGTTTCACAAGTATTAACTTACCTCGTTTAGCAATTGAAGCTAAAGGTGATATAAATAAATTCTATAAATCCTTAGATGATATGATTGATTTAGTCATTCGTCAATTATTACACCGTTTCAAAATTCAATGTGCTAAAATCGGTAAAAACTACCCATTCTTAATGGGACAAAATATCTGGCTTGACTCTGATAATATTGGTGAATATGACACTGTAAGTGAAGTACTTCGTCATGGTACTTTAACTGTTGGTTTTATCGGTCTTGCTGAAACATTAAAAGCTTTAATTGGTAAGCATCATGGTGAATCTGCTGAAGCTCAAAAATTAGGGCTTGCTATCATTGGTCATATGCGTAAACGCATGGACGATGAAGCTCAAAAAACAAAATTAAACTTCTCTTTAATTGCTACACCAGCAGAAGGTTTAAGTGGTCGTTTTGTAAAAATTGACTGCAAAATCTATGGTTCAATTCCTGGTGTTACTGATAGAGAATACTATACAAATTCCTTCCATATTCCAGTATATTATCCAATCAGTGCTTACAAAAAAATACAACTTGAAGCACCTTACCACAATTTAACAAATGGTGGTCATATAAGTTATATTGAAATGGATGGAGACCCTACAAAGAATTTAACAGCTTTTGAAGCTATTATCCGTTGCATGCATGATAATGGCATTGGTTACGGTTCTGTAAATCACCCTGTAGACCGTGATCCAGTCTGCGGATATACAGGTATTATCAATGGAGTATGTCCAAAATGTGGTAGAAGTGAAGCTGCCCATAAACGCCATGTTATTTTAAAACGTATGCGTGATAATTGTTGCAGTGCAACTTCCATTTAATTTAAATTTATAAATCAACAAAAATATTCGATAGAAAGAGTGATACAAATGTTAGTTAATGGTGTAGAAGTAAAAGTTAATGGTTTAACAGATATTACAGAAAAAGAAATCGTAAATTATATCAATTATATTAAAGAAAATTCTAGTGAAACTCTCGCTAGCCTCACTATTTCCGATGCTGGTGATGGAGAAGTCGCTCTTGACTATCGCACTCAACCTGCTCAATTTGAACGTATTCGCCGTATTACAGGTTATTTAGTAGGTACTGTAGACCGCTTCAACAATGCAAAACGTGCTGAAGAACATGACCGCGTAAAACATGGCCTTAATTAAGATTGCAGGCGTTGTCAATGATTCTATTGTAGATGGTGAAGGTTTTCGCTTCACCATCTTCACTCAAGGTTGCTATCACAATTGTCCTCAGTGTCATAATCCTCAAACTCATGATGTAAATGGCGGTCATGAAGTCGATACTGATGATTTACTTTCACAAATCTGTGAAAATCCATTATTAAATGGTGTTACCTTTAGTGGAGGAGAACCTTTTCTCCAAGCAAAACCATTGGCACAATTAGCCAAAGAAGTTCATAAACGTGGTCTTAATATCACCACATTTACAGGTTATACATTAGAACAATTACAAAATATGCACAATCCTGACATCGATGAGTTACTCAATCAAACAGATGTACTCATTGATGGACCTTTCCTCATAGAAAAAAAAGACCTAACTTTACAATTTCGTGGCAGTAGCAATCAACGTATTATTGATATGCAAAAAACACGTGAAAGTGGTCAAATTGTTTTAATTGAATATTAATTTTTAGCAATAATCTAGATATATATTTAGATTATTGCTTTTTTTATATCATAATAACCTCTTACATAAAATAAATATTTTTATCGAGAAAACTTGTATGACATATTGTTATTTTTAAGCAAAATATGTATAATAAATATTAAAGATGCTGAACGGCATTAAATCAAAAAGAGGTGTATATAAATGTTAGAAGATTTGAAAAAAATTGTTTTTGAAGCTAACTTAATGTTACCAAAATATCATATGGTAACTTTCACTTGGGGCAATGTATCTGGTATTGACCGTGAAAAAGGCTTAATGGTTATCAAACCATCTGGTGTAGAATACGATACTATGAAAGCTGAAGATATGGTAGTTGTTGATATCAATACTGGAAAAGTAGTTGAAGGTGATTATAATCCATCTTCCGATACAGATACTCATATCAAAATTTATCAAGCTTGCCCTGAAATTGGTGGCGTTGTACATACACATTCCCGTTATGCTACATCTTGGGCACAAGCTCGCCGTGATATCCCTGCACTAGGTACAACTCATGCTGATGATTTCTATGGACCTATTCCTTGCACACGTCCTATGACTGCTGAAGAAATCGCAGGCTCTTATGAAGCTGAAACTGGTAATGTTATCGTTGAAACATTCAAAGAACGCGGTATCAAAATGATGGACGTTCCTGGCGTTATCGTATATTCTCATGGTCCTTTCACTTGGGAAAAAGACCCTATCAAAGCTGTAAAAAAAGCTGTTGTTCTTGAAGAAGTAGCTATGATGGCTTATCATGCTGTAACTATTGGCAATAATTTTGAACCAATGCAACAAGAATTATTAGATAAACATTATCTCCGCAAACATGGTGCTAATGCTTATTATGGTCAAAAAAAGAAATAGTATATAATAAATAATAATATATAAAGTAAAAACCACTTGTTAAATAATACGATTTATCAAGTGGTTTTTATTTTGCCATTTTTTCCAAAACTATATTCAAATTAAATGTTATAATATATTTATTTCTAAAAAAATTATTTTTCAAGGAAGTGTTTTTGTGATTGGTCTTGGAACAATTGCCAACACTATCGCTGTTATTATCGGTGGTGGTATTGGCTTATTTTTGAAAAAAGGCATAAAAAAATCTCTACAAGATTCACTATTACAGGCTATGGGAATAGCTGTTTTATTCATCGGCATAGGTGGTACACTTTCTCAAATGCTTGTATTTAAAGATGGTCATTTAGAAACTACAGGTACCATGCTGATGATATTTTCTTTATTAATTGGTACTTTAATTGGAGAAATCATCAATATTGAAGCTAAACTAGAAAAACTCGGCGAATTTGCTCGAAAAATCTTACATGCTGATGAACAATCAAAATTCGTTGATGCTTTTGTAACAGTTACGCTTGTAATTTGTATTGGTGCTATGGCTATTATTGGCGCACTCCAAGATGGTCTATCTGGTGATTATAGTTTACTTTTGACTAAAGCCATTTTAGATGGTGTCATTTGTATGGTTTTTGCTTCAACTATGGGAGCTGGCGTTTTACTTGCGGCTTTGCCTTTATTTATCAAGGACTGATTACTTTATGTGCTAGTTTTATATCACCTTATCTTACAACTGCTATGATTAATGATATCTGCTATATTGGCAATATTTTAATCACTATTATTGGTATAAATTTAACATTTAATAATATAATTCATATTCGTGTTGGTAATATGCTTCTTGCTCTTATAGTGCCAGTAGTTTATCATATATTTAGTTAATAATTTATATTGGAGGAAAATTTGTGGAAAAAATAAATAAAATTAAAGGGGCTTTATATGGTGCAATTATTGGTGATGCTCTCGGTGCACCACTTGAATTCATGCCTCAAGAACAAATCAAAGCTCAATTCGGCAAAGTTACAGAAATGATTGGCGGTGGTTGGTTACAAGTTCAACCAGGCGAAGGAACTGACGAAACAGCTCTACTTCTTGCTACTGCTTATGGAATTATGAAAAATCCTGAAAATCCATTTGCTGAAATCGGCAAGAATTTCATAAAATGGGCTATCAGCAGACCAAAAGATATCAGTGATACAACTCTTCGCAGTATTGATAAAACAATGTCTAAAGGTCATGGTAAACATCTTATTCCTAAAGCTCGTTGGCAAGAGTCCGCTGGACAAGTGGATTTATTCAGCAATCGTGGTAGTGTAGATAATGGTGCTATATTAAATACTTTATATCCTGCACTTTATTATACTGATGAATTTAATGCTGTTACTACTGCTCTTGATATCACTAATATGACTCATGTAAATACCCAATCTGATAACGCTTGCCGTATTTACGCTCAATTGATTTTCCGTATTTTGAATAAAAATATCACTAAAGATGATATGGATAAAATGATTGATAATACTATGTATTATGATTATAAAAATGAAGAAATTCAACCAACAGCTTCTGCTTACGATAGCATTATAGCTATGCTTCATGCTTTTATGCCTACAGATAATTTTGAAGATGCTGTACTGACTGCTATTAATTGGGGCGGTGATAGTGATACTATTGGTGCTATTACAGGTGGATTAGCAGGTTGTTACTATGGATATGATAATATCCCAACTCGTTTTATTGAAGCTATTCCTTCTGATATCAAAAAAATGCTCGATACTATTATTGAAGCTATTCCAAATTAAAAAAAATATCCTTATAGATAGAAATTCTATTTATAAGGATATTTTTTATTTTATTTTTTAACTTTATAAACTCTTACTTCATAGGAACGCAATAATGTTGCTTCACGATTTCCATAAGTAGATGCTAGTAATGTTGCACCTTTTAATTCTGGTATTTTATAACCGCGAATTTTTGCTGTTGTATTAGCGATAACAATAATGCGTTCTGATTTATCTTTAGTTGTACGTGCATAAGCATATATACCTGGACTATATGATAATAATTCTTCATAATCGCCTTCAATTAATGCTGGATATTGCTTACGTAATTTTATTAAATTTTTATAATAATTAAGTACAGAATTTTCATCTTCTGTTTCTGTTTCCACATTCAAATTAGGATATTCATCATTGAGTGGTAACCATGGTCTGCCAGTAGTAAAGCCTGCTTTAGAGCCACTATTCCATGTCATTGGACTACGTGCATTATCTCTACTGTATTTCCAAACGCCTTTCATAGCTTCTTTTGGTGTCAATTTATCTTTTAATGCTAATTCATATTGACCAATAGATGAAATATCATTATACATTTTAATGGATGGCCATTTTATATTTGTCATACCTAATTCTTGGCCTTCATAGATAAATGGTGTTCCTCTCATAGTCAATAAAATTGTAGCAATAAATTTAGCTGCCAATTTTGTATCTGTTCCCTGTGGGAAGAAGTAATTTGTGCAACGTGGTAAATCATGATTTTCAAAATAAACAGGTACCCAGCCATTATCTTTTGTAGCTTCTTCATCTTCTGTGAAACATTTTCTAATATCGATTAATTTCCATGATTTGCGTTTATGCCATGTGCAATCTTCATCAAAACCTAAGCGAATATGGCTAAAATCAAAGGACATATCAAATGCACCATTTTCGCCAATCCATTTATCAAAATCACTTGGATAAACACCATCTGCTTCTGCTACTGTAAATATATCTGCTCTATCAAAAACTTTTTCTCTAAATTCATGTAGAAAATCTAATATACCATCTTGATAAGTTGTAGCTTTAGCGATACTAGCTAAATTATCTGCTCCATCTACTGGTAAATCTTTAAATTTACTAGGTTTTTTAATATATACAATCGCATCAATTCTAAAACCACGAACACCTTTATCTAACCAGAAATTAGCTGCATCAAATAAAGCTTGTCTAACTTCTTTATTTTCCCAATTTAAATCTGGCTGAGCACTAGCAAAAGTATGCAAATAATATTGATTTGTTTTTTCATCAAGAGTCCATGCTGACCCGCCAAAAATACTACGCCAATTTGTAGGAGCAGAACCATCTTCTTTACCATCACGCCAAATATACCAATCACGTTTTGGATTATCTTTGGAGCTTCTAGACTCTTCAAACCATTTATGTTTATCTGATGTATGGTTAAATACTAAATCCATTACGATTTTTATATTGCGTTTGTCTGCTTCCGAAATGAGTCTTTCCATATCTTCCATAGTCCCATATTCTTTAGCTACACTACAATAATCAGAAATATCATATCCATTATCAACAAGTGGTGAAGGATAAATCGGACAAAGCCAAATAGCACCCACACCTAAATCTTGCAAATAATCTAATTTACTAATAATACCTGGAATATCTCCAATACCATCGCCGTTACTATCACAGAAAGATTTAGGATAAATCTGATATACAACTGTTTTTTGCCACCATTTTAATTCACCCATCATTTCCACCTCTATTTTTAATTAATCTAAGAAAAGCAGGTACTATTTGTACCTGCTTATTTTTATAAAATATCAATTATTTTGCAGCATTTAAAACTTCTTCTGTAATATCAACAGCAGTAAATAAAGCTACATCAGAAGTAATAACTACGCTATATCCATGTTCTTGAGCTACTTGTTTAATTGCATTATTAATTTTTTCCTGTACTGGTTTTACTAAATTAATCTGTTTTTGTCTTAAATCAGTAGCTACTCTTGCACGAACTTTTTGAATATCTGCAGGACTCATTTTTTCGTTAACAGATTTCTCAAATTCTTTTTGTGCTTCTTCAGTAAGTTTATTCATATTTTCCTGAATGGATTTACTTTCTGGAATATTAGCTAATACGTACTGATAATTAATAGTAGCAACACTTGCTGTTGTAGCTGGCTGATATACTTCAGCAGCAGAAGCAGTTCCTCCTATTCCTAGCATAAATAATGCCGAACAAATCATTGCTAAAAGTTGCTTTTTCATTTAAATGCCTCCTAATATGAACATTAAGTCATTAGTGTTATTATAGCATAAATATATCTAAATCGTTATATATTATTTATTATAAATTAATTAAAAATATTACTAAAAATTTCATTAGCTTTTTACAATTGCACGATTTACAGCAAAACATTTTTCATGATATCTTATACCAAATATCAAGCATTAAGAAAGGACTTATTATGCATACTTTATCCGAAGATAAAATCAAAGCAAATCAAGTTGAAGGCGATATCAATTTAACTGCTACTAGAAAACAATGGCAAGATAAATTTCTCAGTGAAAAATCTAAAAAATTATTAGATGAAGATAGTAAATATTTCTTTCATCAAGCATTATCTTCGCCATGTTTAGACCCTATAAAAAAAGTAGATGGTATATACATATATGATGAAGACGGCAGAAAAATCATGGATTTTCATGGCAATAGTGTCCATCAATTAGGATACAATAATCCTTATTTATTGCAGGCACTACAAACTCAACTACAAACCCTATCTTTTTCACCTCGTAGATATAGCAATCAAATAGCTACAAAATTGGCTAAAAAACTAACTACACTTGCTGGTGGCAATAGACGAGTATTATTTACACCAAGCGGTACAGCGTCTATAGGTGTTGCCTTAAAAATGGTTAGACGTGCAAAAGGTAAATTTAAAACCTTATCTCTTTGGAACTCTTTTCATGGGGCAGGCTTAGATGCAATATCCGTAGGTGGAGAATATCATTTTAGAAATAATATGGGGCCATTATTGCCGGGAACAGAACATTTTTTACCTTATAATTCTTATCGTTGTATCTTTGGCGATTGCTCTAATTGCAATTTAAAATGCCTGGATTATTTAGAGTATATCTGCAAATGTGAAGGTGATATTGGCGCAATCTTAATGGAGCCTATACGTTGTACTGATGTACAAATCCCTACTAAAGAATATTATCAAAGACTGCGTTCAATCTGTGATACTTATGACATTGCATTGATTTTTGATGAAATTCCTACAGCTTTTGGTCGTACAGGAAAAATGTTTGCTTATCAAAATTATGATATTGAACCAGATATTTTAGTTGTGGGTAAAGGTCTAGGTGGTAGTTTATATCCATTATCCGCTGTCATTGGTAAAGAAGAATTCAATATCTGCCAAGATATTTCACTTGGACATTATACACACGAAAAAAGTCCTTTAGGCTGTGCTATCGGTAATGCAGTCATCGAATATATTGAAAACAATAATATACTATCCCATGTAAAAGAATTAGAAACCATACTTTATACACGCACAAAAGAAATGAAAGCAAAATTTGAATGTATCGGCGATGTTCGTTTAATTGGAGCTTTACTGGGAATTGAATTAGTAAAAAATCGTCAAACAAAAGAAAAAGCTACTATTGAAGCTGAAAAAGTTTTATATTTATGTCTAGAACAAGGATTGAGCTTTAAAATATCTCAAGGTTGTGTACTCACCTTAGCACCACCATTAATTATTTCTTCTGAGGAGTTAAACCTTGCTATGGATAAATTAGAATATGCTCTAACACAAGTTTTTAGACATAATATTTAAATAAAAAACTACTATAGAATTTAGAAATTAAATCTATAGTAGTTTTTATTTTATTAAATTGTTGTATTTTCACCGATTAAGCCAATAAAGCCGCCATCTTTATCTACGCCACTTTCACTATGTCCAATAAGCCATTTATTAGCAGCAAAAAGTAATTGATTTTCACCTTTATTTTCAACTGGTTTTACCTGCAATGGAAGATTAGTTCCTTTTGGTAAAACTACACCACAACGGAATTCTTCATTATTTTCTTTGCATGGCGCATAGTGAAGAGTTGTCGCATAAAGTTCTACTGCTGTACCTGCTGGTACAAAGAAACACTCTATATTTTTAGTTTCATAAGTATTATTTGTGTAATCAATATCTTGCTGACGACCAAGCATCAAAATTAAATCTGTAGCTGCAATATCGATTTCAGAAGAACGATGATATTCTACTGCATTTAATTTATTGTTATAGCCACTGCAAAAACCAAATTCCACTTCTAATCCGCCATAAACTTCATCTTGCATCTGTTTAAATAAAGGCAATGCTTCTAAATCCGCATCAGAAGGTTCATATACTACACCTTCTTTAATAGCTTCTTTTGCTTTCATTGTTGCTACAAATTCAGCAGTATCAACATCTAAAACTCTACCATATTGCTTAAATTCAATATCATGTACACTTTTCATTATCTTTACCTCATAAATTTTCTAATATTTTTATTTCATTTTTCATTATATGTCTACTTTTATCAGGGCTAATACCATTTACTAGATATTCAAAAACAATTTGCATAGCTCTTTGACCTTGTCTATAAGGGTGTTGATAAATCACTGCTTTAATTACATTTTTCTTCATCATTTCCACTGTAGTTGGCACTGTATCAAAAGCAATTATCGTTAAATCATTCTGTTTTCCTAATGATAACACTGCTCTACAAGCACCATATACACCAGCTGCTACAATAAATATTGCATTTATTTCTTTATGTTTTGTCAACATCATCTTAGTCTTATCATATGAAGATATATCATCATCATCATTTTCTTGAATATCTACTATTTTAAATTTAGGATTTTTATTTATATTTTTTTCAAATCCAGCTAAACGTTGCTTATGACCTAATACCTTTGATGAACCCATGACTATACCTATATTAGCCCCATCAGGTACAATCATCTGCAATAACGCACCTGCCGTTTCACCACCATTAGCATAATCACTACCTACATAACATTGACGTTTAGAATTATCTACATCATTATTTATCGTTACTACAAAAATTCCAGCATCTACGAACTCATTGATTTCATCTATAATTACAGGGTCATTCACAGGATTAATAATCAAAGCATTTACTTTATCTTTAAGCTCTTCCATGATTTCATGTTGAGACTTTACATCATAGCCTCTCATATTTTTCCAAATGACTTTCAATCCATAAATTTCATATTTTTCCGCAGCTAATTTTATACCTCTGATAACATCATCAAAGAAAGGATTGCCTTCTGATGAAATCACAACTCCCACCACTGGATTTTTCTTTCTAGCAGATAGTGCTTTTCCTGCTGGATTTGGCTTATAACCTAATTCTTTTGCCATAGATAACACAAGTTCTTTCGTCTCTGGCTTTACATTACCACGTTCATTTATAACTCTATCCACTGTCCCTCGTGAGACACCACAAAGGTCCGCAATTTGTTTTATCGTAACCATCTAAATCTTACCTCTATAATATTATAATATCTTAAATAAATTATAACATTATATATAAAAATATATTAGAAGTAATTTATAATAATTACTTCTAATATATTTTATAATTCTTATGCTATTGGCTCTTCTATTTCTTTTTTATCTGCAAAAGGTCCTGATATTAAATTAAATGTTCTTTTTTGTCCCATATAATCTCTATCAAATATAATAGGTCTACCATCTGGAGATTCAAATTTTTGTTCTGGCTCAAAAGCTTCTCCTAAAATAGCTGTATTTATAAATTGTATTTCCATCTTTGGTAAATATTCATACAAATTAGTCTTTAAATAAATCTTACCATCAATATTTTCTAAATACAATTTAATCTTATGTTCATCATCTATAATATATTTTTCTTCTAAATTACATGGTTGAGCTCCATTAAAATAAATATTTCCACCAGTATATACTGGTAAATGATCATAATAAATATCTCTATCTACCTTTTCCCAATCATCTACAGTTATATCTTCACTAAATTGTTTAAAATATTTTTCTGCTGTTGGATATCCATCATATGGTTTTGTACCACAAATAAAGTTATATTTATTCATCTTATCTAAATTTTTACTTTTAGTATAATCTAATAAATCTTTTCTAAATTCACGTTGTACAAAAATATTATTATAAAAACGTGCATCTCCATGTAAAATAGTCATAAATCCTGCTATTTCTGTACGATGTGGTACATGATATGGCGTATATCTAGGAGTAGCAAATTTTCTTCCTCCATTATCTGTACCATCTCCTACCCAAGTAAATGAACCTGCTATTAAATTATGCACAAAAGCAATACCTTGTGTACTAATTCTACCTGCACAAATTGATAATAAAATATTGTTATCAATTAATGTTGGTCCATGAGATACTTCTACAAAAATATCTTCTGCTAACGCTAAACTATTAATAATATCTGTCCCCTCAGGTGGTTCATTATTATTAAATAAATTTTGACTTACACGTGTCCCCTGAGCCTGCCAATCAAGCCATAAACCACGAGTACAATATTCAAAATGATTCCTACGAATAATAACATCTATAGCTGCATGCATTTTTATTCCACCAATTTCAGCACCAGCTAAATCTTGTTTATTATTAATATGATGAATATGATTATCTTCTATTATAGAAAATACTCCACCTAAATGTCCTACAATACCAGTTTGCCCACAATGATGTATATTACAATTACGTATAATATGTGAACCTATATTTTCTTTAGACCAACCTTCTCTTTGTGCCTGACAAATAGCATCTCGTTCAGTTTGAGTTCCATCTTTAAAAAATCTTGTAGACCATTTATTTTCATTATTCGGTTGTAAATATTTTCCAAGAGATATCCCTGAACATTTTGAATCAGATACTTCACAATCCTCTATAATCCAACCTTTTGACCAATGTGGGCCAATCATTCCTTCTTGATAAGCTGTTGGTGGTGCCCATGTTGTGGCTGCTTGTTTTACTACAAAACCAGATAAAGTAATATAATTTACACCTGTTTTATCAGGATAAAAACAATTTCTACGAACATTTATTTCTACATTTTCTTCATTAGGATTTTTTCCTTGAAAATTAGCATAAATAACTGTAAAATTTTTATCTTGTACAGTATACCATTTATAAATTGTTGCATCTGGTTCCCAAGAAGCTTTATAAATACTAGGATTTTTTACATCTTCTAAATCAAATGTTTCATACATTGATTTTCCATTTAAATATACTTCACCAGTATGAACAGGTAATGATGCATTATACCAGTCACCTTTTATCACTGTTGTATATGGATTATACTCACCAAAAATTCCATTTGGAATACGTACTTTCCAAACATTACCTTCATAATGAATCCAATTTTTTACTTGCTCCGCACCAGTTATAATTGCTCCCAATTTTACTTCTGAACAATATATAATAGGCTTTTCTTTTGTACCTGCATTAATTGGATTTACCCATTCTCTATAAATTCCTGGTGCTACTTTTACAATATCTCCAGCAATAGCAATCTGTGCCGCTTCTGTTATTGTTTGAAAAGGTTTTTCTTTTGTACCGTTTCCTATATATTTGGAATTGGCTGAAACATAATATATCATTTATATTCCATCCTTATCGATTTCAATCTAACTCTTTATACATAAAATAATCAAAATCAGCTGGTTTATTCATACCACTTATATCTACACAGTTTATACCGACAAACGCTCCTGTAAAGAATCCGCCACCTCTAATATAATCATCAGATAATTTATATGAATCAAATGCAAGCGGTATTTTATTATATGTTTTTCCATCAAATGAATATAAATAATAATATTTATCATATCTAACTTCAACTTTGAAATGTACTGCTTTCACATCTTCTGGAATAGCAATTTCATTACCAGCTAAAGGCATAGTGAAATTACCATTATCTGCACATACTATATCAATAATTCTACCTACATTTTCTTTCCATGTAATATGCACAGTAGTCCAATTTTCTGTATTATAATAGCAAACCATACCTGCCATTTGTTGGAATGTATCTGGTTCAAATTCTACACTTGTTGCAGCATCAAAATTAAAAGCTTGCCATCTTCTAGCTACAAAAGATTGTTTAAATAATGATGTTAATGATTCTTTACCATATAAACGTAAGAAACCTTTTCTTGCTTTTAATGTTGCCATGTCTTCTGTTAATGGTACTCTAAGTGATGCAAAATTTATATTTAATGTATCATCATCAAAATCATCTTTTTCAGGATAAGTTTTTTCCCATTTTTGTTCTGGTAAATTTGGTGCTTCTACTTCTTCAAGACCAGCTTTACCACCGACAACTACTGGCCAACCATTTTCCCAAGTAATTTTTTGAATAGCAGTTTCTCTACCTAATGGGCAGTAAGCATGTTGTTCTCTTTCTCTAATAGGATATTTATCAAAAGCAAGTGGTCTACCAGTCAAATGTGCTAAATACCATTCTCCATTTTGAGTTTCAATTAAAGATGCATGTCCACATTTCTGCAATTTATTTGTTGGCTCTTTCCATGCGGATAATAAAGGATAATTTGGATCTGTTTCATATTCACCATCAATAGTTTTACAACGAGCTACTGTTTCACTATGCTGATATGTTGTGCCACCTTCAGCAACAAATAAATAGTACATATCATTTATATGATATAAATGAGGGCCTTCTGTATATTTTATATCTGTACCCTTATAAATAATTTTTGGTTTTCCTATTAATCGTTTTTCTTCTACAGAATATTCTTGTAAACAAATTCCATAAAAATTATGATTATATACTCTATGATCCCAATACATATTTACTAGATATTTTTTACCATCAATATCATGAAATAATGATGCATCAAAACCTGAGCCATTTAATTCTATTGGATCACTCCATACTCCATCTACAGTATCACATGTAGTCAAATAATTTTTACAATCTTTCCACATGCCATCAACAACTTTTACATCTGTATAAATAAGCCAAAATTTACCATCAGCATAAGATAAATCTGGAGCCCAAATACCACCTGAATTAGGATTTCCCTTCATATCTAAATATTTAACTTCATTTAATGGATGTGCTACTAAATGCCAATTTACTAAATCCTTTGAATGATGTATCTGTACTCCTGGAAACCATTCAAATGTAGATGTTGCAATATAATAATCATCACCTGCACGACAAATGCTAGGATCTGGATTAAAACCTCTTAATACTGGATTTTGTATTTTCATAATCTTTACCTACCTATTTTTTATTAGATTTTACATATGAAATAATTATATCCGCTGCTTTATCTAAAGATACTTTACTTGTATTAATAATCATATCATAATTTTTAGGGTCTCCCCAATTTTGTTTTGTATAATATTTATAATAATTAGCACGCTTATTATCTTCTTCATTTAATTCTTTTAAAGATTTGCCATCATATACTTCTTTTCCTCTTTTTTCTCTATAATCATCATTTGCACAAATGAAGAAAGAATAATGATTTGGTAAATCTTCTAAAATAAAATCAGCACAACGACCTAAAATAACACAGTCATTATTATTTGCTAATTGTCTAATTGCTTTAGCTTCATTAATAAAAACATCATTATTAAAGCCTGTATTTCTACTGCCAAAGTTGAAAAATGGTATAAAACTCAAAGATAATGGTGTTACATTATTTTCTAGGTTTCTCAAGTTATCTTCACTCAAATCATCTATACCTATTTGAGCTGCTGCCAAATGAACTATCTGTCTATCAAATAATTTATAACCTAATTTTTCTGCAATTTTATTTGCTAATTCTCTTCCTCCGCTACCATATTGACGACTTATAGTAATAACAGTATGATTATTCATTTTTAGGCCTCCATAACAATAAAAATACTATTAAATTAAAATATTATTTATTTCTTTTTAATTTTCTTTTGCATGACGAATAGCTAAATCTCTTACCACTTGTGGATAAATTTTATCAATATTAGCTGTTAACATAATTAGAATTCCTAATACACAAATACCAATTGGAATATATGCACAAATAGCCATTATTGCTGTTATAGCACTATCAGATTGTACAGCTAAAGAACCATCATAATTTCCCATAGCTAGTACAACACCTGTTACTGCTCCACCTAAACCTGCACCAACTTTCATGCCAAAGCTAGTTACACTATAAGTTACACCTTCAATACGTTTATTAGTTTTCCATTCACCATAATCTACTACATCGGCAACTAATGCAAATAAACCTGCATTATGTGGAGCTCTACCAATACCAGCAATAACATTACCTAATAAAGCACAATAATAATTATCTGGGAATAAGGCAATAATACCAAAACCAATAATCATTACTACATATCCACCAATCATACAATTCCATTTACCAAATCTATTAGCAATTACAGGAAAGAATAAGCATGATAACATCATTGGTACATTGCCAAATAATACAAGCATACCAAATATATTTTCATCATGAAAAATGTATTTTACATAATACATCCCGCTACTACCATTTACTGCAAACATAATATAATCAATAACAAAAATTATTGCTAAATAAATAAAATATTTGTTTTTAACTAAATACCCTAAAGATTTTACAAAGCTTATATTTTCTTTTTTTACTTCTACAGGTTCTACACGTTCTTTACAGAAAAAGAAAGTTATTAATAAACAACACATAGCTATAATACCATAAATTGTTGTAATGCCAAACCAACCTAAAGCTTTAGCTGCTGGTGGTGTAACGAAAGAAAGAATTATTACTAAAAAGTTAACCATAAAAAAGCGAATAGAACTTAAGGATGTACGTTCTTTTTGATCATCTGTTATAAATGATAATAATGCATTATATGGCAAGTTAGATGCTGTATAAACAATAACTGTAAGGAAAAAATAAGTACAAAAAGCATAAATAACTTTTCCTGTTTCACTAATATCTGGCACACTAAATGTTAAAATTAAAGCAATAGCCATAAATGGAGCTGACCATAAAATCCATGGACGAGCTTTTCCCCATCTTGTTTTTGTCTTATCTAATATAGCTCCCATTACTAAATCACTAATACCATCAAAAATTCTTGAAGCTAACATTATACCGCCGACAGCTGCTGCACTAATCATTACGCTATCTGTATAATAAATAGTCATAAATAATGCCAAAACATTCCAAACAAAGTTACAACCACAGTCGCCTGCACCAAAAGCTAGTTTTTCACCTAATGATATTTTTTGCGTTGCCATAAAAACTCTCCTCCTATATATACATAAATAAAAATTTATAACTTAGCTAAATCCTGATAACAACCTTTTAATTGCGCATATACTTTTTTGTATAAAGCATGTCCTTGTTTATAATATTCACTTTCTTCTTTTATTGGACTGCAATTTGTTCCTGTTTTGATAAATTCATCACAAGCAGATACTACATCTTTGAAAATTCCAGCTCCTACACCAGCTAAAATAGCTACCCCTAACGCTGGACCTTCTTCAGAAGTCAATGTTTTTACTTCACATTCAAACATATCTGCAAGTATCTGACGCCATACTGGGCTTTTGCCACCGCCACCACATGCCATCATTTCATCTACTGTTACACCCATTTCTTTCAAAATGTCATAACAATCGCTAAGTGAATATGCTACACCTTCCATGACTGCTCTCATCATATTTTCTTTTGTATGAATTGCAGATAAACCAAAGAATACGCCTCTGCAATTTGGATCAAGATGTGGTGTTCTTTCGCCCATCAAATATGGTAAATACATCAATCTATCACTGCCACATGGAATTTTTGCTACTGCTTCATTCATGAGTACATATGGATCTTTTCCCAATTCTTCTGCTTTTGCTTTATAATTATCAGCTATATTATCGCGGAACCATTTAAGTGATAAACCTGCTGCAAGTGTTACACCCATTACATGCCAGCAACCTGGTACTGCACAACAAAAAGTATGAACTCTACCTTTTGGATCAATACTTAATTTATCTGTATGTGCAAATACTACACCGCTTGTACCAATTGTAGTGAAAGCTTTACCGTCTTTTACAATACCAGTACCAATAGCTGCTGCCGCATTATCTCCTGCACCACCTACAACTACTGTATCAGTGCTAAGTCCTGATAATTTAGCAAATTCATCATTGATATGCCCTGTTACTTCTGGAGATTCATATACTTTTGCCAATAAGTTTTTGTCTATATCAAGTTTTTCTAAAATCTCATCCGACCATTGACGTTTTGGAATATCTAATAATTGCATTCCACTTGCATCAGATACTTCTGTTGCATACTCACCTGTCATGCAAAAACGTACATAATCTTTTGGTAATAAAATATGTTTGCATCTTGCATAATTTTCTGGTTCATTATTTCTAACCCATAAAATTTTTGATGCTGTAAATCCTGTCAATGCTGGATTTGCTGTAATTTCTATCAATCTTTCAGCTCCAACCTTAGCAGTGATTTCTTCACATTCTTTTACTGTTCTTTGGTCACACCAAATAATTGAAGGACGAATTACTTCATTATTTTCATCAAGCATTACTAGCCCATGCATTTGACCAGATAAACCTACGCCTTTTACATCTTCAGGATTAATTTTAGATTTTGCCAAAACTTCTTGAATTGTATGTAAGGAAGCATTATACCAATCTTTTGGATTTTGTTCTGCCCAACCATTTTGTGGTTGATACATTGGATATTCTTCTGAAGCTGAAGCTATAACTTTCATAGTTTCATCAAATAATACTGTTTTTGTCGCTGAAGTTCCTATATCTAAACCTAATAAATATTTCATCATTTACCGCCTCTCATTTTGTGCTTAAGCACATTTGTTGTTTTAAATATATCACCTTTGAATTTATCCGTCAATATTTATTTTTATCATTTTTCAGATTTTTTTAATATGTTTTTCTATTTTATTATAAATAAGTAAAAATATTATCTTTTAAAGTTTTTTGAATGACTAACACTTTTTATAAAAAGACGTTTTCTCCATTAAACCATTATTATAAATTTTCTAAAAAATTATTATTGACAAAAACATCACTACATGATATTCTTTAATTGTTCTTGATTGTGCCTAAGCACATAAAACAAAATAACATAATAACGTAAATATATTAGTGTATATATAAAAGGAGAGTATATTCATGTTTAATAATATTCCTGATGTAAAACTTGGTATCATTGCTGTAAGTCGTGATTGCTTTATCGTTTCTCTTTCTGAAAATCGTAGAAAAGCAATCGTAGAAGCTTATACTAAACAATATGGTGAAATTTTCGAAGCTCAAACTGTAGTAGAAAATGAAATCGATATGCTCAAAGCAGTTGAAGAAGTTAAAACTGCTGGCTGTAATGCTTTAGTTGTTTTCTTAGGTAACTTCGGCCCAGAAACTCCTGAAACTTTAATTGCTCAAAAATTCGATGGCCCTGTAATGTATGTAGCTGCTGCTGAAGAAACAGGCAAAGACCTCATTAATGGTCGTGGCGATGCTTATTGCGGTATGCTCAACTGCTCTTACAATCTCGGTCTTAGAAAAATCAAAGCATTCATTCCAGAATATCCTGTAGGTACTGCTGATGAAATCGCTGAAATGATCAACGAATTCAATCCTGTTGCACGCGCTTTAATCGGTGTAGCAAATCTAAAAATCATCACTTTTGGCCCTCGTCCACAAGATTTCTTTGCTTGCAATGCTCCAATCAAACCACTTTATGATTTAGGCGTAGAAATCGAAGAAAACTCCGAACTTGATTTACTCGTTTCTTATAAAGAACATGCTGATGACCCACGCATTGATGATATCGTTAAAGATATGGCTGAAGAAATGGGCACAGCTAACCCATATCCAGATCTTTTAAAACGCATGGCTCAATATGAATTAACATTACTTGATTGGGCTGAAAAACATAAAGGTTCTAGAAAATATGTAGTATTTGCTAATAAATGCTGGCCTGCATTCCCATCTCAATTTGGTTTTGAACCATGCTATGTAAATAGCCGTCTTGTATCTCGTGGTATTCCTGTTGCTTGTGAAGTAGATATCTATGGCGCACTCAGCGAATATATTGGTACTTGCGTAAGTGGCGATGCTGTAACTCTTCTCGATATCAACAACTCTGTACCAAAAGATTTATTCGAAGAAGATATTGCTCCAAAATATAAAAACTACACCCTCAAAGATACATTCATGGGCTTCCATTGCGGTAATACTCCTATGTGCAAACTCGCTAAAGGTGCTATCAAATATCAGCTTATCCAAAATCGTTTACTTGAAAATGGTGGCACTCCAGATATCACTCGTGGTACTTTGGAAGGCGATATTGCTCCAGGTAAAATCACATTCTATCGTCTCCAAAGCAATGCAGCTGGACAATTACGCTCTTATATAGCAGAAGGTGAAGTATTACCTGTTGCTACTCGTTCCTTCGGTGGTATTGGTATCTTCGCTATTCCTGAAATGGGTCGTTTCTATCGTCATGTACTCATTGAAAAACAATATCCACATCATGGTGCTGTAGCATTCGGTCATTATGGTAAAGCTTTATTCAGTATCTTCAAATTCTTAGGTGTTGAAGATGTAGCTTTCAATCAGCCAAAAACTATGATGTATCCAACAGAAAATCCTTTTGCTTAATTAAAGATAAATATAATAAATAATAATAAAGAGCATCTACTTTTGTAGGTGCTCTCTTACAACTAGTCTAAATATTATTAATAAGAAATAAATATATCTTTAAATCATTTTATATAATTTTATTTTGAGCAAAAACTTTTTTATAAAGATTTTTATATTTTAGGAGAGAATTTATTATGTTTAACAAATCTACATTAACTATTACAACATCTGCTTTGGTTTTAATGAGT
>OOCN01000130.1_pt1 | contig 77011 bp, 51 predicted proteins | sample 1671361 | NCBI WGS metagenome assembly OOCN01 (sample SAMN06348149, study PRJEB24527) | human gut metagenome | biome: human gut; feature: ankylosing spondylitis patient; material: feces | host: Homo sapiens | place: China | collected 2015-10
GAGAAAACTGTTCACGTACATGAGAATTGCTGTTCACGTGTTTTAAGAATTCTCAGCTGCAAACGTCGATCCCATCACCAAGCCTATCCAAGGCGAACATGCGGGTGTTCCTAGCCGCGGCAGCCACGTTCATCAGGTCGCTAAGACTCTGGGTAAGGATGGTGCCAATGTAGCCATCCTTGGCGGCGGCGTTGCTTCCGGTGCAGGCGCTGAATCCACGATCCAGAATGTGAAGCTCCTTCTTAACGGCGGCAAGGTCAACGACAACGTCTTCGCCGGTGGTCTGGCAACTCTTGGTGGCAAGGCCACCGTTGAAAAGGCTCTTGTTCAGGTCAATGGCGCCGAAGTCACAGGCAATATCTATGGTGGCGGCGTGGCCGGCAGCTATCAGAACGAAGCATTCGACGCTGATTACAAGAAGGCTTCTTCCAACGTGAAGGAGACTACCATCAGCCTCGTCAAAGGCTCTCTCAACGGCAACGTCTATGCCGGCGGCCTCAACATCGAAAAATCCACTTCTTCGAAGTCGACTGTCGACACCGCGGTCGTGGAAATTGGCTCCGACTTCAAGTTCCTGAAGGCTGATGCCGTCATCGACGGTTCCGGCGCTGAAAATGCCACGCTCAACTTCGTGAACGGCTACGACTTCTCCAAGGTTGCAGCTGCTGCTGAAGTCGCCCTTCTGGACGCCGACCAGACCGCCCAGAAGAAGATCATTATCCGAAGCTTCGACAAGCTCGACTCCGGCGATCTCGTTACCGGCGCGAACTACGATATGGGCGGCAAGTCCAATGTCGTAGTTACGGGCAATTACGAGTTTGGCGAAATCCTCAATGTTGCCGACACGAAGATGATGACCGTCAAGGAAGGCGGCGCCCTCGCCGTCCAGTCCGCAGCTGCTCCTACCAACAAGTTCGTGGTCGAGGAAGGCGTTCTTGCTCTTGGCACAACCGCCAGGACTTCTGACGCCCGCGACGGCCTCGGCAAGTACAACGAAAAGGCCGGTCTCTACCTGAGCGGACAGGTCAATCTCGCCAACGCCAGCATCAACGTTGGCGAGACCAAAGCCAAGAATGGCGTGAACATTGGTTCCAACGGCAAGCTGATTGTTGATGCCTCTGTTGATGACGGTCAGGAAGGCAATCTTTCCACCGACGTGACCGGCAAGATCACTGGCGAAAAGGGTTCCACGATTCATTACGTGCACGTGGCCGACAAGGGTGTCGTTAAGGTCGAACATGAAGGCTTCACGACCGTCACGGTCGACAACCTCCTCTACAAGGTTGTCAAGGTTGAAAACGAGGACAACCAGTACACGTTCAAGATCGCCACGGGTTCCGAACTCGCCGGTACGGGCCTTGAACACTTTGACGGCGCTGCCCTTGACGGCATGGCCGACAACGAAGTGATCGGTTCCCTCCTTGACCAAGCCAACACTGCCATCACGTCCGGCAGCCAGCGCGAAGCCCGCCTCAACGGCGCTCTCAACCTCGCTGCTGCAGGCGGTGTCCAGACGGCCGGCATTGAAGCCGCCACGATGGCCATTGATCAGGCCACGAAGCGTGCTGCGCTCACCAACGTCTTCAAGGACGGCTGGACGGGCTTCGCTGAAGTGACGGGCACCTCCCTCAAGATGGGCGGCGACTCCGGCGCTCTTGAAACGAAGACCGAACTCGGCGGCATTACGGTCGGCGGTGAATACACGATGGGCGACATGACGTTCGGCGTCATGGGCAACTTCGGCACCGGCGACGTTGAAGGCGAAGGCGACAACGACGGCGTCAAGAACGACGTGGACTACTACGGCGTTCAGGGCTACGCTGCCAAGCGCATGGGCCAGTTCAACCTCGTCGGCCAGATGGGCTTCATGACGACGAAGAACGACGTCACGTCCGCTGATGGCGACTCCGCCGACATCGACGCCACGATCTTCACGATCGGTGCCCGCGGCGAAATGGCCTTCCAGATCAGCAAGTCCTGCCAAGCTGTTCCGTACGTCGGCCTCAACTACCTGCGCGTCGCCACTGACGGCTACAACACCGCCAAGGGCCTCTCCGTGGATGACATGGACCAGAACCTCGTGAGCATGCCGATCGGCGTGGCCTTCTCGGGCAACATGGACCTCGCCTCCGGCTGGACGCTCCGTCCGACGGTCGACGTGGCCTATGTCCACACGTTCGGTGACACGGACGTCGAAGCCACGACGAAGTTCGGCGCTGCCGCCATCAACACCAACCTCGACGTCTGGAGCGAAAACGTCGGCCGCGTGGGCTTCGGTCTTGAAGCCCGCAAGGACGCCCTCTCCTTCGGCGGCCAGATCGGTGGTGCCTTCGGCGACAACGACCATCGCGAGTTCTATGGCCAGCTCAACATGAAGTATCTCTTCTGATACTGATCGTCTCCCTCTCCGCCGCCTTCTCCCTCTCTCCATCCGGGGCGGCGGGGATCCCCGCCTCCGGCATCCTTCGGAATGCCGGAGGTTTTTTGTACCTTGCAATCCGCACTTCGACTCCCCGCAGGATTCGTCATTGGGAGCTGCTTCGCAGAACCCTTCATCAGCTCAGATCCTTCGAGGGGTACACTTGAACAATAAAAACAATCCAACCGATCCCTACTCCACTCAGTCCAGCCGAAACCAACAGGAGGAGGACCCGCCTCATGACTGAATTCGCCGCCCACGTTGAAGACTTCTGCACTCGTCTCTTTGAAGACATCCGCAAGCTCACCGCCGACACCTGCGGCGTCACGCGCGAGGGGTATACGCCCGAAGAAGAAAAGGTGCACGAGAGACTCGCCGAGGCCGCGCGCGAGATCGGTCTTGAAGTCCATGCGGACGATGCGCTCAACCTCTGGATGACTTTGCCAGGTCGCAACAGGGATTTGCCAGCCTTCGTCTCGGGATCGCACACCGACTCTGTTCCGCTGGGCGGCAATTACGACGGGCTCGCTGGCATCGTCGCGCCGCTCGCCGTGGCCAAATATCTGAAGGATGCGAATAGAATTCCTGAGCGGGACTTCTGTATTGTTGCATTCCGCATGGAGGAGTGCCCTGAATTTGGACGTGCCTATGCGGGCAGTCTCGCCCTGACGGGGCAGCTCAATCCCTTCGAGCTAGAACTTCCTCACAGGGATACGGGGAAGCTTCTGAAGGACGTTCTCCTTGAGCGCGGGGTCGATGTCGAGCGCATCGCCTCGGGAGAGTCGCTCATCGATCTCTCGAAGATTGCAGCCTTTGTCGAGCTTCACATTGAGCAGGGTCCGAGGCTTGACAAGGAACCTGTCAACCGTGCGGCGGTCGTCACGGGAATCCGCGGGTATCTGAGGCACAAGCGATGCCGCGTTGAGGGTGAGACCGCGCATTCGGGCGCCGTTGATTATGAATTCAGGCACGACGCCGTCGCAGCCTTGACAGACCTTCTCTACGTGATGAACAGGCACTGGGAGGCCTGGCTCCATGACGGCAAGGATCTGGTCTTCACCTGCGGCGTCATCAACACGCCTTCGACGGCCGACATCTCAATCATCTCGGGCGACGTTTCCTTTGGGCTCGACATGAGAAGCCTTTCGATGGAGACGATCCGCGCCTTCCACGACCTCCTTCTTGAGGAGGCGGCCGCCATCGAAGAAAAGCACGGTGTGAAGTTCATCTTTGACGACGTCATCGTAGGCGAGGCGGCACGTCCCGACGCAATCCTTTTCAATCGGCTCGTCAAGGCCGCGACGGATCACGGCATACCTCATCTTCAGATGGCGAGCGGAGCGGGCCACGACGCCGCGGTCATGACGAGCGCGGGCGTGCCCACGTGCATGCTCTTCATCGCCAACCAGAATGGGTCTCACAACCCGCATGAGGCGATGCGAATTTCGGATTTCCTCTCAGGTGCGGAAATTCTCATGCACGCCGTCGTGGATTATGATTGACGGAAACGGGAGCCATTCTCCCTCACACAACGCCTGCGACGATTCCCTGAGTCAGGGCCGTCGCGTCGTGACGGTTACGGGACATTGCTCATAACATTTCGTTACAGGCGGTTGTACACTTATCCCATGTGCTTATGCGTGACAGTAAAAATCAGAAAGGAGGACGCACATGGCCAAGGATCATTCTCACAAGCCTGCCGTCGAACCCACCGGCGGCGGCACCCTTGAAGTCGTAGACGTTGAAAGGAAGCCCTCCTATCCTGTGGCTCCCCTTGAACCCAAGCATGTCGAACCTCATTCGTTCGACTCGATGACGCAGGTCGTCACCTATCTTCGCGACAAGCTTCGCGACACGCCGCTCGTCTCCCCCGAAGAGTCGGCCGCCGAAGTGTTCAAGATGCTCAACCGCGACCTGACGCAGACGGAACGTGACGCGCTCTTCAAGCTGCTGCTCGTCAAGGAGGCGCATCAGGCGGGCCTCTTCCCGAAGAAGCCCATCGACATGAACGCTCTTTCGGACAAGCTCCGCGAAGGCGCCTATCCGTACAAGAACCGCTACCCGAACAAGCTCTATGAGAAGGAACTCTATGACCTGCAGGTCGAGCTTCTGAAGCTTCAGGACTGGGTCAAGCGCACGAACTCGAAGATCATCGTGCTCTTTGAAGGCCGTGACGCGGCCGGCAAGGGCGGCACGATCCGCCGCTTCACCGAGAACCTCAATCCTCGCGGCGCGCGCACGGTGGCCCTTTCGAAGCCGACCGAGAATGAAGCGGGCCAGTGGTACTTCCAGCGCTATTGCGCGCACCTGCCCAATCCGGGCGAGATCTGCTTCTTCGACCGCTCCTGGTACAACCGCGCCGTGGTTGAACCCGTGATGGGATTCTGCACGCCCGAGCAGACCGAAATCTTCCTCAACGAAGTGACGGGCTTCGAGCAGTCCCTTATCAGGGGCGGCACGCACATCATCAAGTTCTGGCTCGCCGTGAGCCAGGACGAACAGCGCCGCCGCTTCCGCGAACGCCGCGAGAACCCGTTGAAGCGCTGGAAGCTCTCTCCCGTCGACATCGCGTCCATGGACCGCTGGGACGACTATTCGAAGGCCATTCGCCGCATGTTCCAGATGACCGACACGGCCGAAACGCCCTGGACGGTGATCCGCAACGAAGACAAACGCCGCGGTCGTCTCAACGCCATCCGCGTGCTGCTGCAATCGATTCCGTACGACAACCGCGACATGAAGAAGGTGGGCAACATCGACCCGCTCATCGTCGGTCGCGCAGGCAGCCTCTTCGCCTCTAACGGTGATCCGCTGCGCTTTGACATCAACAACGAGATCGGCAACAGCTGATCGACCTGAAACCGTTGTTTCGAGGGCGCGCAGATACGACATCTTCGGGCCCTTTGATTTTTCACCCTCCTCTTATCGCTGACCGTGGGCTTTCGGCCACTGCCGCACGTCATGCGAACTGAATCGGGCGTTTGGGGCCCGATCGGGAACGATGCCCCGAAAGCGCGCCACACATATAAAATTATGCGCTTTGCGCCTCTGAAGGCCCGGCTACCGTCGGCAGAAGGTGCGATTTCAGGCGTTGATTCCTGCAACTTTTGCGAAACAGCAGAGCCTTTTTTGGGCGGAATCCATGTCCCGCAACGGGTTCAAAGTGACGGAACCTTGCAGAAATCCGCCTCATGTAAGCTGTTTGCCCTATGTAGCCATAAGCTACATGTCCATATAATCCTATTCAAGGGCATCGGTCACAAGGCCCGCACCGTCTCTGCTGAAAACGACGGACGGTCCCGAAGGCGCCCCACACAAGAGTCCTACAACACCTCCCGCATTAGAAAAGCTATGCAAAACACAGACAACAAGCGCTTTGTCGCGATCGGCCTGATGCTGTTCGCGATCCTGTTCGGCGCAGGCAATCTCATCTTCCCCGCCTCCATGGGCCAGGCTTCCGGCGATCACTTCGTTTGGGCTTTCATTGGCTTCTGCATTACGGGTGTAGGCCTTCCCCTTCTCGCCATCATGGCGATGGCTTATGCGGGATGCAATGACCTGCAGGAGGCTGCCGGCCGCGCACATCCCCTTTATGGTCTGTTCTATACGGTCGTGGTCTACATGTCCATCGGCCCCTGCTTCGCCATTCCGCGTACGGGCACGGTGGCTTTTGAAATCGGCCTGCGTCCCTTCCTCACCGAAGGTCAGGTTGAAATGGGCCTGTGGATCTTCCTCGTCCTCTTCTTCGTGGTTTCCTACTGGCTTGCCGCCACGCCGCAGAAGCTCGTCGACCGCGTCGGCAAGATCCTGACGCCGGCCCTCGTGCTCACGCTCGGTGCTCTGATCGTCAAGTCCGTCGTAGATCCGCTCGGCGTTCCGCAGGCCGCCCAGCCGAACTATGCGGGCGTCCTCACCGCCACGGTTGCGGGCATCCTTGACGGCTACAACACGCTCGACGCCATCGCCGCGTTCGTCTTCGCCACGCTCGTCACGAACTTCGTCCGTGAAGGCGGTGCCAAGACCGCGAAGGAAGTCACCTCCCAGGTCTACAAGTCCGGCATCCTCGCCGTGTCGCTCCTCGCCGTGATCTACTTCTTCATCGCGAAGATCGGCGCTGAGTCCGTCACCGCCATCGGCATGCAGGACACGGGTGCTCCTGTGCTCGCTGAAACCGCCAAGATCCTCTTCGGCAACTTCGGCGCCATCCTTCTCTCGGTCATCGTGCTGCTCGCCTGCCTGACGACGTCCATCGGCCTCATCACCTGCTGCGCCGCCTACTTCATGCGCATCGTCGGCCGCCTGACGTACAAGCAGTACTGCCTGCTCTTCACGATCGTCTCGTTCCTGATCGGCATGTTCGGCCTCAAGACCATCATCGTCTCCACGATCCCGGTCCTGATGTTCGTCTACCCGCTCTGCGTGATCCTGATCGTGCTGCTCTTCACGGACAAGCTCTTCGACGGCCGCCAGTGCGTCTACGCCTTCACCACCGCCTTCACGTTCGTGATGGCCGCGGTCTCCGGTCTCGAAACCGCCGGCGTGAACCTCGGCGCGATCTCCGAAGCCATCAAGGCCTACGTCCCGTTCGCCCAGTACGGCCTCGCCTGGGTCCCGTTCGCCGTCACCGGCTACGTCCTCGGCCTCGCCTACAAGGCCGCCGTCCCCTGCAAGGCCTGCTGCAAGCCGGCCTGACAACCTGACTCTCAAGTGAAGCCCCCGGTCAGGACTCACTGAGAAAACCCAAAGGGCCCCGCACTTTTCCCCGAAGCGCGGGGCCTTCTCTTTTCCGGCTTTCGGGCTTTTGCGCCTCTCTTCACCTTATTCGAGGACCTCTCCGCCTCCTTCAGGCGATCCCTGCAGCAGACCGTCTGCGTGGTCCGATTCTCTTTCAGATAAACTACGGGCACCGTTCCCCCATCAAGGATCCATCGCATGCTCCGATTTCCCGTTCCCGGCGCGCCTCTGACGCCCACAGACAACGAGCGTACGCTCATGAAGCCCCTCATCCGCATCCTGGAAAAAGGCGGCTTCCGCTGGGGCATCGGCTGCGCCGACCGGCTCCCCATCGATCCGCAGCACTGCGCGGCCGAGATCGGGCTCAATCTCAGGCACGTCAAGCTGAGTGAAATCGGGGATACGGCCGAACTCGAAGCCTTTTTTGATGAGTTTGCCAATGCGGAAGCGCCCTGCCTCTTCCTTTCCGACATCGACGTTCCCGTCCTTGCGGTCTGGGACGACGAGGAGGAGCGAGAGGCAATGCGCGGGATCATCGTGCGCGGGCTTGCACGCATCGCCGCGACACATGGACATCATTTCATCGTGACGGGCCTCACGAGCCTCACAAAGGACATCTGCCGCGAAGCGTTTGAGAACGCCGAGCCTCTTGCGCCTCACGAGACCGAGGAGCTCTTCACGATCTCCCATGAGCAGGTCGGCCTTCTCTACGGCGCGGACCTTGCCCGCATCTCCGAGGAAAGGACAATGGTTCCCGACCTCGTCATGATGGAGCTGGACCGCCATGCCGCACTCGGCGCACGCTACGTCGAACCGTACATTCTTCAATGGGTTCGCCAGGGGAAGGCCGGGATCCTCCCGCCCGTGCCCGCCGCGCTCACGCCCCGCTTCCTCGAGCGACTCCAAAACGCAGGCCTGATGGATCTGAAGCGCATGGCGCTCTTTCAGGAAATCCCCGCCGCGACCGAGAAGGAAATTGACTTTCTTGCCGAGGCGATGGTGACCCTCGGCTTCTGGACGCCGCTCCCCGGCGAGGCTGCGGATGAGCAGCCCGACGATGTGAGGCTCTACGACTATGCCTCCGTCTGGGGCGTGCGCCTGCTGGCCGTCCTCGCACTCAGGTTCGTGATGAGCGAAGGAGCCGACTGGATGACGCCCACGCGCGAGCTCATGCGAGCCATGTGGTCGGGCGAGCCCAACGAGGCCATGGATGCCCTCTGCGAAATGCTTGACTGCATCGAGGACCAGGATGCCGACCTCGACATCGGCGGGCTTTGCGCCGCCTGCATCCTCGCGCTCGACCTTGACCTCACGCGCGTGGTCAATGAAGATGAAGGCCTCGACATCCTCGCCGTGAGGCTCCCGGGCGGCATCTGCGAGCTCGTCTTCGCGCCCGAGGATCGTGATCCCGCCGAACTCGGAAGCCCCGACGGCACGCCCCGCATGGTCCTTACCATCGGTTGACGCGCGTTCTTCTTCTCCTTTGGGGAACTTCCTGAGCGCTTTCGAAGGGCCTGTCTCTCCATTCCGAGGGCAGGCCCTCTTTTCATGGCGGATGATGCCTTGTCCTGAACAAGCGTTCTCCTCTAAGCGCCCGTCCCGCAGGGATGGAGCCGCAAGGAACGTGTTGCAAAAGCGAGACAGTGCGTTCTTCGGACTTCGACCTTCGACGTCTGGGATAAAGCGCCTCCCCTTTCAATTTGTCCTGTTTTTTTGAATAGAGTTCCCCAAAGGGAATTCTATTCAAGTGAGCTTATCGGCCTTGGCTCTGGTACCAGAGCTCGATTTCGCGCGGATTCTCGCCCGGCCCCGCAGGCACGCGCGAAGCGGTGAGTTCGTCTCGGGTGAGCGGTCGGATGTCGGTGATGACGAGTGGAAGCATCTTGTGCTTCACTTGGACGTAGAAGGTCCCGACCACCTCTACGTCGGTGACGACAGCATCGCTGTTGCGTCGCCAGACGTGGATTTCCTTCTTGACGGTGGGCGTCATGTAGGGGCGGTCATTGAGATTGCTGCAAAACGACGGCCTCGTCGCCACCCATTCCCACACGTAGCCCTTCTGGTCGGGATGGCGCACGTGGTCGTTCATGCGGCGAAGGGGCCGGCCGTAGACGGCGACGAAGTCGCGCACGTAGGTCTTCCCTTTGGCCGTTGCCTTGAGCGCCTCCGGGGTGAAGACAGTGCCCGGCATCATGCGGTTGTCGGCGTGTTGTTGGGGACCGCTGCAGCCTGCGAGCATCGGAGCTCCGAGAGAGGCGCTGAGAATGGCCGCGGCCTTTCCGAGCGTTCTGCGGTTGAAGTCAATCGTCATCCTTGCTACTCCGAGAAATGATCGAGCTCGGCGGGCGTGAGCGGCCTGAAGCTGTGTGGCGCGTCCGTGCCGACAAGTGGCGCGCGGTAGATGTAGAAGACGCCCGTGAATTCATGCCGCTTCACGACGCCCGTCTTGTCGAACCAGATGCGCAGGTTCTTCTGCGTGATAGGAAATTCCGAGATCGGGTTGAAAGGTATGAAGTTCTTGGCAGAGGGGCGTCCCCTCATCCAGCTGTAGTGGCGAACGATCTCGTGGCCCATGTGGATTTCATAGTCGGGTTCGCCGAGCTCCGCATCGATCTGCGCCATGGTGGTCCGGCCGTCGATGATGAGCCTCGCGGCCTTCTCGGTCGAGAGGTCACGCACCTCGCCGCTTCCGACGGCACAGCCGCCGAGCATCGAGGCGCAGGCTGCTAGAAGCAGCAGAGTGCGGACGCGGCCAGCGACGGTCCGCGGGCCCCTTGTAGTTCCTTCCGGCAAGGTCTTCTCCTTTTGTAGCGCTCGTTCAGTCCTGTGCGTGCCCGGTGCGATGAAATTCATTTTGAACTCGCTCGGGTCCCATTGAACACCCCTCGCTTCGCGCAGAGGCAGCCTCAAGGGGGCCGACAGCCCAAAACGACCGTGGTTCAGGGGAAGTTCCTGACCAACGTTCACACTTTTGCCGCGCAAATTTCATTAAGTCGAGTTATTATAGTTGTCATGAGCGTCGGCGTGGTTCTCACGCCCCGTTCAGCATTTTTCAAAGTGTTGGCCTCCGGAGGTAAAGGTCATGTCCGACAACGATAAGAACCGCATCAAGATCAAGCTGCCCGCCGTCTCCTACGACATCGTGAAACTTGCCGCCACTCTCACCGGTACGTCCGTGAAGTCCTTCGCGGCCCAGGCGGTGATCAACGCAGCCCTGCACGTCACGGCTGAAATTGAAAACCGCTCCCTCGGCTCCAACATCGAAGCCGACATTCATCTCACCGAGGAAGAGGCTCAGGCTCTTCTCGCCCTCGTCGAAAGCCTCGACACGCACGACGGCAAGGACAAAGACGTCGAGGAAGCCACCGCCGAGGACTTCGAGGAAGAAGAACCCGCGGAATGCGAATGTGATTGCGAAGTCGAATGCAAGTGTGACTGCGACTGCAAGTGCGAGGACGACGCCGAATGCAAGTGCGAAGAGTCCGAAAAGGCTGAAGAGCCTGCCGCTGAGGCCGCTCCCGCTGCCCAGCCCAAGGCCAGGCACGGCCGCAACCACCGCTGATCTTTCGACTTGAGTCCCTTGTCGCAAGGGACCTGAGAACACAAAGGGGATCCATCAACAACGGGTCCCCTTCTCTTTTCCATCATTCGTCGGGCCTCAGGCGACCTGCGGACTTCCGGCGGTCAGCCTGCCGCTGCGTTAAGCGCGGCCATCGCCTGAGCGCTCACGACAAGCTCGATGCGTGCGGACGCCCTGGTGAGGCCCAGATAAAGCAGCCTGCGCACGCGATCGTCCATCGTTTCTGGGCCTTGAGTGATCTTTTGACGACTTGCAGGTTTAAGACGGCCTGACTTTGCCGCCTCCCTTCCCAACCTGCTCTCCTTTGCCATTAACGAAAAACGGGGCCGGTCTCTTGAGAAGCAGCCCCGTTCGGGACTTGAAGTCAGATAAGGCGTCAGGCCTTGCGGTCAAGCTCGATGGGCTCGCCCGAGGCCTTTTCCTCCTTGGGTTCGCCGAGCGACATGACGGCGTTGAGGATGATCGCGCCGAAGGTCGCGGTACCGATGCCGCCGAGGCTGAAGAAGCCGAGGTTGAGGGTAAAGTCGCCGCCGCCGAGAATCAGCGTGACGGCAGCCACGATCAGGTTGCGGCTGTTGCCGAAGTCGACTTTGTTGACGACCCAGACGCGAGCGCCGGCCACGGCGATGAGGCCGAAGACCACGATCGAGGTGCCGCCGAGGACGGGCTGCGGAATCGTCTGGATCACAGCACCGAACTTCGGGGAGAAGCCGAGGATGATCGCGAAGATCGCGGCGACCGGGAAGAGCAGCGTGGAGTAGACGCGCGTGGCGGCCATCACGCCGATGTTTTCACCGTAGGTCGTCACGCCCGTGCCGCCGAAGGAGCCCGAGAGCATCGTCGCGATGCCGTCGCCGAGGAACGCACGGCCCATGTACGGGTCAAGGTTGCGGCCCGTCATGGCGGTCACAGCCTTCACGTGGCCGAGGTTCTCGGCAACGAGAATGATCACGACCGGAACGATGAGCGCGATGGCGTGCATCTCGAAGACCGGTGTGTGAACCGTCGGAACGCCGAACCAGGCGGCGTTGGAGATGATCGAGAAGTCGATCGACTTGCCCATGCCGAAGCCGTTGGCGAGCACCGCGTAGATGCAGTACGCGATCACAAGGCCGATGAGGATGAGGAGCTTCTGGATGAAGCCGCGCGTCCACACGGCAACGCCGCCCACGCACATGAAGGTGACGACGGCCATCCAGGCGTCGAAGTCCGTCGGACCCACCGAACGGCAGGCCGTCGGGGCGAGGTTGAGGCCGATCACGGCGACGACCGCCCCCGTCACGACGGGAGGCATCAGCTTTTCAATCCACTTAACGCCCGTAAGCATCACGATGAGGCCCACGACACAGTAGACGAGACCGCAGACCACGATGCCGCCCAGCGCAACGGAAATGTTGCCGTTGAGGCCCGATCCCGCAACGTAGCCCGTCGCTGCGATCACCACGCCGATGAACGCAAAGGATGAACCCAGATAGCTCGGCACCCTGCCGCCCACGATGGCGAAAAAAATGAGCGTGCCGATGCCGCTCATCAAAACCGCCATGTTGGGGTCAAAGCCCATGAGAATCGGGGCGAGAATGGTGGAGCCGAACATGGCCACCACGTGCTGAACGCCCATCGCCACCGTCTGGCCGGTGGGAAGACGCTCGTCAGGGGCCACCACGCCCTTTTCCTTGAGCTTCCAGTGCGGGAAATAACCCATTTTTCCTTACTCCTCAAACACGTTGAATCTACACGCACAGGCGCCTCGTCCTTCGGCTTTCCGGACAAAACGCCTCGCGCTCAAAGAGTCGTAAGGGTTCCTCCTAAGGACGAATCGTCTGTGCAAACTTTTGTATTATAAGCACACATTTCGAAAAATAAACATAAGGTGTTTTGACTAGACGGGCGGACGCCGCTCCGGAGCGAAGCCTGCGTGCGCAAAAAAGGGACGTCATCCATTTCGGACGGCGTCCCCTTTTGTCTCTCTGGTGCCTGAGCGTCAGAGCGTCTTCATGGCGTCTTCGACGGCCGCGACGAGGTTCGGGCTGGCGGTGAAGCAGACCTTGTTGCGTTCCGGAATCACGACGGACTTGCCGGTCTTGAATTCACGACCGACGCGAGCGGCGGTAGTCTTCAATTCCCAGCGGCCGAAGTTCCAGAACGTGACGCGTTCGCCGCGGGCCATGGCCTCGACGATCTCTTCATGCACGGCATCAACGATGCCCTCTACGAGGGAGGGCGAGAGCACGAGGCGTTCTGCGACAGCCTGCGCGATTTCCTTCTTGTTCATTGCGGTAGTCCTTCTCTTTATTCTTGGGGACGGGCTGCCCGTCCGGGCACCCTCTTTCGGCGACGCTTTCCGTTCCGGTCCTGTGGAACGTCTGTGTTGTGGTCCGCCTGTCACGTTAAGGTGACATCCCAATTGTACCTGCGGGGAAATATGCTTGGGGGTGTCACCCAGACGAATTGTAATGTTTTCCAAAACGACTCGCCTGCAAATGCTTCTCGTCTGGGCCTCCATTCCTGAACGGCCCGTCAGTCCCAGGAAATCCCCTGCATTTCACATGATTCCCGGCGGTGCGGCCTCAAATCGGTTTCGATTTAACATTGCTGACGTTCACAGGAGGCTGATCATTTTGAAAATGCGCGTGGCACAGGCATTTGTAGTGTTTGCTGAGCAACAGTACCCGAAAGGTACCTTAGTCCGCGAGCTTTAAAATGCCTCGAATTCCGTCCGAGAGAGGGTTCTCCGAAATTCCATGCGCCGTGTCATGATTTTTTACAAACAGCCTGTGGTATTTTCCCTCAACTGCAGCCGTTTGAAGGCCGAGAACCCCTGCGCACCCTCTTCTCCCCTCTCCTGAGGGCGGATTGAGGTCGCCTCACTCCGTAGTTCTACCGAGTGTTTTCCGCCTATGCGAAAGGGCCTGCCGACGGCGGTTGCCGCGGGCAGGCCCCTCTCAATGCGGATGCACCGGATGCAGGATCAGCGGATTATTCCTTCCCGGTCCAGCAGTACGTGCAGAGCTTCTCGGGGTCAAGGCCGATGGCTTCGATGAGGCCTTCGACGGACTGGAAGCCGAGCGAGTCGAAGCCCATCTTGTCGCAGATGGACTTGAGCATGCACTGGCCGCGCTCGGTCTTGGCGTCGGCGTACTCGGCGAGGTGCTTGTGACCCTCGTCGCCTTCAAGCTCCTGAATGACGCGACGGGCGAGGAGCTCCATGTCGGAGTTGCCGCGGGAGAAGTTCAGGTACTTGCAACTGTACATGATCGGCGGGCAGGCGGAGCGCATGTGCACTTCCTTCGCGCCGGACTTATAGAGGAAGTCGACCGTTTCACGAAGCTGCGTGCCGCGCACGATGGAGTCGTCGATGAGAAGAAGCTTCTTGTCCTTGATGAGTTCGGGGACCGGAATCTGCTTCATCTTGGCGACCTGATTGCGGATCTGCTGGTTTGCGGGCATGAAGGAGCGGGACCAGGTCGGCGTGTACTTGATGAAGGGACGCGCGAACTTCTTGCCGCTTTCATTGGCGTAGCCGATGCCGTGCGGAAGGCCGGAGTCGGGAACACCCGCCACGTAGTCGACGTCGGGAGCCGTGCCGTCGGCCATGGCGTTGCGGGCCATGATCTCGCCGTTGCGGTAGCGCATCACCTCGACGTTCTTGCCTTCGTAGTTGGAGTTCGGATAACCGTAGTACGTCCAGAGGAAGGCGCACAGACGCATCTTCTCGGCAGCGGGCGAGAGAACCTCGATGCCCTCGGGCGTGATCTTGACGATTTCCTGAGGTCCGAGCTCATAGTGGTCCTCGTAGCCGAGCTTGTGGTAGACGAAGCTCTCGAACGAGACGCAGTAGCCGTTTTCATCCTTGCCGATGAGAACGGGCAGACGACCGAGCTTGTCGCGGGCGACAATAATGCCGTCGGGCTGCAGGAGCATGATCGTTTCGGAGCCCTGAATAATGTCCTGGGCGTAGCGAATGCCCTCGACGATAGACTGCTTGCGGTTGATGAGCGCGCCGACGAGTTCGGTGGAGTTCACCTTGCCCGAGCCCATCGCGAGGAACTGGGAATTGTTGTTGCTGAAGTAGCGCTCGATCAGGTCGTCGGCATTGTTGATGATGCCGACCGTCGTGATCGCAAAGAGGCCGAGATGGGACCTAAGGAGCAGAGGCTGCGGATCGTCGTCCGAAATGCAGCCGATGCCGCAGTTGCCCTTCATGTCCGCAATGTCCGGCTCGAAGCGGGTGCGGAACGGCGTGTTCGTGATGTTGTGGATCTGACGCTGGAAGCCCTTCTCAGGGTGGTAGATCGTCATGCCGCCGAACTTGGTGCCGAGGTGGGAGTGGTAGTCGACGCCGAAGAAGGTGTCGAGAACGATGTCGCGCTTGGATACAGCGCCGAAGAAGCCGCCCATTTTTGCTGTACTCTTGTATGGAAGTTGAAGATCTGAGTCGCGGACGCATGGCGTCGTGAGATTCGCCTGAACGGGGTCGTCCGCAAATGTTGGCGTGATTATCGCAAACAAACAGCCGTTTGTGGGGGCCTCGGACGCTTTAGAACGGCAAATCTGTCCTTGGGTCAATGATCCACATCGCCCGATCTAAGGTCTTTCCCTTAGGCGACTGAACAAATGGCGTGAGATACGGCTTCTGACGATTGTGTGCCAGAGAGGATGAGGCGATGCCTCATGCGCAAGCGGGGTCCCCTTTCGGAGACCCCGTTTCCGTTGGCTAAGAAGCCATTAACGCTTGCGGGAAGCAATCACCCAGACAACGCCGATAATGATGGCGAGGCCCAAAAGCCCCAGCCAATCAACGCCTCCGCCGGTCATCGCAACATTGAGAACAATGTCGCCGTTCCTAACGAAGTTTGCCTGTGCTAAACTTCCTAACAAGGAAAAGAAAGCAACACACATCCTACTTTCCTTTCTAAAGACTAAGCCCGGTGTTGGTAGCACTGGGCTTTGTCGTTTTTGAACCCCTTGCGGGGACCCCTTCCGATGCCGAAGGCTCGTCATCGAAAATTTCGTGAGCCTTGCCGGAGAGTGGGGTGGATTTCAGAATGGCGTTTGCAAGCGATCCCTGCTGCCGATATTTTGCCAGAGTCAAGCTTGGAGCGCCCGCTTCGCTCAAAGCGCCACCTTCCTCGTTGCTTCCTCCACCAGATGCTCATCACGCTTGTCGTAGCGTCGGGTCGTCACGACGGAGGAATGTCCCATCGCCTGCCGCACGGTGTTGATGTCGGCGCCGGACTCAAGGAGCCGCGTCGCAAAGGTTCGGCGAAGATCATGCGGCGTGAAGGACGAAACCGGAGATTCGTCTGCCCTGGCGCGCAGCAGCTGATGGATGGCGCCAGCCGTAATCGCCCGGCAGGGCTGGATGTTGTCGCCCTACTTCCACCGCCCCTGCCGTCAGCATGGCACACTTTGGCCCTCGCGCAACATCCGGATGATCCACCTCTCCGCGTCGTCAACGCCGAACCACGGAATTCTTCTGTTGAGGGCCGCGTAGACCGTGGCCGGCATCTGCACCTCAACGGTGTTGTGCGCCATCATGCTCCAGGCCACGGGAACTCTGCTGCCGTCGACAGACGGGACCCGGGAATACCACGCTCCCGGCACTACGCACGTCGTGAGCCAGGCATCGTCGATCGCCATGATCTTCATGAGTGCCTCAATGCTGAGCTCGTAATGAAGTTCGCCGTCAATCTCTTCAATTTCCGTATCGACCCACACGGTCTTTACGGTCCCGTTCACGATGCTGATGATTCCCATAGACGGAGACCAATGGGTCAAACCCAAATCTTCCGCCAAAGCGCCCACCACGTTCAGGACCAGATGGGGCTTCGGCTCGAGTTCCAGGCGCACCGTTGCGGGCTCGGCTGAAGATCCGAGCAGCGCCCGCTCCTTTTCGCTCAGACGTGCAACGCTCGGCAGCTTGATGTCATGCCTCATGTCGCTGGCAGAGAACCGGTCCCAGACCTTCGTGACTTTTTCTCTGTCCCCCTTCTTCACTCTGATGCGCCATCCCCGCGGACTCTCCTCGGCCCCGGGCTCGATGATCGCACAGCGTCCGGATGCGACCGCCAGCCTATGCCCGATGATGAGGGACGGAAGGTCCCAATCAGCCTGCTCTGCGTCATCAGTTCTCCCCTTGAGGAGGTGCTCGTTGATGAAGGCGATCGAGTCGGGATTGGCCTTTGCAAGGCCTTCGCAGAGCATCTCATAGCCTTCCGAATCCGTCTCCTTGAGGAACGCAGCGGCAATCCTCACCATCTTCGAACAAAGGACGACAGGTTCACTGCCCTTGTCGGACGAGGCCGCACATTCCTTGTTGAAATCCTGCATTCACGAACTCCTTGATGAAACTCTACTCCCTGAAGCAGTGGACAGTGGCTGACTTGAGGAAAGCTGCCGCCGATTGATTCCATCCTCGTCAGACATTATCTTCCGAGACACTCCCTCTCTTTCTTCCCGATTCCTGATGAGTTCATTATGAGGACCTCGTGCGTCAACATCTGTCGCACGGATAATCCCGCAGGCCGCCTTCTTTCGCCGTCGTCTCGGGTGCCCTCCATATCCCCGACAACAAGACGGGAGTTTGAAGTCTGGTGGCGGCTTCGCAGGACAAAAGCCGTCTCTAGCAGACATCTCTCCATGGCTGATCGTGTCGACCTGACTGTTGCTCCCCTTTTTAGAACGTCGTTCTCGCTCAGCGGAACGGTTGGACTCTCTATGTTGAGATGGGCATTGAGGTCAGGACACGGTGAAGGCCCCTACGTCAAGCAATAGGGCCGGGCCTCGCAGCGACTGATCAGAATAAAACAACGGCCTGCAGCTCCGAAGAACTGCAGGCCGTTTTCAGTCATCCGCAGGTGATGTCACCTGCTTCAAAACCCGAAGGCTTAGAAGTTGAAGCGGACGTTGGCGAAGATGCCGTGCGTGTTGATGTCGCTGCCCCAGGAACCGGAGTAGGAGACACCAACCGTGGCGTTCTTAGCAACCTGACCGACGATGCCGAGACCGAGGTTGGCCTGATCCTTGAGTTCAGAGCCTTCGATCGTGGCGAACTGGCCGTTGGCGCCCATCTGGACGTTCACGAGACCTTCGGTGTCACCGAAGTAGTGAGACCACCCGAGATCAGCCGTTAGCGCGACAGGCATGCTGCCCATGGCGAACGGAACAGACGTACGGACACCGAGCGTGGCGATCTGGATGTCGTCCTTGATTTCGTCAGTCTTGTAGCTGTTCGTATCCATGTGGTCGGTGACGGCATCCGTTTCGACGCGGGCCCAGGTGAAGCCGACGTACGGGGAGACCTTTGCAACGCTCAGATCGAAGTTGTACGCACCTTCAACGAAGCCCTGAAGGACGGAGGCATTTTCGCTGTGCTGGTTGACATTGGTGTTCATGACGCGAACCGTGTCACGATCTTCGTCGGTGTAAGCCACGCCGTAGGTCATCGTCACGTTGCCGATGTCCGTCAGACCGTAGACGCCGAAGTGCTTGTCTTCACCGTCGATCTTATTGAGGCCGGACTTGTAGTCCGTCGTACCGTAGCCGAAGAAGGCACCGAACTTGGTGTTGTCGAGGACAAGAGCTTCAGCACCGAGGAAGCCGGTGCGGAAGTCAACGTCCATCGTACTCTTCGTGCCTTCAGCTTCGCCCCAGTGACCGATGCCGGCAGCCCAGATGCGAGCGCGACCGTTGTCAACTTCGGCGGAGCGGCCTTCACCCATGCCGCGGGCCTGATCCATGACCGTGCGGGACACGGCGGTGGCGTTCACGACGAGAGCATTGCGGGCCGTGGCGTAGAAGTCATCGTCAAGTGCGCGGTACGTGTCACGGATTTCATTTTCCGTCTTGGCGGACAGGATTTCACCCGTGAGCTTGTTGCCGGAAGCTTCGATGGCAGCAGCGATCTTCTGTTCGTTGGCGGTGCCCGCGAACTGTTCGAACGTAACGCCATCCTTCTTCTTCATGGAGATGGTGGCCTGATTGCCCTTGCCTTCAGCCTTGTCCAGATCAAAGAAGATGTAGTTGGACTTGAGGGCCGTCGTCAGCGTCTCACCGTCAGCCGAGAACAAGTTAACCGTATTCTTGGCCTGGAAGGAACCGGTCAGAGCGTCCTTCTTGCCATTCCAGGTATCCACGAGCGTAGCAGTATCTGCACCTTCAAGCGTGACTTCGAACTTCTTGGCACCGTTGAAGGTGACAGAGTCAACGACAACATTGGAAGTCGCGTCGATGGCAAGCGTGCCGCCGACATCGATTTCAATCTTGAGTTCACCCTTCTGGGCATCCGTGCTGTAAAGGTGACCCTTCTTCGTGAACTGGTCGTTGTAGCTCGACAGAACGCCGAACGTACCACCATCATCCACCTTAACCTTGTTATCAGTACCGATGGATTCGGCAAAAGCAAGAAGCGTACCGGCCTTGACGGTCGTGGCGCCCTTGTAGGAGTTGGCACCGGTCATGATGAGGGTACCCTTGCCAGACTTCGTCAGGCTACCGTCCAGATTCTCGCGTTCGTTAACAGCCTTAAGACGCTTTTCATAGTAATCCGCGATCCACTTGCGGGCTTCATCCTCCGTGATTTTGTCTTTTTCAAGTCCAGGAATGTCGCCTTGATAGAGAATTGCGTCGTCAAGCTTGATCTTAGACGCGACAACTTTTCCGCTGTCATCAAGGCAATACTTTATTTCTTCCTTCCACTTCTTGTCTTCAGCCTTGCGCTGTTCAAGCGCGTCCTGAACAATGTTATTGCTCCAGACGTCAAGGTTGCCTTCTCGGATCTGGTATTCGAAGTTCTTCAGGAGCTGACCAGGACCATACATGCCCTTGTCGAGGTCAGGAACACCCCAACCGAAGAGCGGGTCGACCTCGTTTTCACCGACGGTCCAGCTGTCAAAGTTGCTGCCGTCGGAGTTCTTGTGATTGGCAGTCGTGAACATGACCTCACGGACCTGCGGAGCGGTCATGTCAGGATAACGCTGCATGAGAACAGCCATGGCGCCGGCCACGTGAGGAGCGGCCATGGACGTGCCACCGAACGTTGCATAACCGGCATCGCCGAGCTTGTGGTTGGCATCGCTCGCGACATAATGATCGTCAACCACAATCGAGCTGTAGATCTTGGCACCAGGAGCAGCAACCGTCCACCACTTGGCGTCACCCGCCTTGTTCACGCCGTACCAATAGTCATACTTCGGATTGCCGTTGGTATCCGTCGTGTCGAGCTGCTTGAGGCCCGTAACCGCGATCCACTGGTCTTCGGCGTCAGGATTGAAGTACGGATAGAGCGGACGATAGTACGGGTTCTTCATGTCACGGTTGCCCGTCGTGAAGATCTGGACCACATTCTTGCCCTGAATGGCGTCCCAAGCCGCATCCACGAAGTCCTTGCCATTCGGGTTCGGATTCTTCTTGAAAAGGAAGTACTCAAACTCGCTTTCCCTGACGTTGTTCACAGGGAGCGAGGCACCCTTGGCCGTGTAGCGGATGTTCGTGCCAAAGGAGTTGTTGATCACGCCACCACGAAGCGTAGTTCCGTCTTCGAGTGTGCCGTTCTTGTCACGGACCTTGTTGGCCAGAGCAGACCAACCTTCGTAATAGAAGTTGTAATCCTGGAACGGACCGTAGTTGTTGTTGTCGGTGGCACCAGAGTTGCCGACGAAAATATTGGCGTCAAAGGCCACGCCATGCATGCCCTGACCGTCCTTGTTCGCGCCGACCGTACCGGTCACGTGAGTACCGTGAGTATCGTTCACATGCGGCATGAAGTTGCCGTCAACTTTGAAATCTTTGCCAGCGACGTAATCGCCATTACCGAATTCATCGCCAACGCCATTCGCACCCTGCTGATAATGGTTGCCAGTGGAGCTGTACTTGCCACTGTGTTCAACTTCAACGAAGCGTTCGCCAGACAGTTCAGAGTGGGAAAGGAGAGCGCCAGAGTCCATGACGGCAACAGCAACACCCTTGCCGGTAAAACCAAGTGCATAGGCCTTGGAAGCGTGCATGGCCTTCAGGCCCCAGTCAGCGTTGTATTCGGCCGTTTCAAAGGCACGCTGGGCTTCAGCAACAGAGGCGCTGCTGATGTTCGGGTTCGGGTCCATGTAGGCGGCCTGCGCGCCGGCAGCCATCATGAAGGCCGCAACGGCGATGGCAACAGCGCTCTTGGAAGCCTTGCCCTTCGTGGCGTGATGTTCGTCGATGACAACGTACTGCTGGTGAGCAGCACTCCACTTGGTCTTGAAAACGCGATTCATTCTGCGTAACTCCAAATTAATTGGGTCTTAGGTTGGTCCTTGTTCCCCGCTCCTTCGAGCAGGGACCTGTGCAGATTATCTTGTTTTGATCCCCCGAATCGCCTTTCCTGCAGGTGTTGCGAAAAGACATGTCGTTTTAGGACAGCATCGCAAACCCTGACTTTGTAACGGCAGTGTTGACAAATCAAGAGGTGAAGATAAGGTTGTTCAAGTTACCATCCGAGGGTAACTTGAACAACCTAACCGAATTGACATGGATCAAGAATATTTTTCCAGCTCAAAATGAGAAGCTCAGAATTTGTTTTAACCGAAAACCAAGGGTAAACCCCTTGCCATTTTTTGGCTGACTACGTAATTACGCCAAAAGTGAATTTATTTATGAAAGTACCAATATCGGTAGGGCCTCTCAATGAAAAACAACGGTCGGCCCTTCCAAAGAAGAGCCGACCGTGTTCAGTCATCCGCAGGTGTTGTCACCTGCTTCAAAACCCGAGGGCTTAGAAGTTGAAGCGGACGTTGGCGAAGATGCCGTGCGTGTTGATGTCGCTGCCCCAGGAACCGGAGTAGGAGACACCAACCGTGGCGTTCTTAGCAACCTGACCGACGATGCCGAGACCGAGGTTGGCCTGATCCTTGAGTTCAGAGCCTTCGATCGCGGCGAACTGGCCGTTGGTGCCCGTCTGGACGTTCACGAGACCTTCGGTGTCACCGAAGTAGTGAGACCAGCCGAGGTCGGCCTTCAGAGCGACAGGCATGTTGCCCATGGCAAACGGCACCGAGGTGCGAACACCGACCGTAGCGATCTGGATGTCGTCCTTGATTTCGTCGGTCTTGAAGCTGTGGCCGAGCGCATTGTCGGTCACGGCATCCGTTTCGACGCGAGCCCAGGTGAAGCCGACGTACGGGGAGACCTTTGCAACGCTCAGGTCGAAGTTGTACGCACCTTCAACGAATCCCTGAAGGACGGAAGCGTTTTCGCTGTGCTGGTTGGCAACGCCACCGAGGAAGCGCGTCGTGTCACGGTCCTGATCGGTGTAGGCGACGCCGTAGGTCATCGTCACGTTGCCGATGTCGGTAAGACCGTAGACACCGAAGTGCTTGTCGTCACCGTCGATCTTGTTGAGGCCGGACTTGTAATCCGTCGTACCGTAGCCGAAGAAGGCGCCGAACTTGGTGTTGTCAAAGACAAGAGCTTCAGCACCGAGGAAGCCGGCGCGGAAGTCGACGTCCATGGTGTCAAGGTTACCTTCGGCTTCGCCCCAGTGACCGATGCCGGCTGCCCAGATGCGGGCGCGACCGTTGTCAACTTCGGCGGAGCGACCTTCACCCATGCCTCGGGCCTGATCCATGACCGTGCGGGACACGGCGGTGGCATTCATCACGAGGGCATTGCGGGCCGTTGCATAGAAGTCATCGTCAAGGGTCGACAAAATTTCCTTGACCTGCTTTTCGTTGGCGGCCGTCAGAACGTCACCCGTGAGAGCGTTGCCGGAAGCGGCGATCGCAGATGCAATCTTCTTCTGATTTTCGGTATCGGCGAACGATTCCATCGTCACGCCTTCCTTCTTCTTCATGGAGACGGAGATCTTCTTGTCCTCGACCTTGACGTCTTCCTTGGCCAGATCAAAGAAGAGCGAGTCCGTCTTCAGAACGTCGTGAGTAACGCCAGTAAGCGTACCTTCCTTGATTTCAAAGGTGCCGGAAACCGCATCCTTTTCACCGTTGTAGACGCTCACAAGGCTGGAACGATCAGCACCGGCAAGACCCACCGTGACCTTCTTATTCTTCGCAAAGTTAACAGCCTTGACAGCCACGTTGGAAGCGGCATCGATGTAGAGAGAACCATTCTCGCCAACATTGATCGTGAGAAGATCCGCATCCGTCGCCTTGCTCTCGATGTGACCCTTCATGGTGAACTGGTCGTCGTAAGAGGAAAGGACGCCGAAGCTGCCACCCTCAACTTCAACGGTGTTGTTTTCGCCGATGGATTCCGTAAAGGCGAGGAGCGTGCCGCCCTTGACCGTGGTAGTACCCTTGTACTCGTTCTTACCGGTCATGACGAGTGTACCGGCACCATCCTTGATCAGAGAACCCTTGTAACCTGCAAAGTCATTCGCCTGCTTCTTTTTGATTTCAGCCTTTCGCAGTTCGAAGTATTCCTGACGCCACTTCTTTGCGTCGCTTTCAGAAATGATGTGATCCTTCTTGTCATCAGTGCCGTTCAGAACAATGAACTTGTCACCAAGAACCAATTCAGACTTCAGATTCTTATCATAGTCGGCCAGCCATGCCTTTTCTTCTTCCATGCGCTGGTCGAGAGCGACATTGGTGATATTGTTGGTCCAAACGTCAAGACTGGTGTTGGCCATGTTGTAATTGAACTCGCCAAGGAACTGGCCCGGGCCATACATGCCCTTGTCCAGATCAGGAACACCCCAACCCATACGATCGGAAACCTGACCGTCCGTCGGCTTCGTTCCGTCAACATTGTTCCAGCCTTCCATGGGCGAACCATCGGGATTGTAATGGTTAGCAGTGGTGAACATCACGTCGCGAACCTGCTTCGCATTCATGTCCTGATAGCGGGACATGAGGACACCCATTGCACCGGCAACGTGAGGCGCAGCCATCGAAGTACCGGACTTGCTGCCATAACCAGGCTCACCGAAGGCAGGCTTAAGCGGATCTTTACTTTCGGTAATCTTGGGATCCTTGCCAACGATCGTAGAGTAAATGCCGTTGCCAGGAGCCGCAACAGTCCAATACTTGCCAAGACCAGCTTCGTTGAAGCCGTCGACGAGGGCATACTTAGGATTTGCGGGATCAAAATTGCTGGCCTTCCTCAGACCGGCAACAGCGATCCAATTCCCTTCTGCCTCGGGATTGAAGTACGGATACAGCGGACGATAGAAGGGATTTCCCATGTTGCGGTTGCCCGTCGTAAAGATCTGCACGACGTTCTTGTTCTCACCCTGCACTGCTTCCCAAGCGGCGTCGACGAAAGATTTGTCAGAAGTCGCTTCACCCGCGTTGAACTTGTCACCGTAAACCTTCTTGAAGTAGAAGTACTCGTACTCAGACTGCTGCACAGTGTTCGCGGCGAGATGACCGGTCTGCATATAAATCTGACCGTCGGTAGGATTCTCGGGAACATCACCGGTTGTGTACTTGGACGTATCTTCGTCGGGGGTGACGTAGTGATCCCACACCCAATCGTTCTTAGCGGCACTCCACTTGTAAACTTCCTTCGTACGGATGTTCGTGCCCCACGAATTATTAATCACACCACCACGATCGTGCCCATTAATCTTATTGGCCTTGGTGATCGTATCGGCCATGGTCTTCCACCCCTTGAAGAAGAAGTCATGGTCCTGATACGGGCCGTAGTTGTTGCTGTCGGTAGCGCCAGTGTTACCGCTAAGAATGTTGGATCCCCAAGCAACGCCGTGGAATTCGGAGCCGTCACGATTGGCACCAACGGTGCCCACAACATGGGTACCATGATTGTCGTTACGATCGGACATCCAATTGCCCGTCACGTCAAAGTGTTCGCCTTTGTTGAAGGGCTGGCCTTTATTTTCGCTGCTGACAGACTGGGGATAGCGGTTACCAGTCGAACCATATTCACCCGTGACATGGGTGGCTGAAAAACGGTCGCCTCTAAGTTCGGGGTGCTTGTCAAGGAGAGCACCAGAGTCCATGATGCCCACCATGGTCTTCTGGCCATGGAAGCCGAGGGCGTATGCCTTCGAAGCATTCATGGCAGCCAGACCCCAGTCCTTTTGATATTCCGCGGTTTCCCAGGACTGCTGGGCCTGATCAACCTCATGGTAGCGAGACGCCTCAAAGCCGGGTTCCATGTAAGCTGCATGCGCACCGGCCATCATTAGGGCAGCAACAGTCAGAGCCACAGCGCTCTTGGAAGCCTTGCCCTTCGTGGCACGATGCTCGTCAGTAACAACGTACTGCTGATGGGCAGCACTTCATTTGGTCTTGAAAACGCGATTCATCTGCGTATCTCCAAATATTTTGGTCTTTGGTTGGTCATTTCATCCCCGCTCACTTTCGAGTTGGGACATACGCAGAATAAGACCGTAGGCAACTCTCGGCTCCCTTCCTTTCAAGCCTCTGTTTTTTTGAGTCGCTTTAAAACGTCAAGGTTAACCCCCATGTTTCCTTTGCCCCATTGACTTTCATGAAGTAAAATATTTCCTGAGAGTCATTATTAATGATTCCTTTAGAACCTTATGTGCAGATTGACTTTGATCAAGTTGCCCGATCGAACACTTTTGCACGCGTTTCCATCGCGCCTGACAACACGAATAAGGGTCTACCCCAGTCTAGACCAATTTCCCTGCGGGCTTACCCGTACATTGTTAATTTAGACTCTCATGGGGGGGGGGTGATAGATTGTATCTATGATGATACCTTACGGTCCACAGCTTTCAATTCTTCTGTTCTCTATTTCCCGAAACGAGGATTTCGTTCAGCTGGCCCCCTCTGACGCCCCCTTTTCCGCCCTCCGTTCTCCGAATTGGATGCGTACTCGCGGGGCAAAACCCGACACCGCCCGTCGCCAGCAAAGAAAAAGGCCGTCCGAGTCGTGAGACAGGGGCGGCCTTTAAAGATTGATGGGTTGTATTTGCGTCAGTACTCGGGCTCGAGCACGTCCTCGGCAATGCACACGTCGATGCAGGCAAGTCGCCAGGCGGCTTCGGCCTTCTCAAGGCTGCCGTTGGCGTCGATCGCGGCGGAGGCGTCGGTGATGACATGGGTGTCGAACCCTTCGCGAGCTGCATCGATTGCGGTGAACGAGACGCAGTAGTCAAGTGCAAGGCCGCACACCCAGACGTCAGTGATGCCGCGCTCGCGCAGACACCCCGCCAGCCCCGTCTTCGTCTCGTTGTCGGCCGCACGGAAGGCGGAGTAGCTGTCGATGTTGAGTTCCCTGCCCTTTCTAAGGACGAGGTCGGCCTTCATCGTGTCGACGCCCTCGATGGCAGCACCGTCGGTGCCTTCAACGCAGTGAACGGGCCAGAGCATCTGCATGCCGTATGGAAGTTCAATGACGTCGAGCACGTGCCTGCCTTCATGGTTCCGGGCAAAGGAGACGTGACCCGCAGGATGCCAGTCCTGGGTCATGACGATGCAGTCCCAGGAATTCTTTTCGAGCACTTCATGGATGACGGGCACGATCTTGTCGCCGCCGGGTACCGCCAGCGCGCCCCCGGGCAGAAAATCCTTCTGCAGGTCGACGATGATCAGGGCGTGCTTTCGTGAGGTTTGTGCCATTTCTTAGACTCCGGCAGCGGTTGAACGTTTGTGATTCCGCGGACGACTTCCACGGCAGTTGTTCGATTTTAGGGGACCTGGTGCGGACCTTGAGCCCGAGTCAGGATAAACCCTGCAGGGTTTGGCCTTTGATTGAGAAATGTCGACTCCCCTTGGGCGAATGCCTTAGGGAAGGCACCTTGAGCCGCTTTCCCACACTGCTAGACTTTTCATCAGCCTGCCTGAAAATCAGGCGTTCACAACAACCAACAAAAAGAGAAGGAAACATGACAGATATAGCAGGAACGGTGCCGGTCATCGCAGTGGACAAGGTGCAGGCCGTCGCGCTCGCAGTATGCACCTATTATTTTGGCGTCTGGCTCAAGGGAAAGGTCGGCGTGCTTTCACGCTATTCCATCCCGAGTCCCGTGGTGGGCGGCATGTCCTTTGCCATCGTCGTCTCCTTCCTCGAGTACTTCAACATTGTCAAGGTTCAGATCGACTCGACGCTGCAGACCGTGCTCATGCTCGGCTTCTTCACGACCATCGGCCTGATGGCCAGCCTTCGCGTCGTCAAGGACGGCGGCAGGCTCCTTCTCGGCTTCCTCCTCGCGGTCACGGTACTTGTGTTTCTCCAGAACGGCATGGGCATGGCCATAGCGGAAGCCATGGGCTTTGACAAGCACTACGGCATTCTCGCGGGCTCCGTCTCCATGATGGGCGGCCTCGGCACCGCCGCTGCCTTCGGTCCCTATTTTGAGGAAACCTACGGCATCACGGGCGGCACCGCCGTTGCCGTCACCGCCGCCACCTTCGGCATGGTCGCCGCCCTTCTCATCGGCGGCCCGTTCGGCGAATGGTGCATCCGCCGCTACCAGGTGAAGACTCCCGACGAAGTCCAGCAGCCTGAACCCGAGCTGCACCTCCCCGACGACATGGACACCGACATTACGGAACAGCACGCATCCGCGAAGCCAAACTTCACGAATGAGATCATGCGGGCGGTCTCCGTCACGGCGCTCGCCATGGGCCTCGGCACTATCGTCTCGAACTACCTCGGCCACTACATCACGCTTCCCGCCTACATCGGTGCCATGATCGTCGCCACCGTCATCCGCAACGTCGGAGACTTCTCGGGGATGTACAAGGTCGAAGGCAAGGGCCTCAACGCAGTGGCCGACATCACGCTCGTCCTCTTCGTCACGATGGCCATCAACAACCTGAAGCTCCACGAGCTCGTGCACCTCGCGCTCCCGCTCGTAGTGATCCTCGCCTGCCAGACGATCCTGATGCTCATCTACGCCTGGACAGTGCTCTTCACGGCCTTCGGCCGCTCCTACGACGCCGTCATGCTCTCCGTGGGCGGCATCGGCTTCTCCATGGGTGCTACGGCCAACGGTCTTGCCAACATGCAGGCCATCAGCGAAAAGTACGGCTCGTCCCCGCGCGCCTGGCTCATCGTCTCGGTCGTGGGCGCATTCCTCATCGACCTGATCAACGCCGTCGTCATCACGTGGTTCGGCACGTTGTAACGACAGGCTCTCTTCTGATCTGAAGATGTCAGACCAAGCTCTCGTTTCACAACCCGACACGGCGCAGGAGGTCCTCAGGGGCCTTCGTGCCGCCGTGCCCGTCATGACGGGCTTCGTTCCGGTCGGTCTCATTCTCGGCGCTACGGGGGCACATGCCGGGCTCTCACCCTTCACCTCGGGCTTCATAGAAACGCCGCGAGGAGACATCTGACTTCAGGAAGCCGCGGCCAAGGCATTTCGAAAATCGTGTCAACCTCGTGCACGGCCTCCGTAGCCGATCAGGCTTTTTCGGGCTTCCTGATTGAAAGACCGCCCGCTTCGCGCCAAAGGGAGTGGAACCCGAGCTCGAGCACGTCATCGCGACCTTCTGCAAATTCCCGCGCAGCCTCGAGCACTGCGGGGAGATCCCAGGCAAGGAACACGTCATAGGCATACCGCCTGCCGTCGACGATGCCGACACTCTCATAAGCTTCAGGAACATTTGCCTGCAGCTCGGTTCTGAGCGAATCTCGAACCTCCCTTCGACCTTCGGGTGACCGATCGCGGGTGTTCATGTAAAGGGTGCCCGCCGTTGCGCCCGACTGCGCGAGCATGCGCATGAGATCGGGGTCGTTTTTGAAGTAGGCGAGGACAAGTGCCGGACAGGACAGCTCAGCATGCACGGCATCGAGCAGGTAATCGCAGTCCTTTTCTTCGGATCCGTCCCAGTCGAATTCATTCGACTCGTCGAGATAGTCATCCATCGTCGTGACGAGCTTCATCGGATCGGTTTCGCGCAGGTAGCTCTGGAATTCCTGCACCGAGAAGCCGACGCCCGATTCAGGCTTGCGCGTGAGGCGAAGATCGTAGTAATACTTCATCCGCACCGCTTCGCCCACGGCATTGTCAAGGAGCGCCTGCACGCACGAAAAGGCTTCGGCATACTCGGGCTCCTCGAGAGTTTCGAAGGCTTCATGGTAGGCGATCAACCGGTCTGCACCCCCTTCCTCCGGCTTTTCCTCCCAGAGATAGACGTTACCGGCATGGAGCTCCCTGCCGTTGATGTCGAACCGCAACGGGATCGACCCTCTGCGGCGTCCGAGCGTCAAGCGCCAGTCGGACCTCAGCTCTTCGGGCATCCGTCGGATGAGTGCCCGCAGAAGATAGGTCCTCAGCCAGTCGCCGTCGGCCGAGAGGTTGAGATCCACCGGGCCGGCAATGGCTCCGACGTACGCCAGAGCTCCCGGGACGACCTTCTGAAGGTCCTCGGTGATCTCGAGCTGCGCATCCTGGCATTCGTCAGGATCGGCCAGACGCTTCAGCAGCCCGGGCGTCTTCTGCGCCATGCCGTCCCAGAAATCGTTGATACGCTCCCGCAGCGGTTTCGCGAAACGAGGAAAGGCCATCTGAAAACGGCACAGACGCATGAATTCAAGTGAATCCTGATCGCCTTTCTGCAGCGCTTCTGCACGCTCGAAACAGGGTAGCGCCTCCTCCTCGCGTTCGAGGTAGAAGAGTGCATAGCCCATGCGGAACTGCCACTTGTGCGTGTTTTCGTAGCGGTCACGGACGGACTCAAGGAGCCGGATCGCACGAAGAAGTTCGGAACCGCCGAATTCGGCCGCATTGTTGCAGGCGCGTGCCAGCTCAAAGGTGAGCGCGGGATGGCGTTCGTCGTCGGGCTCGGCTTCGAGCAGTCGAATGATGCCGCGATAGTCCTCTTTCTCGTCGAGGTCGGCGACGATCTCGAGCATTTTGACCACGTCGGGCGGGAAATCCTCGGAGCGTTCGGGCGCCTCCCGATCCCCGAGGCCGCTGACGGCCGGATTGAGCTTGAAGTGGTGCTCGCGTGACTCTCCGGTCGCAGGGTCGGGCATGAAGATGAGATGAATGCTGCGATCAAGGTCGAAAGCGACGTTGACGATGTCGCCCGCCTTCAAATCCTGCTTGTTCATCGTGTCGGCAATGGCGCTGCGGGCATGTCGGATCCAGACCGGCGGCATGTGCGAGAGTCCGGCCTCGTTCATGCGCAGAGTCACAGGGACGCGGACGCCTTCGACCGGCATGCGGGCCGACAAAAGATAGGGAAACTCCTCGTCAGGCTTCAGTTCGTCAAATTCGAACGCCGCGCAGGCCGCCTCGAAGCCTTCCGGATCCTTGACCACGCACAGGAGCGCCTGGTGCTTTTCCATCACCTCTTTGAGATCCATGCGGTTGCTCTGAAGGTCTTCGTCATGTTCCGGGCGAATGTAGTGAAAGAGCATTTCCGGAAGCGTTGCACCGTCCCGGATCTCCTTTTCGAGCGTCAGGAATTCCGCGTCACCCGGCACGAGCTCAAGGCCTCTTTGAACGGCAGCCTGTGCAGCTTCGGTCTCCCCGAAGTGTGCCAGAAGCTTTGCATAATGGAGCCATCCCCAGGGATAGCCGGGTTCTGCTTCGACGCCCCGACGGGCAATGTCGAAGGCTTCCCGGAGTCGACCGACGTGCGTCAGCGCGGCGGCGAGGCGATAATGCCAGACACCGCTCCCGGCGGCCGCGGCTTCGGCCTTTTGGAGCACTTCGACCGCCTGTGCATATGAAGCGTAGTCGTCGCACTGCAGAAGCGCGAACGAGCGCCAGAGCGCGATTTCCAGATCGGCATCGGCTTCTTCGCGTGAGAATCGGCCCTGCTGGACACCCTCTTCCACGAAGTTGTCGAGCAAGGCGAAGATGCGTCCTACATTCGTGACGCCGTTCTCATCGCAGGCTTCGAGAGCGTTTCGGTCATTGTCCGTCAAGAGCATGTTGCAACCTCGAGTCAAGGGCCAGCGCAGTTGCCAAAGGGCTGCGCCGACAATGGTTGTGTCGGAAAGGAAGGGAAACGGCCGGACGGTGCGCCTCGCGCGTGTCGTGATGCATGCTTTGTTCACGCCGTCGCGAATCGAGGTGTCCGGCTTTTCCCTGTCCTTATCTTCATTCTGCCCGACCAGTCAGCCAGCGCCACAGTGCTTTCCACTATTGATGTCGTGGCCTCCCGGGTATTTTGTTTCGAGAATTTTCCATACAAAAAACGCTCTGCAGACCGAAAGGCCCGCAGGGCGCGTTTTGTGTTCCATCACGCTCGATGACAGCTTATGCCAGGGTTACGGCACCTTGAACCCAAGACCGTCGGCATGACAGGCCTGGCAGTAGTTCTGGGACTTGCCGTGCTCTCGATGGCAGAGGTTGCAGTCGACCGTTTCCGGGAGGTAATGGATCGAAACGTGCGGGTTTTCCTTGCCGTTGGCGAGCGTGTAGCTTCCCTTGTTGATGTCGGCGTGGCAGGTCAGGCACTTTTCCGTCGGGACGGGCTTGAAGCCGTCCTGGTGGCACATCGTGCAGTCCTGCTTGTGCTTGGCGGACGTCGGAATGGCGACATCGGCGGCGTAGGCGCCGGCCGTGAAAAGAGCGGCCATGGCGATGACAACGAGTTTCTTCATGATGCTTCTCCTTCTCACGATTACTTGGCCATGATGCTCTGGGCTGCGATGCGGCCGAAGACGATGCCGTCGAGGACCGAGTTGCCGCCAAGGCGCGTGACGCCGTGGACGCCGCCCGTGATTTCGCCGGCAGCGTAGAGGCCCGGAATCGGCTTGAAGTCCTGACCGATGACCTCGGCCTTTTCGTTGATGCGCGCACCTCCCATCGTGTAGTGGAGCTTGGAGGTGAGACGGTGACCGTACCAGGGCCCCTTGCCCATCAACACGCCTTCGTTCGGCGTGAGCGGACGGTTGAAGTCAGGATCGAACTCACGGCCTTCCTTGATCCAGCCGTTGTACTTCGCCATTTCGTCCTTGAGCTCCTTGAGCGGGAGACCGTAGAACTTGGCAAGTTCCTCGAGCGTTTCAAACTTCTTCGTCGTGCCCGACTTGAGGGACTTGGAGAGGTAACGGTCGATGGAGACTTTCGGCACGAACTGGCTGTCGGCGATCAGCACGGCGAAGCGCTGGGAGCCGTCTTCGTTCTTGAGGGAGAAGATGTCGTTCGTGAGTTCAGTGCGGTTGCCGAGCTCGTTGAAGCACCGGCGGCCGGTCTTCGGGTCGATGGCGAAGCCGTACTGCTTGATGTAATCGCAGACGTCGGCACCCATGCCGATGCCCTTGTCATCAGGCGAGCACCAGGGACCCCACTGGATGTAGTCGATGTGAACGGGAATGGCACCCGCGCGCATCAGCGTGAAGAGAGCGCCGGCCGTGGCGCCCGGATGGTTCGTGCCTTCAGTTTCCTTCGTGATCTTCGGGTCGATGAGCGAGCACATGCGCCAGTCGTTGACGAAGCCGCCGGCACCGAACACGATGCCCTTTTCGGCACGGTAGTACTTGCGAACGCCCGTCTTGTTCGTCAGGTCGTTGTCGCGGGAGTTGATGTCGAAGACATAGTTTTCGCGGACGGCGACGCCGACGCAGCGGCCCGTTTCATCCTTGATGATTTCATCGACGATCGTGTTCTTGCGCATGATGCCGCCGCGCTTGAGGAAGTGACGGTGCAGCGGGAGCATCACGGAAATGCCGGCCGAAACCTTCGGGGCGAGCGAACGGATCTTGGAGTGACCACCCTGGATGAAGGGCGTAGGCGCAAATTCACAGCCGAGCTTGCGGATGTATTCAAAGGACTCGAGGGCCTTGAAGCAGAGCGCATGGGCGAGCTTCGGGTCGTTGAAGTATTCCCCGGCCTTGAGCGTGTCCTTGAGGAAGAGTTCGGGACTGTCGTCCTTGACGCCGTGAGCGAGCTGCTCGGGCGTGCGCGGGACGTTGATCCAGAAGCCCGTGATGGCGGAGTTGCCGCCGAAGACGGGCATCTTGTCGACCATGATGACGCGCTTCGCGCCGAGGTCGATCGATTCGTTGGCTGCGCACGTGGCGGCAATGCCCGAGCCCACGACGACAACGTCAAACGTTTCGTCCCACTTGATGTCCCTGGCTTCGGGGAATTCGGACCTGGCGGCGGCAGCGCCGCAACCGAAGACGCCCAGAGCAGCAAGGCTGCCCTTGAGGAATTCGCGTTTCTGCATTTTTGAGTTCTCCTTCATGCATCCGCTGCCATCCATGAACCCATGGACCGCTGAGGTCTTACGGACGCTTATTAGTACAGTCCGTACTGTATACTTAAGACAGCAACAAGGACAAGAGGACGCCCATCGGGTCTTTCACCAACAGGGTTAACCCCGATTGGTTTAGACTATGCAGTCTGAGACGCCCTTTGCAAATGACGACTGGAGATGCAAGAAAATGAGTGAGATTGAAAACGACGCCGCTGAAGACGTTTCCTACGAGGACAACGAAAAGCACGTCGTGAGGCGCAGGGCAAACGGCCGCGCGACGAGGCTCAAGATCCTCGCTGCAGCTCGCGCGATCATCATTGAAAAAGGCACTGACAGCCTCTCCATCGACCGCGTGATCAAGGAGGCGGGAGTCTCCAAGGGAAGCTTCATGTACCACTTCCCAAGCCGGCAGGCACTGATTGAGGCGCTCGTCAACGAATACGCAGCGCATCTCGGCGAGGTTCAGACGGGACTCACCAACAAGGCGAAGAGCGATTGTCCGATGCTCGAGGCCTATGCCGAGTGGTACAAGGGCTTCACGTCGGGAGAAATCGACAGCGGCTCTTCGCCGCTCGTTGCACTCGCCATGGCGTCAAGAGAGAACAGGAAGTTCATGGAGCCTGTGCGCGACTGGTACAGGCGCTACTTCGATCGCGTCAAGCAGGAGGCTTGCGGCTCCGAGAGGGCTCTGGTCTACACCCTCGCCTACGATGCCCTCTTCTTCCACCATCTCTTTGGAACGGACGTGCTGACGGATGATGAAAAGAAGGCCGTGACGAGAACGCTGCAGGCCTTCGCCGATGGAGGCGTGAATAAGCAGGAGGCCTGAGGCCGGGTTTTCTGGAAAAGGAAATCCCGCCCAACGTTGAGACATCTCATTGGACGGGGAATTCCAAGGGAAACTCAAATGAACCTGTGCCAGGTCGCTGCCGTCATGCGAGCGGCCAGGGCGAACGCAACGGGAAAGACGGAAAGCCACTGAGGCGGATAGTTGGGATGCATGATGGCCACGATCCCGAGGCAGACCGCAAGGAGCTGCAGGGAGAGGGAGGCGGTCCACCAGGTGGGACTCGGCGCGTGGTACTCGGCTTCGCGGATGCGGCGTCTCACGAATCCGTCGACAATCAGCGCGAGAATGAAGGGCATGAGTGCGATGGTGCCCGCGGTCATGACGGCAAGGCGCTGGGTCGCCATCACGAAGAGGCTCTTCATGGCACGCAGCCACTCGGTCTGGGTCGTACGCTCGGCGGCCCTTCCGATCTCGGCAAACTCGTCCTTCGTCATCGGTGAGCCGCCGTAGGGTCGAAGCGTGTAGCGGTCGGGGACGCCCGAGACCCAGACGAGCCCGTCGAGATATTCAACCGCCAGATTCGCGGCCGTCTCGGGCATGGGAATCCCCTCGCCCGTTCTCAGCATCAGCGCCTCTCTCAAGGCCGTCTCCTCGAAGATCTCGGGCGGGGTTCTGGCTGGCAGCCACATCACCATGAGGATGAGAACAAGCGCGGTCGCGGTCAGCATGTACTTCATCATTTTGTTCCAAAGGGATTTAAATGGATGCGGTCAGTCGTCGGAGAGAAGGATCGGAATCCTCCCCTTGTAGAGCCTGCCGCCCGAGACGCTTGCGAAGAACTCGGTGTTGGGCAGTCGGCCAAGGACGTCGGGTGGGACGACTTCGTCACGCCGCCCCTGGATGCTGCGCGTGACGGAGGCGCGGAAGTCCGGAACGGGAGAACCGTCGGCCGATGAGGAGAGCGAGGCGGAGGTCGACCAGACGGTGGTCTTCCCGAACGTTTCGCAGATGAATTCCTGCGTGAGGCGGTCCTTGCTTCTCAGCGCAATCAGGTTGTTGAAGTTGCCGAGCGCCATGCGGGCGCGGCTGTCGCTCCCGAGTCTTGCTGCAAGATCGCTCACCGTCTGCATAGCTGCGGTGACGCGAATGCCGGCTTCGAGCCCCTTGTTGAGGAGCTCGATCATGGGACCGTTGATGACGTTGGCGGTCTCGTCCACGAAGAGCGAGACGGACTTCACGTCGGTACCCGATTCGCCTCGGTTGTATCGCTTCCCGGCATAGGCCGTGAGGTCGGCGAGGATGATGGATCCGAGCGCGCCGGCGACGGTCGAGTCGGGGAGCGCGTCAAGGCCGAGATAGAGAATGTCGCCGCCTTCAACAACCCTCTCCACCGTCACGATCGGACGCTCGTCGTCGGGATCGAACGGATCGGGCGAGAAGCTCTTGGCAAGCGTGCCGCCCGTGAGCATCGAGAGAACGGGCTGTAGCGAGGCCGTGATCTTCGCGTAGTGTTCACGGTTGTGACGAAAGACGGCGATAAGACCGCCCACGACAGCGTTCGCGTCCCCTTCGTCCTTCTTGCCGACGGTCTCCTCCCAGAGGGCGACGGCAGCGGTGAGCTCGATGCCGGCATTGGCGGCAGGCGGACAGATGTTGCGCTTGTCCATGCGCTCGACCTGCTCCTCCCAATCGTCGATCCCTGCGTCCCTGAAGGATCGGGCCAGAGCCTTCTTGAGAAGCGGATCGATGCCGCCTTCGAGAAGACGGCGAAGCCCCAGAAGACTCGGCCTTTCGGTCACGTAGAAGAGACCTTCGACGGCAACGTTGACGGCCATCCAGGCGAAGTTGCCGAAGGCCCCGCTGTCGGGCGGCATGACGGCCGCAATGCGGGTGGCAAGTTCCGTGGGACGCGTCCATGCGCCGAGCGGATCAAGTCTGACGCCCGTTTCCGGAAAGGCGGGATGGAATTCGAGAGGAGCTGGACGACCCGCGATCTCGGCCGCCTTCCAGACGGCGTTGCGAAGACGCTTGCTGCTCTTGGGGTCGATGACGATGACGGGTTCACCCCGAAGGATCGCCTGGGTGACGAGGCTTGTGAGCATCACGCCCTTCCCTGCCTGAGTCGTGCCGACGATGAGCGTGCCGCCGCCGAGACTCGAGAGCGGACGCACGATGTCGTCCTCTTCGGTCGCACCGATCCCGTGAATGATGGGACTTCCGATGTCTCCGGCCCCGAGCGGGTCCGGTAGTGAGAGCGCCTTGCGGATGCGCTTCGGGACGATCACGGGCTTGACGGGTGTGGCGGCAAGTTCATAGAGCGCCTGGGCGTGTGCGGGAGTCCACTCGAATCCGCGGCCGATCCAGAGGTTCTTGACGAGCCTGCCTTCGCGGCCTGCATTGAAGCGCATCGAGTCGAGAAGCGCAATCCGGCCCGCTTCGTAGCGGGCGACAAGACGCTCGCGGGCGGTTTTCCTTGCGGGGTCGACAGCCTTCTTCTCGTCCATCCCCTTTTCACGAAGAATGCGGATGAGGTCGCCCGCGTGAATGAAGGCGGGCGCAAAGCCTGCGAGCGGAATGCGGCGGGAAGCGGTCCTGAGGGCTTCGGCGGTGCGCACGACGCCCATGAGGCCGAGGACGGAGGCAAGACCCGCGCCCCACCAGCCCGGAACCATGGCAGCGGTGGTGCCTGCGGCTGCAAATCCCGCAGCCGCGCTCCAGCCCTCCCATGCGGGCCGCCAGCCCGTGAGTCGCGAGGAGGATACGCCGCTCGTGACGGCTTCTGTTGTCTTCATTCTTTTGTTCTCCTTTTTATCAGGCCTTCTCGGAGGCGCGTTCCCTCGGCTTCCAGCCGACGGCGCGTTGGAGAGCCCTGAAGGCTTCGGTCCCCTTCGGGGGATCGCGGTCGATCGCCTCCATGTCGAGGACGCGCGGCCAGTGGCCCTCGGTTTCTTCAACGGTTCGGCCTTCGCCGTTGACGAATCGGACGACGGGGCGCACGGAATGCCGGTTGATGACGACGCCCGTGAGTTCGATCGAACCGTCCTTTGCGCCCCTGAGGCCGGGGTCGTATCGAGCGGCACGCGAGGCGGAGGATCCCGTCATCCGCACGCGGCGAATAGGCGAGGCCCTCATGTGTCGTACGCCTTCGGCAAAGGGCATGGCCTTGACTCTCAGGAGGATCCCCGCTTCGGCCGGATCCTCGATCCATCCGACGGGGAGCAGGCTCTCGGGGACGAAGACGCCCTCGGGATGCACGAGCATGACGGCGTCGTCCCGGATGTTCACGGCTTCGAGCGCCCTTGCGAGCGCCGCTGCCTTGTCGGAAGCTTCCAGCTCAGAGGGGACGGACAAAGCCCAGCACTGTCTTGCCACCGTGCCGCCCGACCTGGCGCTTGACGACGGACGCTTTTCAAAGAGTGCGGGAAAGCGCATGGGAAGGGATTCGCCTGCGGCGTCCGCCGCTCGGCGGGCGTTCGCAACCAGCATGTCGCAGTCGGTGAGGCGCAGCCACGCGCCCTCGCCCGCCATGCAGTCCGAGTCCGTGAGCCAGAGCGGATTGCCCGCTTCATCGGCCATCGCGAATCCGTCGGCAACGAGGATTTCGGCCGCAACGTCGGGTTCGTCGGGGACGTCTCGAAAGAGCCACTTGTCGTCGGCGGTGGCGGCAATGGCTGTGAAGCCCTCGGGCCAGCGAAGTGCGAGGCCGTCGTCGGCCCACACGACGGGCGAGTCTCCACGGTTGAGACGCCAGTGTCCGTCGTAGAGCCTCTGGCTGAATTCGGCACGATAGACGGATGCAAAGCCGCGAAGAAGCGGACTTTTGCCCTCTCGTCTTGCGGCCTCGGCCGCGCGACGGTTGATCGCCCATTCGCGACCGCGGGCTGCGGCTTCAGCAATCAGGCGTTCGGCCTCCGTCTGGCCGGCCGCATAGGTGACGGCGGCCTTGAGGGCCGTGAGAACGGTCTCGCCGTCGGGGCGCTCGATGACGCCGAGCCACATCAGGGTTTCACGAGGGACGACGAGACGAAGGACGTCGGCGTTGAGCGTTGGGAGTCTTCCCGCAGATTCACGCGCCGTGTGGCGCTCGAGCCTCATTACACGCCCGATCTCGTGCACGCAAAACGACAGTGCCGTTTCTTCCGAAGGATTGAAGCGGCTCGTGACGGTGAAGGTGCCCGTGGCAGGATCCTCGCTTCCCGCCTCGAGCTTCAGTGCGGCGAGCTTGCGGCTGTCGCTCATGAGACCGGCGAGTGCGGAGGCGATTCGAAGGCGAAGCGTCCAGTCGTCACGAATGCCCGGCGCGAGTTCGGGACCGATCACGCGTGCGTCGACCGCATTGATCGCGCCTCTTGCAAACATGAGGCCTGCTTCGAAGAGGCCGTCCGGCCCCGACCAGAGCCCCCTTTCGTCTCGAGGAAGTCCCTGGACCATCGCGGCCCAGCCCGCCATGGCGGGCATGAGGTGCGCTTCGAAAAGCTTGCGCGATCCCACGGCCATCCTCAGCTGCTCGACGGCGGCCCTGTGACGAAGGAGCATGCGGACGGGATCCTCAGGCGCGAGGATCGTGCGCAGACGCCCGTCGGCGGGATGCGCGACAAGACAGTCGTCAGGATTCGTGTCCGAGAGCGGCACAAGCCTTCGGATCGGGTCGGACGCGTACCCCGAGACGGCGCTCTGCCACTGCTCGGGGCCTGCGGAGGCGCGCGTGAGGAATCGTGTTTCTGTGGGCTGCATGGGAGATTGGAGAGAGGAAGGACGCAAGGCTGGATGCGGGGTGAAATGGGTGAAACAGGTTCGCAGTGCGCCGGCCTCTTCGTGTGAGGATGATGCGGAGAATGATGGGCGGGAGACGGAACGGGCGCGAAGAGGACGCCGCACTGCGGCCTCAGGCAGGGAGCCTGAAGCGAAGGGAGATGATTGAAGAATCGACGGCGGCCGGACGACGGAGGAGAAGTCCTCCGTCGATCCCGGTCGTGTCGAAAAGTCGAAGACGCGTGCCTTCAGATGCCCCTTGGGTTTCGCCTATGCGGCGATCCCGCGGAGCTTGCCCGCAAGGCCCGAAAGGACCTTTGCAACGGCCCGCGGAAGGTCGGCGATCTTTTCGGCCTTGGCGATGATGCTCCCCTTTGGGGTGCTGTGCCTGCCGATGCCGACCATTGCGACGGCGATGCCGCGGTCTTCCAGTGCCTTGACGAGGTTGTCGACCGGCCCCTTGGGGAACCAGCCGTCGGTGATGACGAAGACGATCTTCGCGGGCTCCGGTCTTTGATCGAGAACGATCGCAGAGTGAAAGAGCGCCTGAAGGATCGGCGTCGCACCGAACCCCGGAAGGAAGTCGACGTGCTTGAGCGCACGGCTCACCGGCGTGTTGAAGTCCGCCGCGCAGGTGACGCTGCGACGGTTCGGGCCGGGAAAGATCGTCAGGGATGCCTTCACGCCGGTCACCGCACGGAGCGCCTCAAGGAGGCGGATGCAGGCGACCTTGGCAAGCGTGATCGCCTCGCCTTCCATGGAACCCGAAGCGTCGAGAATGATCTCGACGACCGCTTCGCGACCCGGACGCACGAGCTCGCGGCGGAAGACCGCCGTTTCACCCGTGGAGGCGAGCGCAAGCGCATCTCCGTCGAGCTCCTCTCCACGTTCGTCGAGCCTGTCGGGGTTCGACTGCGGGTGGATGAGCGCGCTCTGAAGGAGCCTTCTGAGGGATGCGCTGTTGGCGAGCGCCCTGTAGAAGAGACGGCGGTTCATCGCCGCCTTCTCAGGCTGCAGCGTCGGATACTCGCGGTCATTGGTGAAGTGGCGCTCGGGCGAAGCGAAGTTCGGATCGCCGTTGCCGGATTCACCGTTGCCGATGAGCTTGCGGAAGCTTTCCTCCTCGGGCTCGCGATCGGGCCACTGCCGTTGGTCTGAAATGACCGAGAGGCATCGGGCGTTTCGGTTGATCGCCTCAAGCTCGGGGTGCATCAGACGCGGATCACCCTCGGGGGTCACCGCGCCGTCGTCGTCGAAGAGAAGCGACTGGCCTTCGCCCTGACGGAACTCGAAGTTGTCCGTAAAGCCTTCGCCTGCCGCTTCCTCGACAGCCTTGAGCGCCTTGTTCTTCTCGGCGCGGATGCACCGCATGACCTTGTGCGCGAGCTCCACCGCCGCCTCCGTGGAGTCGAGCGGAAAGGCTGCGCGCACGATCTTCAGGACGCGGGCCATGGGCCTTGGTCCGAAGAGCCGGTCGCACTCCCCGCGAAGGTTCGCGGAGATCTCCTCGAACATGTCGATCCCGAGCACCTCGAATTCGAGGGTCGTGAGCAGCATCATTGCGAAGACGTGTGCGGGCTCAAGGTCGTTCGGATTGCTCCAGCCGGCCGTCCCCGTCGCCTCGTGCGCCTTGAAGAGCACGAGTCGCCAGAGAAGGTAGCCTTCGTAGTCCGCTGCACCGAGCTTGTCAACGCGGATGTCCTCGAAGACGTTCGCGAGGTCGCGAACGCCGGGATCGCCGATCCCCTTCATCGCCGCGAAGTTGGTGTACATCACGTGATGACGTTCGTGGCATCCGTGTCCGTAGACGTAGATGGACGCGAGCTTGTGGCCGAGGTCGATGGGACCGAGCCAGATCACGCGCCCGTTCGTCATCGGGGTCTGCGTAAACTCGACGCGGATGTTGTCGCGCCGGCAGAGTCCCTGGAAGACCAGGGGCGCTGCAGCCTCGATGACGAGGCCCGAGGCCTCCGTGCGGAGGATCTCGAGCGCTGCATCCACGGCGGTGGTGGCGAGCCTCTGCTTTTTCGCTTCGGCGGTTTCGACGTCTTCCACGATTACGGTGCGCATCGTTCGCCTCCTTCGGAAAGGATGTTGAACGGATGTTGCACTGCAACCGCAGCGGGGGCCTGATTCCCGCGCATGTCAAGACTGCGTTTCATGACGGTCGTCTCTCAAATGAATGAGGAGACGTCCGTCCCCGAGAGGGATGAAGCATCCCCTCGGGGTTGATGAAAAGGTCCTTCCGACGATTGTCAGACGGACGCTGCCTTGAGCGCAGAGCCCGTGGCGTTCTTGAGGACCATTCTGGCGCGTGACACCCTCATCTCGTGAATGAGGTTGCCGATCGCCGTGACCGCCAGCGTCTCCGCCGCTTCGCGAGCGGTGGAGTCGAGGGCTTCGGTCAGACTGGTCCTGATGATCCTGCGAAGAGGATCATCGTCGGAAGCTGCGGGCATCCTTGCGGCATCGAGCATCATGTTCCGCATTCTCGAGAGGACGCGGAAGCTGAGCGGGACGGCTCTGGACTCGAAGCCGATGGCCTGAGCCTGAGCCGCGGCCCTGCTGTCGGCTCCAAGACGCGCGAGCGCCTTGAAGAGCCTGTCGAGGACCTCGGGCTCGAACTCGGCGAGCCAGTCCTGATCGGCCGTCGCTGCAAGCAGGGAGGCTTCCTCGGCTTCGCCGAGACCTTCCATGCGCATGTGCCAGAAGCGGTCGATGACCGACCTGTCCTGGATCTGACGACCGAAGAACCCTTCGTCGATCTCGCTCGAATGGCCGCGCGTGTTGTCGGTGACGATCACGCGGGTCATGGGATGCGGAACGACGAGTTCGCCGGTTGCGCCGTTGTCGAGCGGAAGCCCCTCAAGAATGTCGTTGCAGCTCACCCACATGTCTGCGGGTGCTGCGCTGAATTCATTGATGAGAAGCGTCCAACCGTGCTTCCAGGCGAGAAGCGCAGGACCGTCGATCCAGCGGGTCTCACCGCCCTGAAGAGCCCAGTGACCGAGAAGCTCGCGGCGGTCCATGCGGGCGCGTGCAGTGACGCTCACCACGGGAATGCCGAGGCGGGCGCAGAACTGCATGGCCGTGCTGGTCTTGCCGGAGCCCGACGGACCCGACACGTAGATCGGTTCACGACGACCGAGGTTCCACCACGCGGCGAGCGTGCAGTAGTGCGCCTCGTTGAAGAAGTGGCACGGGTTCAGGACGGGGATGCGGGTGCGGGCGAAAGCAGGAAGCGTTTCGACTTGGTAGCCCAGGCAGTCGCGTTCGCCGGCGAGATGTTCGCCGAAGACGGAGGCCGGGACCGTGCGGGTTGCGGGAGTGAGATGGGAGAGATTGATGTCGGGAGTCATTTTGTTTCCTTTGAAAAAAGAAAACGAGGACGCCCGACCCCATGTACCCCGCATGTGCAGGGCCCCGAGGGCAAACGCCCTCGTGGGGTTGAAGATGTGACGCGCGCCTTCTTCAGATGAAGAGGCGGCGGAGATTGTGCTTGCTTGACCGGAGTCTGCAGCATGCACGTTGCAGCTGTTAAGCACCTTCATGATGCACCGCCCCACCCCGTCTTGTCAAAGGGAACCTGATAATTCGCCATTTCCCGTCAGAAGAAATTTTCCTCGGGGCGCAGGGCGCATAACCCCGTCCCGAGAGGCGCTTTGAGCTCAAGCGCCGCCATTGGAAGCCCTCCTGAAGCGCCAGCGTGTGGCGCGTTTGCAACGAAAAAGGCTCTCATAAATACCATGTTTGCGGTATTCGGAACGCGTCCCGATCCCCCTGTCACGCGTCCACATCATTGCCGTTTTCAATGAGAACGATTGTCGGCAAGCCTTCTCCCGCAACGAGAATGGGTCGCATTGCCGTTTACGAACGACAGTTCGATTCGAGCGGAAAGTCATTGGAAGCCATTCTCCACGGTTCGTGATGACGCTTGCGCAATGAGAATGACTCGCATTAGAGTTTAAGCCGACATTCCAATGCTGCTCCCTCCTTCGGGAGCGCGACAAACCATCAGGAGCATTTTCATGTTCAAGAAGTCCATGGCCGCCCTTGCGGTTCTCAGCCTTTCCGCGGGCCTTGCCTCCGCCTCTGAAGTCACGCTTTACGGCATCGTCGACAACGGCCTCCTCTACAAGCATTCCAAGGTCGAAACCAACGGCGTTTCGACGAAGACCGACTCCTTCGCTCTTGAGAGCGGCATCTCCTCCCCGTCCCGCTTCGGCATCAAGGGTTCCGAAGATCTTGGCAACGGCATGACCGTGAGCTTCAAGCTTGAAAACGGCTTCAACGCCGACGACGGCAGCTTCGGCGACGACCGCCTCTTCAACCGCGAGTCCTCCCTGACGCTCTCCGGCGACTTCGGCAAGCTCTCCTTCGGCCGCATGGGTGCGATCGGTTCCGCCGCCGGCGACTTTGACGCCGCCTTCGCCATCGGCGACGCCTTCGACGGCGGTGACGGCGACGTCTTCGGCTTCGCCACGTCCGACCGCTACGACAACATGGTCACCTACCAGACGCCGAGCTTCTCCGGCTTCCAGGCCACGGTCCAGTACTCGCTCAACGAAAGCAGCGTCGACAACACGAAACGCGAAAACTCCTCTCAGGTCGACCGCTACCTCGGCCTCGCACTGACCGCTGAACTCGGTGCTTTCCAGAGCGTGCTCGCCTATGAAGCCCAGAACTACGCCTCCTTCGGTGACAAGGCTCAGGCCAACACCGAAGACGGTCAGGTCGTCTACCTCGGCGGCAACTACGACTTCGAAGTCGCCAAGGTCTTCGTGATGGGCCAGTACTTCAAGGGCCTCGCTGAAAATCCGTTCGCAGCCGACGCCTTCGAAGGACATCCTGTTGACGGTGAAGGCGTCAAGGGCTTCGGCGCTCACGTCGGCACGATCGTCCCGGTCGCGGGCGGCGACTTCACGGGCGGCCTCTACTACGTCGACTCCACGGTCAAGAACGCCGAGGAAGACGCCGACGGCAAGTACTACGGCATCGCCCTCAAGTACGAATACCCGCTTTCCAAGCGCACCTCCGTCTATGGCGGCACGGGCTGGTACAAGGCCAAGGTCGACTACTCCGCCGACGACGTCTACAAGGAAGAGGCCTACCAGGCCTACCTCGGCCTCACGCACTGCTTCTGATGAGGCTCATGCATTGATCCTTCGGTCAGCATGGGAAAGATTGGTTCCGCGGACCGGGATTAAGGGATGAAAAACAGGACGGGCGACTCCCGGTGAGGAGTCGCCCGTTTCCTTTGCGCCGATCGACACCCATCGAGTCTCGTCCCTTATGCGGATGTACGGAAGGGTGTCATTTACAAACAACTGCAGGAGAGCGCTTTACAAGACACCCTCCCCCGCCCTTGAACGTCAGTCTCCTGGGCCAGTTGTTGCAAATTAGCAACACTCCGCACGCAAAACACATATTTTTACAACCGAGCCTGACGTCACGATCACCCCTTTCTGAAGGCTACTCTTACCGCCCTTCGGGAATACCCTTTCTTCGCGAAAAGAAGGCCGCAAACCCTTGCGCATCAAGGGGAGCGCTCATTTCGTCCGGATCCGTCGAGGTATTTCCGAAATGCCCTGCGTCGCTCGTGGACGTTCGCCTTCATTTGCCCGGACGTCGTTGAGATGGGTTTGCGTACCGCCCGCATCGGCACTAGATTTGCGTTGCGATCAATTCAAACCCCTCGATCCTCCGGAAACGGAGGAAATTGGAGAAATACACAAATGTTCAAGAAGTCTCTCGCCGCGCTCGCCGTTCTCGGCGCTGCCGCCGGCTATGCCTCCGCTGCTGACGTGACCCTCTTCGGCGTCGTCGACACGGGCCTCATCTACACGCACCAGACCTTTGCTGACGACTCCAAGGCTGACGTCAACAACTTCGCCATGGACTCCGGCGTCTCCTCCGCCTCCCGCTTCGGCCTGAAGGGCACGGAAGAACTCGGCAACGGCCTCAAGGTCGGCTTCAAGCTCGAAAACGGCTTCCAGTCCGATTCCGGCGCACTCAAGTCCGAAAAGCGCATCTTCGACCGCGAAGCTTCCGTCTCCGTCTACTCCGACTTCGGTACGCTCTCCATGGGCCGCATGGGCGGCGTTGGCTCCGGTGCCGGTTCGTATGACCTCGTCCTCGCCACGGCTGATGCCTTCGACGGCGGCGACAACAACGTCTTCGGCTTCGCCACCTCCGACCGCTACGACAACATGGTCACGTACCAGACCCCGAAGTTCGCCGGTCTCCAGGCTACGGTCCAGTACTCCTTCAACGAAGACTCCGTCAAGGAAACGGCTCGTGAAGGCTCTTCCGCCGTGAACCGCTACAGCTCCGCCGCTCTTACCGGCGACTTCGGCGCTCTCCAGACGGTCCTCGCCTACGAATTCCAGAACTACAAGTCCTTCGGCGCTGATGAACATGACGACGGCCAGATCGTCTACCTCGGCGGCAACTACGACTGCGGCTTCGCCAAGACCTTCGTCATGGGCCAGTACTTCAAGGGCATCAAGGCCGGTCAGCTCACCGCCATTACTGAAGCCGATGCCAATCTCATCGACAAGGCTGGTAATACGGAATCCGCTGCCGACGGCGTCAAGGGCTACGGCGTTCACCTCGGCACGATCGTCCCGGTTGCCGGCGGCGACCTGACGGTTGCGGCCTACTTCACGGACTTCACCGTCGAATTCGATAATGGTGAAGACGGTGATGCCAAGAGCTACGCCTTCGGTGCCAAGTACGAGTACTACCTCTCCAAGCGCACTTCCGTCTACACGGGTGCCGGCTTCGCTCAGGTCAAGTATGACGATGAAGGCTCTGACAAGACGACCCAGGCCTACCTCGGTCTGACGCACCGCTTCTAACCGGATCCTTCAGTGCCCGGATCTGATCCTCAGCACTGAGTCATCCTGAAGCAAGGGCCGGCGGGCTCCGAAAGGAGCCCCCGGCCTTTTTCATGTCCGCCGTTTTCGTGCGCCTTTCCCTTCCCTTTCATCAACGACAAGCTTCGCGATTCGGGACCGCGCCGCCATCTGACAAAGCACCCGCTCAAAAGAAAGACCGCCATGTGTGAAGCAGGACGGTCTTGTCGTCTGGTGCCCTCAAGAGAGGGGATCCACTTGTCAGCGGACGATCAGGAGCGGCACGTCACACTCGCTCGCAACCGTCATCGTGACGGAGCCGAGCAGCGTGGCGGAGACGGAACTGTAGCCGTGGGAGCCCATGACGATCATGTCGTAGTTCTCTTCCTCGGCGTGTTCGGCGATGACGTCGCCCACGTCGCCGTAGAGCGTCTTGGTCGAAACGTTCATGCCGGCGCGCGTGAGAATGGACTCGACCTCGTTGGCGATCGTGCCCGTTTCGGCAAAGCCGTTGGCCTGTTCGTCCTCAGCGCTCTTCTGAACGTGGATCAGCGTGAAGGACGTGCCCTGTTCGAAGAGGTCGACATGCTCCGTGAAGAAGCCCTGGACGCGAAGCGACTGGTCGGACTCGTCAAGGCAGATCGCGATGCGCTTCAGGGACTCGGAAGTCGGCATGCGTTCGCGGATGAGCAGAATGGGACGATGAGAGTGCGCCACGACGTCGTTCGAGACGGAGCCGAAGAGCAGGCTGTCAAGCGGGCCCTTGCCGTGCGTGCCCATCACGACCATGTCGGCCGAAAGCTTGTCGCCGGCGGAAACAATGGTCTGGACGGGAGAGCCGACGCCGTAGTCGAGCGTCACGCTGGCGGGAAGCGTGCCGCAGCGGTCAATGATGGAGTCGAAGACGGTCTTCGCCTCCTCGCGGTAGAACTCGTCAAGGGTGTCAGGGTCCGTCGCAAAGCGGATGCGGTCCGAAGCGGGCTCCTGCGCGTAGAAAATGTGGATCTCGGGATCCTTGCCGAAGAGAGCGGGCTTGCCCGTCGCCCAGAAGGCGGCGTTCTTGCTGCATTCGGACGCGTCGATGGGAATAAGAATCTTCATTTTTTGGTCCTCCTCAGAGGTGCTCCTCGACGCAGGGTCCGTCGAAACGGTCGGAACGAAAGGGAGGCGTCGAATAACACCCTTGTGCCCCTTATCTTATAGAAAGAATCGGACCTTCGGGAGGAAAAATCGACATATACCCCCTATTTGATAGCACTTTTGCGTCACGAGTGAGCGCCCCTTGACCCCGCCCTCCTTCACGGGCCGTCTTTACACGGCAAAATCCCTCCAAAGGTCATGCAGGAAACGAGACACGCATAGGAAAAGAGCCGCCGGAAGCGTTCGTTCCGACGGCTCCTGATTGTTTGGACCGGGTCTTTTTTACCTGTCTTTGGCTTCCGCCACAACGAGCGTGAGACCGACTGCACGCAACGAGTCGAGCAGCACCTGAAGCGTCGGATTGCCGGACTTGCTGAAGGACCTGTAGAGGACCGCGCGGCCGATGCCGCTCGCCATGGAAACCTGGCTCATGCCGCGGCAGCGGAAGAGCTGGCCGATGCTCGCAGCGGCATCGGAGGCGGATCCATTGTTGAAGGCCTTGCAGATGTTGTCCATCTGAACCTGGTTATCCTCGAGGGACTTGGGCATGAGGACCGTCTTGTGCGAATTCATTCTGATCATCAGTTTCTCTCTGTATATTTTCGAGTTGAGATTCGGCCTTCAGCGGCGGCTCCTTGACGCAAGGCCCTGTCGTTCCTGCCTTTGAGGGGTATTGTGCGTATCCCCGACAGGCGCGACAGTCTCGAATCCGAGGGACCGTCAGGCCGTGTTTAAATTCGCGTATATGATACAGTCGCGCCGCCCCCTGCTGTCTACGACAAACACCTGAGTCGGGCCCATAAAGAAAAAATTTCTTGCGCCTGATCAAGGGTTTTTCCCAAAATTAACCTTTTCGCCGATGATTGAGCACGGCGTTTGGTTGTCGTCTTTAGGTTTCTCCCAAGCGTCATGAGACTGATTCTCGAGTCCTGAAGACTTCTGCAGGAGCGGTGTTTCGACCCGATTGTCGTGAAAAGGCGAACAATCTGAAGGATTTGGTTGCATTTGCCCGCCCTCTCCAGTTCTCAGGAGGACTTGTGGGTTCTTACCAGACTAAACAGTCCTATAAGGATAAAAATTTCTATATCAAAACACGGTTTTTCGGCCGGCAAAAAGGCCGCTTCGCGATGACGGCGAAACGGCCTTTTTGGGAGTCGTGAACGGGCTGGAGACCGGATCAGGCTCCGAGGCTTGCGACGAGTTCGGGCGCGAACTGCTGGCACCAGCCGTAGGCGGTGAGCAGAATGCCTGCGACGGGCACGAGCGCGTAGATGAGGAACTTCTCGAACGCGCCCCAGGTCTGGACCTTCGAGCGGAAGACGAAGGCGAAGACCACGGCTGCGCCGAAAATGAAGGAGCCCTGGCGGAAGTTCTGGCGGGCCTCCTCGATCGTGAAGTCGAACATCATCGAGAGGGAGACCGATAGGGCCCAGGCGCAGATGATCGCGCCGGCCACCCAGAGAGCAGTGCCGATTCTGTCTTTCATAATTAGATGTCAGTCGGGTTCTTGTGGTTGCAAAAGGATTCCGTATTGTAGTCCCATGGAACGAGCGCCGTTGAAGCCGATCCGATTGCTGCGCCGCCCTCGCCCGCCGCCTCGTCCGTGACGAAGGCTCGCCGATGCACGTTTTCCTCTTTTGCAGAGGACATTCGCCTTAGAATGACTGCATCCAAAAATTCTCGTAGAGGACGCCAAGCAGAGCCCGAAGCCTAAGATCCATGACCTTGCCATTCTCAACGCCCGCGTGCTCGACGTCTTCACGGGAGCGCTCGATACGAAGACAGTACTTGTTGAAGACGGCCTCATCCACGGGTTCGGTTCGGAACCCGCAAAAGAAACTTTCGAAGCAAAGGGCGCTGTGCTTCTGCCGAGCCTCATCGACTCGAACGTGCACATCGAGAGCCCGATGCTCTCCCCCGCCAGCTTCGCCTCACTGGTTCTTCCGTTCGGTACGACGACTGTCACCGCCGACCCTCATGAAATGACCAACGTACGCCATGCACGGGCTCGTCGAGGCCTGCCGGGACCTCCCGCTTGTCGTGAAGCTCATGGTGCCGTCCTGTGTTCCGGCCCTGCCCTTCGAGGATGAAGGCGCTTTCATTGATGCCGGGCAGACACAGGCGCTGCTCGAACACCCCGAGTTTTTTCGGTCTTGGCGAAATGATGAACGTGCCCGGCATCCTCAATGGCAACCCCAAGGCCTGCAGCAAGGTCGCGGCTGCCCTAAATCTCGACAAGCCCGTCGACGGCCACGCGCCGCTTTGCACGGGCGCGGATCTCGAAGCCTATGCCCGAGCAGGCATCCGCACGGACCATGAATGCACGACGACTGCGGAGCTCAGGGAACGCATCTCGCTTGGCATGTACGTCTCGATCAGGGAAGGCTCGCTCGCGAGAAACCTTCTGCCCTTGATCGAGAACCTCACTGCCGACCTCTCGCGGCGCTGCAGCTTCTGCACCGACGACAGGCACGCCGCCGACACGGTCGAGCGCGGTCACATCAACGGCATGCTGGCGATGGCCGTCAAGGCGGGCATCCGTCCCGTTGACGCCTTGAGGATGGCAACGCTCAATACCGCCGAATGCTATGGCCTTCAGCACCGCGGCGTGATTGCGCCCGGACGCAGAGCCGACCTGCTGCTTCTCGACAACCTTGATGACTTCAGTCCGCTCGCCGTCTGGACGAAGGGCAGGCTCGTCGCGCGCAATGGGAGCCTTGTCATCGGTGCGCCAAAGCAGAAGCCCGGATTTCTCGCGGACACGGTGAGGATTGCGCCCGTGACGGCCGAAGCCTTCGACTTCAAAGCCCCGTCCGAGAAAGCCAGGATGATCGGCCTTCTGCCTCACAGCCTCATCACGGAGGAGAAGATTGCTGCGGTGAAGACACTTCGCGACGGTACGGTGAGGCTCTCCGACAATCCGGGATGCGTGAAGCTTGCGGTCGTCGAACGCCACAGGCGCACAGGCCACATCGGCACGTGTCTTCTTGATCCCGCCCACGGACTCAGAGGCAGCGCAATCGCCACGTCGGTTTCCCACGACTCCCACAACATCGTTGTAGCTGGTGACGACGAAGAGGACATGGCGCTTGCCGTGCAAAAGATTGAGGAAATGCAGGGCGGCATCGTCATGGTCTCGAAGGGCAAGGTGCTCGATGCGCTGCCGCTTCCCGTCGCGGGCCTCATGAGCGACAGAACGCCCGAAGAGACGGCGGCGGCCATCAGGCGGCTCACGAAGCTCGCCCACGGGCACTACGGCATTTCGCAGGACAGCAACGCCTTCATGACCCTCTCGTTCCTTGCGCTCCCCGTGATTCCGCACCTCAAGCTCACGACGAAGGGGCTCTTCGACGTCACCCGATTTGAGTTCGTGCCAAATGATGCGGGCGCATGAAGACGGTCGAGGACGACTGAGCGTCCGAATTTCATCTAGCCCGGCCGCATTTTTTACCTGCCGTCATGCTTTTCCCGGGATTTGGGCGTTTTCTTCGTATTTTTTGCCTTTCCCTCGTGTACACTTGAGCTCATTCGTTATTTAAGCAAGATCAGGAACATGTCCAACGTCTTCATCACTGGCGCTTCAAGCGGCATCGGCGCGGCACTTGCCCGCCAGTATGCGCAGCGAGGCGACGTCCTCGGGCTCGTCGCCCGCAATCCAGAAAAGCTGCAGGCCCTCATCGACACGCTTCCCGGCGACAAGTCTCGCTACCACGCGATTCCCGCCGACGTGACGAAAAAGGATGAGATCATTGCGGCCGCACAGAAGTTCGAGGCCCTTTCCGGCGGCGCTGACATCGTGATCGCCAACGCGGGCATTTCCATCGGCTGCAAGACCGAGTTCTACGAGGACCTTGAGGTGATGGAAGCCATCTACAGGACGAACGTCTTCGCGATGGCCTACACCTTCCACGGCTTCATCGAGCCGATGACGAAGCGCGGCCGCGGCAAGCTCGTGGGAATCGCCTCGGTCTCCGGCATTCGAGGCCTTCCCGGCAGCGAAGCCTACGGCGCATCCAAGTCCGCCGTCATCACCTACAACGAAAGCCTTCGCGTAGGCCTCAGGAAGACGGGCATCAAGGTCCAGACGATCAGTCCGGGCTTTGTGAGGACGCCGCTCACGAGCGCCAATCCCTACAAGATGCCCTTCGTGCTCACGCCCGACGAATTCGCCGAGCGCGCCGTCAAGACCATCGACAGCGACGCCTCCTACCGCACGATTCCCTGGCAGATGGGCCTTCTCGCGAAGGCCATGCGCATTGCGCCCAACTGCCTCTGGGACAAGATCGTCGCCAACCGCAAGCAGAAGCCCCGCCTCGCCGACAAGCAGAAGGCCGAAGCCGAGGCCGCGCAGAGGAAATGAGCGCGTCAGAACACGTGACCCGACCGGCTCGACCCTGATTGAGCCGGTCCATTACAAAGAAATAGACCAGCGACCTTCCGGCGACGCGACGTCGTCGGCAGGTTCATGCGCGACATGAATCCGCGCAGCGCGTGCCGGCGCACGCCGACCCTCATGGAGATTCACATGACCACCTACAAGCCCACCGGTGAGAAGCCTGACGAATTCAACCTTTATCTTCAGGAACGCATGGCCGCGCTCGGTCTCGATCCGAAGACCATCGCGGAAAACACGGGCATTGCGCTCCCCACGGTTCTTACCCATCTGAACCTCCCCGGCAAGCCCATCAAGCCCCAGAGCATCCAGAAGTTCGCAGCCGAGCTCAACGTTCCTTATGCGGTGCTTCGCGACCTCTACACGCGCGTGCGCTGCCAGGGCAAGGTTCGCACGAAGTACGTCATCGGCATGATGCCCAAGGGCGAGACCGCCCTGCTCGCCATGATGATCAAAAACACCCTGACCTACAGGTCCATTCCTATGACCGATTTCTCGGAGATGACGGGCATTCCTCTTGATCAGCTCATGTATCCCCCGAGAAAGCCCTCCGACGCCTTTGTCGCAGCCCTTGCACAGGGTTTTGACGTCGGCGAAGACGCCATCCGTGAACATGCCACCAGTCTCGTGGGCACGAAGGACAGGACGCCCATCGTGCTCTCCGAGCTCCAGAAGCGGGGACTTTGCTTCAGAGACTGGATCGCCATGACCAACTGCTCCGTCGAGAACGCCTACAGGCTCCTTGTCGGCAGATTTCCGCTCGATCCCGACCTCAAGATCACGGCTGCTCTGGCCCTTCGCATCGATCCCGAAGAATTCATCTTCAGATACGACACCTCGAAAAGCACCACTGCCTCCGAAGCCAAGCGTGCGAAGCGCTTCTGCGAGCTTGTCATTGCCATGATGGAGCACAAGAAGCTCACGAAGTCCGAGTTCATTCACAAGAGCGGCGTGCACTCCTTCACGGCCGACACCATGCTGGCCGGCGAGACGACCTCGCTCCTCTACAGAACGCTGGAAAAGACCTCGGCGGCCCTGGAGATCCCCATCGAGACGATCATCGATCATATTTCGGGACTCAAGCCCGCCATTTGACGTCTCCTCGACGTCATCCTTCAGCGGTGACGACCGGGTCGCGGGAGACGAATCCCTCAGGACTAGGTCCGGCGGCAGCCCTTGGTGTGGAAATATCCGGTGGAATCCTTTTCAAAGATCGTACCGTCCGGATACGGTATTTTGCCGTCATAGCACATGCTGCGCATTTCAGGTGAAATCGAAATCGAGAAGCGAATTTTCATCATCTGTTGACGCGTGAGCTTGACACCCGCCTTCCTGGGTGCGTCGGCCGACACCCCGGCCGAGATCCTGACGCACGGACCGCCGTTAATGACGGCCGTACGCTGAAAGGCTCCGCACTTCTCCAGCATGGCCAGAACGAGGAACGCCGTCTGTTCGGTGGTGATCAGGCGCGCCAGCGCCTCGAGGCCACCCTCGGCCTGAAGGACGCGGGCGGCGTTTTCAAGGTGTTCGGGATTCCTGCAGAGTGGCGCAACCTGATGGATGGTTCGGTTGAGTGAAAGCCATTGCTCGTCGACGACAGGTTTCCTGAGGGTCATGTTTTTTATGTATGGTGTCATTTCTGTAGCTTGTGTTATTGCGAAGAAATGTCGAAACGCCTGAGCGGTTGCGACGCGAACATCGTGCCATGCAGATCAAAAGTTTTCAACCCGAGCAAATGACGGAAATGTCGTCTCAAGGCGCATCCAAGGCGGTTTTCGCCTTTTGAAATCAATTTATCAGGGTGAAGATCTCTGCCGCTTCAATAGAACGTGATCGCCGTCAACGCCTGAAAGACAGAGGCCTTAAGGCGATGTTCACTTCCAGATTTCATCAGGAGCATCGACGAGACTTCGATTTCTTGATTCAAATCAAGCCTTTCTGAAATCACCCTCGAGATCAAGGATCAAGCTAAAAAAATGGACCGCCTGCAGGCAGTCCTCTTGAGTGTCGAATGGAGCGCAAAATGCACGGTCGTCAGCGCATCATGCCATCGCAGTCCGTGCAGAGTTCTTCAATGTAGTCGATGCGGGAAAGCGCATGAGACCAGCAGACGGGAATGCCGTTGTCGCCGTCTTGGCCGTAGATGATGCCGGCAAGGCCGCCGGTAACTGCACCGATGGTGTCGGCGTCACCGCCCAGATTGACGGCCTTGAGGACGGCATCGACGTAGTTGTCGGAGTTGATGAGGCACCAGAGGGACGCCATGAAGACGTCGGAGACGAAGCCGGAGTTCGGCACGGAGACGCGCGAGAGGTGCGGCATGAGCTGCAGCTTCGGGAGGTAGTAGTCCGGAATCTCGACGAAGTGGTTCTCAATGAGCGTTTCAAGCGCCTCGGCGGGCTTGTGCCCCTGAAGGAGCTCGTCGACGTAGCACGAGTAGAGACGGCAGATGACGATGCTGATCTGGTGGCTGTGCGTGAGCGAACCAGCCGCATCGACGATCTCGAGGCGGTCGGGGCTGTTGAGAAGCGCATAGGGAAGCATGCGCATGAGTGCGCCTGCGCCGTTGTCGAGAATGTCGCCGCCGCCGCAGATGTCGGCGGGCGTGCCGCTGCGATGGCGCGAGACGGCCCTGGCCGTCGTGCGACCCCAGCCGTAGGCCTTGCCGTCGGGGGTGTAGGCCCCCTCGTGCAGCCAGCGGTCGAACTTCATCATCACGTCCTCGGCATCGTAGCCCTGCCTTTCACGAAGGCTGTCGAGCTCGGCCAGAATCATGGCCGTATCGTCCGACCAGAAACCGACGGGCTTTTCATGCCAGCCAAGGGGGTGCATGTTCTCGCAGACGTAGGTGTCCCTTTCCTTCCCTTCATAGGGCACGCCAAGAGCGTCGCCGACTGCTGCGCCGACAACGGCCTGCAAAAGATGCGACATCGAGAATTTCCTCCAATCCCGGAACGACCATCGTCCTAGGGTTTTCATTTGCTTCACGATTGTAGCCCATTCGCGTTAACCCTGAAGGGGACCGGTTCTCAATTCCCCTGACCTTTTCCCTGCAAAGCGGCTGCCCTGGCCCGCCCTCTTCCGAAATTTTACGTTTTTCTACCGATCGCCATCCCATGAATCGGTTACGGCTCAGCCGCTCCGCTCCCCCTCACCGAAGGGGCCCGAGCGGCTCACCCGCTCTGTTTTGACACCTTTGCACGGCAGTCGATCGGCTCGAAACGACTACAGGAGTAAAAACCGCTTCCTCTGAAAACCCAAATTCGAGGGTTTTCCCCAACGGGGCTGAAGCTTAATGAATGTCCCGTATGGCGAAAGGTTTTTGCCGAAGCGTACATTTGCTCTCGCCGGCAAACGAAAAACCCCGCCAACCGTCTCGAACCAACCGAACGTCGGCGGTTTTCTCAAAAAATCAGATGAAAATCATATGAAAATCAATTTCCATCAACTAGTATCCGCCGTGGGATCAAAGAAAGACAAGATCGCCGCAGGCCTTCTTGTTCTGTACGCCCAAGCAGCTTCCGCGGGGGACGTGCAGGCCTTCGACAAACTGTACACCCAGCTCACGGGCTGGGCCCAGGGCTCCCTGGGGAAGTCCATCGCCATCATCTTCCTGCTTGTCGGCCTCGCTGTCGGGCTCGCCAAGGGGAGTCTCTATGCTGCAGTTGTATCCATCGCCTGCGGCTTGACCTTGATGATCGCACCCTCCGTCATTGACAGCATCTTTACTGTCTGATGGCGGCACCCGAGGGCGTTCGCGTCCCGACCGGCCTTGACGATCCGCCTCGATTTCTCTTTTTCGATGCGGACCTCGTCGCCGTGGTCCTCACCGTGACCTATCTCGGTGCGGTGCTGGACCACATTGGGGCCGGCGTCTTTCTGGGCGCGCTGTCGGCCTACGGTTGGCACAAGGTCTCGGGCCTTCACGGCCGCGGCTACGGCGCAGCGCTCGCCTACTGGCACCTCGGCGCGTCTTCCTTCGGGCGGACGCCCCCGAGCTCGGCCAGACACTTCGTGCGCTGAAGCCCGTCCGCCGACGGTCAGGTCCGAACGTCAATCACTTCCCCCCATTCCCCAGGGCCGCAGCCGTACGTCCGCGCATGCGCAGCCGCCTCGGGGATCCTTCTCATGCTCTACACATCCATCGTCGCCGAACGCATCGGCTTGAGACGAAGCTTTGCCGTCATCATGGCGATGAGCTTTGCGCTCAACTTCATCCTCGCCCTCGCGCTTCTCCTGCAGCAGCCCGAGACGCGCACCATCGTCGTTCCGCCCACGCTCGCCGCCGAGCGCGAGGTCTGGACCTTCGACGAGGCGGGTCCCGGAGCGCCGTACCTCGAGCGTTGGGCCCTCTCCGTCCTCTCCCATGCGGCAAGCGTCACGCCCGAAACCGTCGACTCCTCCCGCCGCGTCGTCCTTCAGCACGTTGACCCGGGCTTCTACGGAAAGCTCGAGGAGGCCCTCATCGTTGAGGCCGACCGCATCAAGAAGGACCACTCCTCCACGATCTTCTATCCCGACCGCGCCCGCGTGAACACGTCCGACCTCTCCGTCGAGGTCGAAGGCGTCCAGAAGACGCTCGTCGGCAGCACCGTCACGAGCTCGAGAAAGAAGACCTGGCGACTGACGTTCCGCTACGACGCAGGACGCCTCTTCCTCACGTCCCTCACCGACCAGCCGTCGTCTGGGTCCTGACAAAACCTTCCCTCACGGAGCCCTCATGATCGTCACTCGCTCTGACATTGAGTCCTTCAAGCGATTCGTCCCGAAGCTCGCGCTCGCAGGCGCAGCCGTCCTGATCCTCTCGGCCTTCGCCCCGTCGTCCGACGCCGCCGTCTTCACGGCCCGTGAAGGCGACGCACCCCTTGAATTCACGCTGCCCGCGCACGAGACCACCATGGTCGCCATTCCGGCCGACCCCATTGCCTCGGCCGTCTACGACCGTCACCTGATCGACGTTCAGACGGATGCCGCGAGCGGCATGCTCTACGTCCTCCCGAAGATGGAGGGCTCGGCCATGGTCTACGTCACCTGCAGATCGGGCGAGACTGCGCCCCTGCATCTCACCTTCACCGCGGATGCGGAGCCACGCACCATCATCCTCGAAAAGAGCGTGCGCAGGGCCGAACAGGCGAATGCTCCCGTTCGCGTGCCCGCTGCGCCCCTTCGCGCCGAGGGCTTCCCCGCCGAGATGAAGCGCCTTGTGACGCTCGTCCTCAGGGGCGAAGAGACCGATGAAGTCTCCCGCACCGCCATGACCGAGCCCGCTCAGGGTGCGGCCGCCGCCATGAAGAGGCTTGCACCGCTTCGCGTGCGCATCGAAGGCATCTGGCGCTCCCGCCATGCCGAGGCGGTTGAACTCACCGTCAAAAACGGAACGGTCTTTCCCGTTGAGATCAATCCCGAGCTTCTCTCGGGCTCGGTCTGGGCTGCTGCCGCAACCGAAACCTCTCTTGAGCCGGGCGACAGCTGCAGGCTCGTCCTCGTGGAGAACGCCCGTGAATGAGATCAGAACGAACGATTGCGCATGCACCGTGCGCAACGCTGACGCCGGCCATCTTCCCGGAGTGTCGTCATGCAGCTGAAGGACATTTTCTCCGCGTCTTCTGACGGCGTCTCCCAACCCTCGAACAGCACTCTCAGGTTCAAGCAGAAGGCGCTCGCCGCCTCGATCCTCGCCGCCCTGGCGATCATCGCCTTCATTGCTGTCGAGGCATCCGACACCAAGCCCGCCCGCAAGGCTCCGCCCGAAGCGGCCATGATCACGCTGCGCCCCGACGGCACGGACAAGGACGTGCTCATCGCACGCTATGACGCGAACTTCCTGGCGCTCAGCCGCAGGATCGAGGAAGTGCAGCGCGAGGCCGCCGCCACCGAGACGCGACTGCGCGCGATCATCGCCGACCAGAAGTCCCGGCTCGAGACGCAGACAAGCGAAGTCAAGGACCTCAAGGCGATCGCAGGACGCGCGGGCCTTACGCCCCGTCCGGGCGAAACGCCCGAGGAGACCGAGGCCCGCATCAAGAGCCTGCTCAAGGCAAACGACGATGCGGCCTACATCTCGAAGCTCTCCTCCCAGTTCGGCTCGAAGACTCCCGGAAAGGTCTTTCACACCGATCCCGCCAGAAACACGAACGAGCCCGCCTCTTCAATCGTCCCCGCGCTTCCCGACATCTCGGGCGGCGTGAAGGTTCCGGATGAAGCGCATGCGGCGGCGCGACAGGCGGTCTCGGGCCCGAGGCTCGCGATGGTGACGCTGCCGCCTCCCGCCCCACCGACGCCGCCCGCACCCCGTGTGGGACCTTCGTCCACGCTCAACCCCGACACGCCTCTGCAGGTGAACAGGGCCGCGGGCACGACCGTCGAGGACTACCTGCCTGCAGGCTCCTTCGTGCGGGGCAGGCTGCTGACGGGGGTCTATGCCTCCACGGGCGCAGGTGCTGCGAGCCAGCCGCTTCCGATGGTGATCCGTCTTGAGGACACGGCCGTGCTGCCCAATGCCTGGCGCAGTCAGGTGACGGCCTGCCACGTGACCGCCTCGGCCACGGGCGACCTCTCTTCCGAGCGCGCCTTCGTGAGGCTCGACAGGCTCTCCTGCGTCGGCAAGAAGGGAGAAGCACTCGACGTGCGCGTCTCCGGCTACGCCGTGGGCGAGGACGGCAAGGTGGGCGTGAGAGGAAAGCTCGTGACCCGATCGGGGCAGGCCATTGCCTCTGCGCTCTCCGTCGGCCTGCTCTCGGGACTGGGCGAATCGATCACCCGCTCTTCCGAGGAGGTGACGACGTCGATCACCGGCACGCAGAGCAAGCGATACAAGAACGCCTGGATGTCCGGCATGGGCGAAGGCCTCTCCGACTCCATGGACCGCATCACCGACTACTACCTGAGACTCGCCGACCGCATCTTCCCCGTGCTTGAGGTGGATGCCGGCCGCCCCGTCGACCTCGTCTTCTCGCAGGGCGTGCTGCTCGCCGATCCCTCGAAGCGATAACGACAAACACAACACAGGAATCCAGCCATGATTCGAAACGAGACCGCACGCCTTCTGCGCCGCACGGCCCCTGCACTTGCCACACTTCCCCTTGCCCTCGCCCTCTCGGGCTGCGGGACCCTCACGGGCCTCAACGCCGAGAACGACTTCAGCTGCCCGATGACGCCGGGGGTCTCCTGTCGTTCGCTCTCCGACACCTACGAGGACAGCGTCCGCGGCCGCACGCCCGACAGGATCGAACGCGACAAGGCAATCGAGGCCGCCTCGAAGGGCCTTCCAGAAATTGAAGGCACGAACGGAAAGGCCGCCGACGAAACGCCTGCGGGTCCCGCCGTTCATACGGTGAAGGCCGATGCGGCTCAGGCTTCCGTAGCCGCACCCGCCGTACGAGCGCCTGAGCGCCGCTCTTCGCCCAAGCGCCTCCCCGAGGTGATCGTGACCATCTGGATCGCGCCCTGGACGGACGACGAAGGCGACTTTCATGAGGGTGAGATGATTCACGCCCGCGCCTTTGACGCCCGCTGGGCCGCAGCCCGGCGGCGAACCGAAAGCGCCGACAGGGGCTCCGCCGTCGTGCGCCTTCCCTTCGAGCGACGTCGTTCGGCGTTGAAGCACGCTCAGACTTCGGTCCCGAGAGTTCGTGCATCAGAGTCAGACGTCGCCTCTTCGCTCGGTGACGGCAGCCGCCGCTTCATCGAAGCCCAGAAGGCGGCCCTCAAGGGCACGCCCTATGACCCCGACGTCCTCGCGGAAAAGATGAAGGCTCCTGAGGAGAACCCGTGATGACCTCCTCAAAGAATCCCGTCAGGGAATTCATCGAAATCCTTCGGCGGATCAGGACAGGACACGAGAACCTGAAGGTCTCCTCCGGGATTCCCGGCTTCATTCCGGGTACGGGCGAGCGCGTCGACGCGTTCTCAACGGCGCTCCCCTGGGAGTCCGCCACGCCAGACGGCCTCTTCACGCTGAAGGGCGACAAGCCCGAAAACCCCGAGGGACTCGGCTTTGCGATCGAGATCTTTCCGCAGACGGGCGTCACGTCCGAGATGGAGAAGACACTCATCGGCCTCGCGGCTCCGCTTGAAGCCGGATCCGTCCTCTCGATCACGGCCTTCGCGTCGTCGGCCGTAAGGGGCATTGCAGAGCTGATGGTTCCCGAAGCACGTGTGCCCGACGGGTTTCCGCCGCTGAGCCTGGAAGCCGAAGGGATCATCGACACGGCCACGAACTGGGCCGCCGAAAACCTCGTGAAGGGTGCGGTCGAGCAGCTCACGCCCCAGGCCCCCGTGTATCCGAGGCACTGGCGAGTCTGGCTCACGGTTGTCGTTCCGACGACGAAGCCCGACGACGAGGAGGTCCGTGAAAAGGTCCTCACCGCGCGCAGGGCCATTTCCGCCGTGCTCGAGCAGGCGGGGCTCTTCATGGGCGTGTGGGATGCGGACGTGCTCGTCGGCACGGCTTCCGAGATCCTCAACCCGCAGCTCATCCGCTCGGGCGACTTCGTGCGTCCGTCCGCTAACCCGTTCGAGCCTCCGTCCGTTCAGGTGATGAAGGCCGACACGGAGGTGACGGTAGAGAAGCACCGCATCCGATTCGAGACGCTTGACAGGAAGTCCGCGGTTCATGCCGTGGGGCTTGGGGTCGAACACTACGGCGGGCACATCTCGCTCGCCCTCACAAGCCAGATGCTCGGCGAGCTCGGTCGTGGCGGCCATCAGATTCCGTGCCCCTTCCTCTTCACGAGCATCATCGCGGTTCTTGACTCCGCCTCCGAGCGCGTCAAGGCCGAGGGCCACCGCATGCGTGCGCTGCAGATGTCGCACACGCCCGTCTCGCAGATCAGTCCCTGGTATCCCGAAAAGGCGCGCCAGTGGACGATTGCCGTCAACAGCTTCCGGACCGAAGGGGGCATCGCGCGCGTGGCGCACCAGTACCTGCTCCTTGCACCTGCGGGACTTGAGGCCGAAGCCGTTCACGCCGCCCAGTCCATTGCACGCAAGGCGGGCATGGACGTGAGGCGCACGACCTGCCTTCATGCGCAGGCCCTGATGGGAGCCCTTCCGATGTGTGCGGGTCCGCTTCTCGTCGAGGACATGAAGAGGAGCTTCCGCATCCAGCGCAGGACTCTTGCGACCGGCATCTGCGGCTCGCCCGTGATGACCGAGTGGCAGGGAACGCCAATTCGCGACGACCGTGACCGCAGGACTCCGCTTCTCACGCTCGTGGGCCGACGCGGCCAGATCATGCACGTGGATCCCTTTGCGAACGCGAGCGGGAACTATTCGGTGACAATCGTGGGCAAGCCCGGTTCGGGCAAGTCCGTCGTGATGAACCAGCTGGCCTTCAGCTGCCTCGCGCAGGGCGGGCTCGTCTGGATCATCGACGTGGGGCGCTCCTATGAAAAAACCTGCGCGGTGCTCGACGGGGCCTTTCTCGTCTTCGACAAGGAGCACGTCTGGGATCTCAATCCCTTTGCGATCCTCGAGGCCCTTGCGGGCGACGACCGCTCCGAAGGGATCGAATCGGTGGTGTCGATTCTGGGCGAACTCGTCTCGCCCGGCCGTCCTCTCCCCGACCTCGAGAGGAGCGTGCTCATTCAGCTCACGGCCTCGGCCGCTCAGATGGCGGCGATGCAGGGAAGGCTTGCGACCCTTGCCGACCTCGATGCGCTTCTTGCCGAACGCGCCGTTCACGACAGGCGACTTGACGACCTGCGCATGCAGCTCGAGCCCTACCTCAATGGTCCGCTCGCGCGCTGGTTCGACGGCTCGGGCCGTCCGATCGACTTCAGCAGTCGCCTTACGGTGCTCGAGCTCGAGGGCCTCTCCGCTCACCCCGCGCTTCGTCAGGCGGTTCTTATGACGCTGATGCTCTGGATCGAAAAGACGATGTCTCTCGACCGTCGCACCGTGAAGCTCGTCCTCATCGACGAAGCCTGGGACCTGATGGGTTCGGGCCACAGCGGGAAGTTCATCGCCTCGGGCTTTCGTCGTGCGCGAAAGCACAAGGGCGGGTTCGTGGTTGCCACGCAGTCGCTTGCAGACTTCTTCAAGAGCGAGACGGCCGAGGCCGCCTGGAGCTGCGCCGACACGCGCATCTATCTGAGGCAGGACGCCGAATGTCTTTCGAGCCTTGAGGCGAAGGGGCAGCTCGCGACCGACCCGTGGTTCAGGGCGGCGTTGCCGTCACTCACGACCGTTCGCGGGGCGTGGTCCGAAATGATCGTGAAGGTGGGCGATGCGCCGCCCGCGATCGGACGCCTCGTGCTTGACCGCTTCATGCAGGTTCTCTACTCGTCGCTGCCCGCCGAAGTCTCCGCCGTCAATGCATGGCGCGAGGCGGGTGCAACGATGGCCGCTTCCGTGAGCGCCGTCGCCAACGGCGCATTCGAACCCACGCCCGAAGCCCTTGCAGCCCTCAACCGAAATCAGGAATCCGACCGATGACCGAACAAAAGAACAGCAGCGAAAAGACGGAAAAGACCGACAGGAACGAAAAGCCGGCCTCCGCTCCGAAGAAGCCCTCGATCGAGCCGAAGTCGGCCCGAGGCGTGAGCACGACGGCAAGAAGGAAGACCGCGAAGGAAGCCGACGCCGCCCTTCAGGACAAGATCGAGAAGGCCCGTGCAGGCGCAATGCCCGAGCGCAGGGAACCCGCGGCCGCAGGAGAATCCGCCGGCCTTCCGCCCGTGCAGACCGTGCGCGCCATGCCGCAGATCAACAGGAAGAAGGACGAGACGATGTCCGACGAGAAGGCCGCTGCTCCCGCAAAGAAGACGGATAAGTCGCAGAAGGCCGCTGCAAAGAAGCCGTCCGCCCCCATCAAGATGCCCGAGCGTGACGCCACGGGCCGTTTTCTCCCGTCCGAGGAGAAGGCGAAGAAGCCCCGGGCGAAGGCCAGGGCTCAGCAGGCCAGGACCGAAGACGTGAAGAAGCCCTCGGAAATGCCCGAAGCGAAGCCCGCTCAGAAAACTCAGGAAGCGAAAGCCACGAAGAAGCCCGAAGGCCCGGTCACGTCCGCCGCACCCGCAACGCCCGTCACCCACGTCAAGCCCGTCCTCTCCCTGCTGATGGATGAGGCCCCGTCCGGGGTCATGACGGACATGAAGGCGAACGACCGTCCTGCGCCCGGAGAAGTCCGCGGGAAACCCGCGGACGAAACGAACGAAGCGGCATCTTCGCCTGTCCTCAAGCCTTCCGTCAGTCAGTCCCCGAACGGTTCCCGAATCATCGACATCGACGGCGAAGAAGACGAAGAGGAGGACTACGACGACATTCCCGACCCGTCGGTCTCGGTTTGCGAATCAGCCGACGACGATGAGATCGATGATGACGAGCCTGACGACGATGACGATCAGTCTTCTGCCGACCGGCCCGTGAAGAAGCCCGTTTCCATTATCCGTCCCGCGGCCGAGGACCCCGAACACGTTGAGCTCGACAGTCAGGGGCGTCCCTATCACGCGACCGAGGTTCTCTCCGGCCGCCGCACGCCCGTGCGCGTCAAGCCGCCCGTTGAGGAACCCGCCGATCCGTCAAGGACCGTGGACCTCGAGGCCGAGCGCATTGATGCCGAGCATACGGCGAGGCAGGCCCTTCTCAGGCTTCACGCCCGAACCCAGCCCACGCGTGCCGAACTGGCTTCGATGCTGGTCTCCAGGAAGATTGAGCAGATGGAGCGCGGCAATCCTGCGTTCGAGAAGGATCCCTCTCAGGAAGGTGATTCGGATTCCGTTCCCGACCGGAACGAGGACGCCCGCAGCAAGGGCTGGAACTCGCTCTGGGGAAACGGCGTTCGCGATGCCGAGGCCGAGCAGAACGCGTTGGTCGACGTGCGTCGTCCGCCGCGCTATGCGTTTGACGAGGACGAACGTCCTCAGGTCGAGCGTGACGAAGCCTATGCCCGCCGCATGGATGCCTGGGAAAAGGACGTGATGGCGGAGAGTGAATCCCGCGACCAGCGCGTGTCGTGCCGCGGCCCGAAGCCCGGTCCCCGCGTTCCCGTCCGCACGGGCACGCACGAGACGCTCGGCGGCTTTCCGACCCCGCACCAGACTCGCGCCTGGAAGGCCGAAGGCGGTGAAGAAGAGGAGCGCGAATCGCGTCTTGACATCGTTCGTGAAAGGCTCAACCGCCTTCATGAACGCTGGTCGGGGCTCGAGGGGTGTCTGAGGGCGGCGCTTGCCGTTGCCTGCGTCTCTTCCGTGGCCGCCTTTGCCGCCTGGACGACGGCGAAGTCGGTCGTGCCCGACCTCACGGTCATGCACACGCCCGTGTCGGTCACGGCCGTCGTGGCCGACGAGGAGATCAGGAACCTGATGCTGATGACGGCGCTCCTTGACGCCAGGGGAATTCCGACGGGCCGCACGGCTCCTCAAGTCGACAGCGTGTATCTGACGGGCGAACTCAGAAAGATCATCGTCACGGACAACGAAGCCTCGCGCATGTCGCTGCCGCTTGACGACCGTCTCTTCAGGGCCGCCGTGATGGAGGCAGCCGACATGGCGGGCGCGCCGGTCCTCTCGTGATCTGCGGTGCTGGCCATGCCCGACACCGCTCATTCCACGACGGGCCGCACGCTTGACGTGACGAACCTCGTCATCGAGCGCCTCGGCCTCAAGAACGTGTCGGCCGCTGCCGCACGCGAAGTGGTCTCGGGCCTCATGAGTCCCTCGGGACTTTCCGCCGCCATGACGGCCATCCCCAACGCCACGACGACCGCGCCTTCGGCCTCCGCCGAAGCATGCGTCAAAAACCGCTGACAAACAACGCTGAAAACAGCCATTCGATAAAAAGCACAAACATGAATCAAGTGACCCCGCCTTCGGGCGTGAAGGGCTCCGCGCCCGTCTCGCCCGCTCCGAAGAGCAACGTCGCCGTGGAGCCCGGAGAGCAGTTCTACGAGCGTGCGCTCCGGAGGCGCATCCGCTCCTGGCCCGACGTGTCGGCCGCGGGCTTTCTGACGGTCGAGCTTTCGCAGTACCTCAAGGGCACGGGCGGTGCGACGGCCGAGGCCGTGATGGCAGCGCTCCTGCGTCTCGGGCACGACGGCCTCGTGGCCAACGGCAGGCGTCTGGCCTCAAGGCTCGACACGCTCACCGTTTCCGAAGCCCGTGACGTGCTCGAAGCGTGCGGCCTTGCGGCCGAACGCCACGCCCGCGCCATGACGAGGGCCTGCGAGAAGGATCCCGAGGGGATTTCCGAACGCGAAGCCCGCGAGCGCGCGCTCTGCCCCGCCGTCACCGCAAGGCTCACGGGCACGTACCACGCCATTCCCTGGGATGCCCGTCACGACGGCCATCTGGCCTCGCGTGAAGTCTCGCGTGCCGCAGGACTCGTGCGCTGGGCCCATGCGCTCACGTCCGAGCGTTCTTCGCGCGTGCATCTGGCCGTCGGCCGTTCGCTTCTCTTCGGACGAGGTGCTGCCGACGTCTGGAAGCACCGTCGTCCGCTCGTCTTCATCGACCGCATCAACGCCTACACAGTGAAGCTCGTCACCGACTGCTGGACCGCCGATCCGCAGACTGCCGTCGTCTATGCGGGCAACAGCGTCCCCGCGACGAATCCGTTCGACGCGTGGGAGATTCCGCTCGTCGTCGATACGCGCGGCTTTCTGCGTGCGCTCCTTGCCGTCGACAAGACGCCCTGCCTGATCGAACCCCGCCTCGGCGGCTTTACGGTGACCTGCGCCACGGGCCGCGTCGACCCGAAGGGCTTTCGCGACGGCGAGAAGCTCGCCCCCTGGATGAAGACCCTTGCCGAAATCGGTCTCATCAACGCCTATGACGAGGCCGCAAGGGCGGGCAATGTTCCCGCCTTCACGGGAGCCGAAGCCTGCGTCTGGGCCGAGCGCTTCAAGTCGCTCCTCTCCGTGACGCTTGCGCTCGACAACTCCGCCCGCCGCGGGCTTGAAGTCGACGAAAAGGCACTCGAAGCCGCTGCACGCCAACGCGAGAACTACGTGGCCGTGAGAAACGAAATGACCTCGATTCTCGAAAAGCTCGCCGACGGCGCACGCGAACTCCGTGAGGCCGAGCTTGCCCAAAGGGCCGAACGCAGGGCAAAGCAGCGCGAAGAACGCAAGGCCCAAAGGGCCGCCCGTCTCGCCCGACGTGAGGAGAACGCCTGATGCGCCCGCTTTCCTTTCTTCTTGCGGGCGCGGCGATGTTCGTCGCGGCCCTCACGGTGAATGCCGCCACGGTCTGTCAGGGCAAGATCCTCAATCCCGTCACCGACGTCTGCTGGAGCTGCGTCTTTCCCGTGAAGATCGGCGGCAAGGCCTCGCTCACCACCTCGGTTCTGCCCGACCCCGACACGGGTGCGGGCGGGCCGTTCTGCACCTGTGGCAAAGGCCTCAACCTGAGGGCCGGCGTCACGTTCAGCTTCTGGGAGCCCCTTCGCACGGCGGAGATCGTGCGTCATGCGGGGTGTCTTCCCTCGATGGGCGGCGTGAACATGGGCGACATGGGGCTTCGCATATCAGACCACGTGAAGGTGCATTCGCACGAGCGCGACGGATCGATGAAGCGGCACACGGACTTTCGTCAGGTGCACTGGTATGCGACGCCCTGGCTCTTCATTCTCGAGGCGCTCCTTGACGACGGTTGTCTGGACCAGCAGACGTTCGACCTCGCCTACATGTCCGAACTTGATCCCCTATGGGACGACACGCTCTCGAGCTTCATCCTGAACCCGGACGCCGCGCTCTTTGCGAATCCGATCGCCCAGGGCGCGTGCGCCGCCGACTGCACGTCCGCCTCTTCGGGCCTTCCCCAGAACTCCCTCTACTGGTGCTCGGGCTGTCAGGGGAACGTCTTTCCGCTAACGGGCTGGAGCGCTTCGCTCACCTCCCACACGGCCGTCTGGCAGCTGATGACCCACCGCTTTGCGATGAAGCTCTCGCGCGAGGGGCTGCTTCTTGCCGCCCACGGCTCGAAGGGGCTCTGCGAGTCCTTCTACGAGCCCCTGATGCGAAAGGACGTCTGGCGCACCCAGCTCGTCTGGCCCGCGCACTCGGGGAAGAACACCGACGGCTCCTGCTGCAGCCCGCTCGGGCGCACCACCGTCGTCTCGGGCTCGGGAAAGAGCTGGAGTCCCGGCGGCGAGGACGGCGTGGTTCTCGTCTGGCGACGCCGCGACTGCTGCTCGATGTCCGCCAAATGGGGCGGATGAGCCCGACAACACCCTGCATTCAAGTCCTTTGCGGGAATTCATAAACCCCAAACCCACAGAAAGACAATGGAGATTCTCATGAAGCACGAATCCAACGACACGCCGCCCTTTGCGCCCGACGACCCCATCAGCCGGAGCCTTTTCGTGAGGCCCAACCTCATCGAGCACCTCTGCGCCTCGGCCCTTCGCCTCTGCCTGCTCGTCTGCATTCCGGCCGCCGCATCGGTCTTCCTGATCAGCCTTGCCGACTCGGCCGAAGCCGCCTGCACGTCCGAACCTTCTCAGCACTACGAGGTGACGACGCTCATTGCCGACCATCCCGTGCAGACCTCGTCGGACCCCGACTTCGAGGAGATCCTCAAGGCCAACGCCCGCATTGCCGTGGAGTCGGGTGAATGGTCCCGCCGTGTGAAGCGAAAGGAAGAGACGCTCATTCAATGGATGCGGTCCCCGGTCTTTCCTGAATTCCGTCCGATGGCCGTCAAGACCACGCTCATTCGCAGACCCACGGGTCTTTCGGTTGAGGACATCAGGCGCGCTGAGCTCTTCAACGACGTGAGCCGCCTCCTTCTCTTCTTCGACTCCCGTGCGGGCGGCCAGGTCAACTTCGCGATGAGGATGCTCTCCACCGCCTCCTTCGCCATTCGTCCCGTCGTGGCGGCGGGCAGCGTTGCGTTCGCTCAGGAAAAGCTCGGCACGCGCGTCTGGGCAGACCAGGGCTCGGTCCTCACGCGCCGTCTCGGTCTCAATCACTGGCCCGCCCTCGTGAAACTCACGCCGTCGGAAATCTCCGTCTGGACCCCTGCGCTCAATGCCGACGGGATTCCGGATTCGCCCGTCCCCGCCGGCCTTGCTTCGAAGGAGTCGATCGACCTCTCCGCACCCGCCGTGCGCCCCGCTGCATCGAAAATCCTCCATTAATAGGAAAGCCGTCATGAATTTTGTGTCCACGCTCGGCGCTGCCGCCCTTTCCTGCCTTCTCCTCCCCGCCGCCTTCGCCTCAGAACCCGCAGGCACTGCTCTCGAATCCTCGTCCGCCGCGATTGCGCCCGAGGTCCGTGAAGTGGAGAAGGCTCCGTCTTCTGAGCTCGCCGCCGCGCCTGCCGCTTCTTCTCAGGAAGCCTCTTCGGACTCGCAGTCCGACACCTCGAACGCTTGGCGACCCCGCATCACGATTCTGCTCGACACGGGGATGACGTCCTCGCTCGTCGAGACGGCGGCCGAGGAACTCAAGCTCGTGGGTGACGCTGCGGACGTCGAGGTCCTCGTTCGAGGTCTCCCCGTGACGCGCACCCCGACGGGTTACCGGACCGACTTCGAAGCAACGTCCGAACGTCTTGCGCCGCTCGTTGACGCAGGCTTCGGAGCCGCGATCCATCCTGAACGCTTCGCTTTCCTTCTGGCCCTTGCCGAAGAGGGTCTAGAGGCGGGCGGCAGGCTCGATGCGAGGACCGAAGAGGTTTACGAAGTGATGACCGCCGCGCCCACCGCACCCGCCGTTCTCCTCACGATCGGCCGCAGCGTCTATGCGGTCTCGGGCACGGCCTCCATCGTCTCGGCCCTTTCTCAGTGGCGTCGCACGCTCGCCGACGCCGTCATGGACGAATCGGACCGCACCCGCATCGCCGCCCTTCAAACCGTACTCGACGAAACGCCGCTCGGCCGAATCGCGCCCTGAACACCCAAAACCGCACCCTGGAACCCAATCTCTACACCTCTTTGAGAGCCATGACCCGTACAGTTCCCGTTCGACGTCTCATTTCACTCATGACGTTCGCGCTCGGTCTCTCCATTGCCCTGCCCTCGCATGCCGTGACGGTTGCCGAGGCCGTTGCCGCTGCGCGCAACACTCAGCTTCCCGCCATCGACGGGATCATGGCGAACCACGACGGTGTGCTTGATGCCGTGGGCGGCGGGTCGACCGAAGGTCTGGACGACGTCAAGAACCTCTGGGCCGACGGCAAGGGCACGCTCACGGGTTCGGCCGAAGCCACCGTGATCGAGTGTCGCGGCAAGACCGACACGACCTGCCGCGCCATTCAGGTGCTCGACAAGGGCTTCCCGGAGCGTCCCGTCATCGGCGAGGATGTGCTCGCGGGCCGCGACGAGATCGTCAACAATCCGACCGTAACGCCGGACGACAACGACACCTGCAAGGACGTGACCATCGAAGCCGCCCCCGTCGAGGTGACGAAGACCTGTCGAGCGGGCGGCTGGTGGAACGAGAAGGCCTGCCGCATCGGCCCCGTCGAGATCGGCAAGGTCACGGCAAAGTACTTTGCATGCGCCGAAGGCGAAGGCACGTCCTCCGAGCGCTCCTGCCTCACGACCGTCTCAGGAAAGCCCGCATCCTCCGTCTGGACCGAGCGATGCTTCTTCGGCAAGGAATCCTCCGCCGCCTCCGGTACCGTCACCGAAGAGACCTCGGCCGTCGCACGCGCGATCTTCTCGGGCGTGTGCACCTCCACCGACGCCACGACCGAAACGGTCAAGTGCAGTGAAGTCCTCGAGTCGAACAACGACCACGGCTGCGTCCTGGGCGACAAGACCACCGCACGCGTCAACGGTGAATACAGTCTCAGCCACGACCCCTGTTCCGACGGCGACGTCCTCATCGGCCAGCACACCTGCGGCAACTCCTCCTATCTGGCCATCCAGGTGAAGGGGTTCAAGTCCACGCGAATCTCGCTCGGCTACACCCTCCGAAACATCGCCCACCGTACGAACAGCAGCTGCAAGGCCGACTACGAATGGACGAAGCGTGAATGCTCCGGCCCCACCTGCACGGCCAAGCTCGGAGCCCGCGTCTATTACAACGGCTACATGACGGGCTCCATGAGGCTCACCCTCACCTACGTGAACGAGTCCTACTACATCAAGGAAGAATGGGTCGACCACTGCGCCTCGATCCGCCCCAAGAAGGCTCCGACTGCGGAGGGCTCCTGACATGCGCCGCCTCTTTTCGCTCTTCCCTCTTCTTCTCCCGCTGCCGAACCTCGTTCAGGCGGCTGTTCCCGTCTGCACGCTCGAGAACCGCGTCTGCGCCGAGAACAACAATTCCGGGAAGTGCATTCGCTACGAGAACACCTTTACCTGCGTGACGGTCAATCCCGCGGGCTCTCGCTGCACGGTCGACGCCAATCCGACGCTCACTGACTGCACGCTCTCCGCGCCCGTCTGTTCGGCCGAGTCCGGCGGCATTTGCCTCGAGACCACGACCGACTTTGTCTGCAAGTCCGAACCCTCGGGCGAAGGCATCCGCATCGACGACACCTCCGTCACAGTCTCCTACTCGAAGGAAACCAAGGGCGAAATCCCTGCCGGCTGCATCATCGGGGCCGAAGTCTGCCTCGACGACGACGCGCGCGACATTGAGGTTGAAAACTGGGACGGACACTTCGTCTCCGCCAATCCCGCCTGCTGGGTGACCGAACGCACGATCCTCTGTCCCTCCGTCGACGGCGCGGCCTCCTGCCAGAAGCTCGAACTCGCGGGCTGCCAAAAGCTCACCGACCCCGTCTGCGAAACCGAGGAACACGGCGTGTGCGTGCGCTGGTCCTCGACCTATCGCTGCACGCGTGACGAAGTCATCGGCGACGACATCATCACCGACGACGTCGTGACGACGCCCGGCGACGTGACCGAGGACGACTCGGCCTGCCGGAAGGAGCTCGAGGATGCGGCCGCCCGGGGCGAAAACTGCACCGTCAATTCCAAGGTCTGCGTGAAGACCGACCCCACGGGCGTCCTCCCTTGTCTCGAATACCGCACGACCATGACCTGCACATCGTCGTCGACCGACACCTGCGGCTCCCTGAAAAACCTCTCGGGTTCGGGCGACTGCATGCTTGCGGCCGAGCCCGAATGTACCCTCACGGACGCCGACGGCAACTGTCGCCGAACCGAGTCGACTTATGTCTGCACGGAGTCCGTCACTTCCGAATCCGTCTCACCCGCCACCTTCCTCAAGGCCATGACGGTCACGAACTGGCGCGAGAGCGACGACTGTCTCCTTGACGACGGCTCCGTCATGACGGCTTCCCTTTCGCTCCTCTCGCGCGCGAGCACCACCGACAATTCGTCGGGTTGCATACTGGCGTCGCGCACCTGCATCGAGGGCGAGGGCCTGCGCTTTGTTGAAGGTCGTCCCGCCTACCGCGCCTGCTGGGCATGGGAGGAGAAGTGGACCTGCAGGGCCGAAGGCAACGAATGTCTCGAGTACGAGAAGGACCCGTCCTGCAAGCTCGTCTCCGAAACCTGCTCCGACGGCAGCCCCGACTGTCCCCGACCCTCACGCGTCTACTCGTGCACGCGTCCCGGCCTCTCCGCCTCCGTGGGCCAGGTCAGCGACGGTCAGATCTGCGTGGGCGACCAGTGCCAGGACGTGGGCGACACGGCCGACGGCGACTTCATCGACGCAATCCTTCAGCTTGAGATCGGACGGCAGCTCTCCGTCTACGGCGACACCAACGTCAACGAATTCTTCGGCGGCACGGTCTCCACCTGCCGCGACCGCATGGCGGCCGAGACCTGCTGCCGCGCCGACGCTGCCCCCAACACCTCGAACGCCGCCTTCGGCCAGTACCTCCTCTTCGGCGTTGCCGCAGGCGTCGAATTCGTCAAGTGGATCGGCTCGCCCTACGTCTACGACCTCCTCTCCTGGTCGGACAAGACCTCGTGGCTCCTCAACAAGATCTACGGCTCGTCGGGCACGGGTGCCTACTCCCCCACGTTCTCCTTCTGGGGTGCAACCGCCCAGTACTCCGAGTCCGCAGGCTGGACCTTCAACTTCTCTTCCACGGGCTTCGTCTCCGCCATGGCCAGCCAGTTCTGGAACAAGTACCAGAGCTGCCGCGCAACGGACCAGCGCACCGCACTCGCCAAGACCCAGCGACTCTGCCACTACGTGGGCACCACCTGCGAGAAGAAGGTGACGGGGCTCGGCTGCGTCGAAACCGCCGAAAAGCACGTCTGCTTCAACTCCCGCCTTGCCCGCATTCTCAACGAGCAGGGCCGCCCGCAGCTCGGACGCGACTTCGGCAACCCGATCAAGCCCGACGCCCGCGGCTTCACGATCGACGAATTCGCAAAGCTCGACTTCTCGAAGATGGACCTCTCCGAATTCATCGCCGACATCGTCAAGGAAGTCACGGCCCGCGGAAACATTTCCGCCGAGGCCGCAGCCGCACGCGCCAAGGAACGCATCGAGGCCATGGTCAAGGGGGAACTCGCCACTACGGCCAAGCTCCCCGGCGCTTCCGACACCGTCGCCTCCAAAGACCAGCCCACGAAACCCGACGGCACGGGCGGCCCCTCGACCCCGAGCTCGAAGTGACCCCCTCGTCCTTTTCAAACCGACCATGAACAAGATCATCACGAAAACCACGATTGCCGCGCTCTGCCCGCTCCTTTTTCCAGGCACCTTTGCTGACGCATTTGCAGGACCTCTTCCGTCCACAGGCGGCCATCCTCTCGATTCATCCCTTTCGAATGCGCAGGGCGAATTCGCGTCTTACGCCCCCGCTCGTCCTCACGATTCACCCGACGTTCGTCATCCGTCCACCTGGTGGGACGAGGACGTCTGGGCGGATCCCGATCGTCCCTTCCTCTATTACGGCGACAACGAGGTGCCCGACATGCGTCCCGGCTCTACCGTCGAGCCACCCGAACCCCAGTCTGTCGTCAAGCCCGATGAAAAGCCCTTCGACCCCGAGGACTTTACCGCCTTCAAGACCGTCGAGGATCTTCGAGCCGAACGCGAACGCCGCCTCAACACGGCCATCATGAATCCGTCGCCCGCCAACATGCAGTCCTATCAGGCGATCAACGCGCACCTTCTCGCGCTTTCCGCCCGCTTTGCGCAGGCCTGGCAGCTCGGCCGCATGCAGAACCCCGGCTACGACTGGACCACGACCGCACCGTCCGCGAACTTCGCCACCGTCGAGCTCGGTGCCATGAAGCGCGACAAGTCGCATGCGCTCGTCAAGTCCCTTCAGGGCGACGCCGGCCTTCTCTTCATCGGCAAAAAGGGCGATCCCCTCACGCAGGTCGCCGCCGGGCCCGTTCGTGCCTTCGCCAACACCTGGGGACTCGAGCTCCTCGCCGTTGCCGACGGCATCGACGCCCCCGCCGCAGGGACCAGCATTCCCGGTTTCGAAGGGTTCGACCTCGTGCAGCCCGACGCAGGCCGCGCGAAGAAGCTCGGCGTCAACACCCTGCCCGCCGTCATTCTCGTGCCCAACCCCAAGGCCATGTCACGACCCGACTTCGCACTCCTGCGCGGAGGACTTGCCGGTCGCGACGGCATGCTCATCGCCGCAGGCGCGGTTTCGGGCGAGGAACTCTCGCGCCGCCTCGTCTTCATCCTCTCGAACCCTTCGGGCTTTGAAGACACGCCACACATCAGGGGCCGCGCCGCGCCCACTGGCTCTCTGCTCCTGCCACCCGATCCTGCGCTCAGGATGCCGTCCGCCCAAACTGCCGATACTCCGCCCGTCGTGATCCCTCACGCCGGTGCCGCGCTCAACCCGAAACCCGTTCGCTGACGCCGTACGCCGACCAGCACATTGATTGACGAAAAATCTCCAACCAAGAAACTCAGCCCATGAAAAGAAGAAACTCATTTGCACCTCATCTGCCAAAGCCTGCGCTTCTGCCTCTCCTCGTCCTCCTTGCGCTCCCGCCCTGCACCTCTAAGGCCGGGTTCCTTCAGGAGTTCTATGACGATGCCGGCCTTCAGAGCAGCTACACGGCTCCGGGCCTCTACGCATCCGCCTCGATGGACACCGTCACGGGCGGCCGCTTCATCCTCAAGGCCAATCGTGAGGATTTCCAGCCCTATTACCTTCAGGGGCCCGAACTCAAGGCCGGCTGCGGCGGCATCGACGTTTTCCTCGGCGCCTTCTCCATTCCGTCGAAGGACGAGTTCGTGAGCTTCGTGCGCTCGATCGGCACGGCCCTGCCCGGGCTCGCCTTCCATGCAGCCCTCCAGTCGCTCGCACCCGACCTCAACGAACAGATCTCTCAGTTCCGCGACATGCTCATGCGCTACGCCAACATGCTCGGAGACTCCTGTCAGGTCGCCGAGAACATCATGAACGCGGGACCCAACGAATGGATCTCGTCACTCGGCCACAAGGCGAGGAATTCCCTGCGCAGTCTCGGTCAGGCCGAAGACGCTCACGACGCCGACTCCCTCACCCGTGCTGACGGCGGCAAGGTTGTTTCCAGCGCGCCCACGCGCACTGACACCGGCGGCAACATCGTCGAGGCTTCCGAACTCAATCTCACCTGGGCCCTCCTCATCTCGGGCAAGGGCTCTCAGCGCCTCACTCAGGAAAAGCGCGAGGTCATGATGTCGCTCATCGGCACCCGCGTCTTCGTCAAGAAGGGCTCGGGCACGAGGACCACCATCGAGGAACGCAACTACCCCGCACTCGACCTTCTCAACGCCGTCCTCGGCGAACCCGGCTCGGACAAGATTCCCACGGAGGCCGTCGTCTACAAGTGCGATGAAAAGGACAAGTGCCTCAATCCGACCAGAACCACCTACAGCGACGTCAATCTCAACAACCAGATCTACAAGGCCATGACGAACTATAGGAGTTCGCTTGTCTACAGGGACGTCTCCAGAGTCACTGCAGAGGAGATGACCATGCTCGCCACGATCTCCTCCCTGCCGCTTCTCAAACTGGCCGAACTCGCTGCCTCTCCGCGAATGATCAACTTCTCCGACGGCATGCTCCAGACCTTCGCTCAGGTCGCTGCCTACGAGGCGATCCTCACCGCAGTCGGACAGCTCACCGAGGACGCCAAGAGCGTCGTATCGTCCTCGTCCGCCAAATCGGCCAACAATCAGGCGACCGAGTACGCCCAAACGCTTGTCGCCCGTTGCGACGTCCTTCGAGCCGAGCTTCTGAGCCGTGAAAAGGTCATGTCGGGCAGGGTCTCCCAGGTCTCGAGTCTCCTTTCCTACATTTCTCACCTTCAGCGCACCATCTACGGTGACTCCGCCATCGAAGCGCTTTCCACGATGCCGGGCAGCGGCATCAGCCAGTAAGGAATCCTCATGACAACCGAAGCACTTGACTTCTACGCATACTGGAACGGAGCACAGGTGGCCGACCTCTGGACGACCCTCGCACTCATCACGGGCACCGACGACTACCGCTCGCTCCTCCTCTGCGTCGCCCTTTTCGGCCTCATTTGCGCAGCCGCAGGCGCCGCCGTCCGCTACAGGGGCGGCGACCTCATCGTCTGGATCGCGGCCATGGTCTTCATCTTCTCGGCCGCATTCGTTCCCCGCGTCAACATCGCCGTGAGAGACGTGCGCTCCGCCAACGTTCAGGTCGTTCAAAACATCCCGCTCGGCATCGGATGGCCCGCATCCGTCATCTCCCGCGCCTCCTACTGGCTCACCGAATCGTTCGAAACGGCCTTCGGAGACGTGGACGCGGCACGCTACACACGCTTCGGCGTGGCCTTCCCGCAGCGCGTCGTCACGACCATGCTCTCCGTCAAGCCCATCACGGCCGACGGCAAGATGTCGCTCACCAACTTCACGGAACGTTGCATCGTTCCCGAAATTCTCGAGAACTCCGTCAAGCGTCAGGAGCTCCTCAACGCCCCCGACATCAATGCACTCATATCCACCAACGGCTGGGTCAATCCGGCACGTCGCGTGTTCGTGAACAACAAGGTCCTGACCTGCACGGAGGCAGCTGAAGAACTCAAGAAAACCCTCGAGAAGACCGAGATTCCCGCCCTTGAGTCCCGCTTGCGCCTCAAGCTCAACGTCGACTTCAAGGACGGCGTCAACGCGGCCCTCTCCACGGCCATTCCGCAGGCCGAATCTCTCATGCTCGGTGTCTCGCGCACCATGGCGGAATCTCTCAGACAGTCCCTCATGATGTCCGCGATCCCGGACACCACCATGACCTTTGCAGCCAAGGCTGGTCAGGCGCCTCTTTCGGCAGGCGTCGCCATTGCACGCTCCCAGGGCAACCTCGCCTCCGAGATCAATTACAGAACCCTGAGCGAAATGGCCCGATCGGCCCTCCCGAAGCTTCGCAACATCCTTGAGTTCACCGTCATCGGCCTCTGGCCCATGGTCTTCCTGATGATGCTCGGCACGGGTGCAGGCGGCGCAATGGTCTGCCGCGCCTACTTCACGCTCCTCATCTCCGTGAGCCTCTGGGCGCCGATCACGGCCATCATCAACTACCTCACGCTTCACCTCGACATGGAGCCGATGAATCAACTCGTGAACTCCGCCGGCGGCGTGACCCTTGCGGCCGCCACCATGATTCGAGACGCAGGCGCCACCTCTCAGGCAATGGCGGGCTCGCTCCTGTGGCTCGTCCCCGTGCTCGCCTACGCCGTCGCGAAGGGCAGCGACATGGCCCTCACCGCCATGACCTCCTCCGTTCTTGCCCCCGCATCCTCGGCAGCTCAGGCTCAGGGCTCCCAGCTTGCCATGGGCAATGTGTCCGCCGGCAACGCATCCCTCAACAACGCATCTCTCAACAACGTGTCCGGCAACAAGACCGACACTTCGAGCAGCTGGGCGGATCCGAACACGCACAAGGTCGAACTCGCTCAAGGTACGGCGGCCTTCGACCGTTCCGCGGGACAAATGACTGCCATGAACGTCCGGAAGTCAGACCTTGGCGTCTCGTCCGGCATGCAGAACACGCACACGACTCAGGATGCGAACAACTTTGGCACCTCGTCGGTTGCGACCATTGCAAGTTCGCTTGCAACGAATTCTGGGGTTCAGTCTGTTTCGGGCAACGGCGTGACCAACAGCGTCAATCGCGACGACGGTTGGAGCGTCACCAGAAACTCCGGTACTTCGTACGGGACGAATGAATCGGCTAATTATGGGACGGGAAATTCAAGCGCGTTTGGTGCTCAATCCTCCCGGAGTGGAAATTCTCAGAATCAGTTCCAGTATTCCTCTGGCGTTGGATTCTCCTCTGACAGTGCATCGACTATCAACAATCGGAACACGACGGACGCTAATGAATCCCCAACACCCCAACAAAATTCTGAACCATTGGGGCAGCTAAATGTGACCGACTTCTATCAGAACATGAAATCCTATATTGGCACTCCGAGCTTACAGGGCATCCTTAACTCCGCACCAATCAGCCTTGCCAATAATACAAAGAACGGCAACAACAAGACTGGCAACACACCGAAATCCACGATTGACTCAATGAACTCTAATGGTTTCAGAGTAAGTACAGCCCCCACTGGAACAACAGCATCTTCATTAGCAGACGCAAGCGGGATTAATTTCGGATCATCCACGCAAACAACTTACCAGACTGGAAATGGCTGGACTTTTGGCGAAAACGTTGGAGAGTCGACTTCCGTATCCAATGGCATTCGTAACAACCTTGCCGATACCACTAATGCACAAATGGCAGAGGTAAATGGCTTGTCTGAAGGGCGTGCGTCCTCAGAAAGCACTTCAGATCAGGACTCGTTCACTCATACAGCGAGCACCGGAACCGCGAACCGTGTCACGCAGGACAGAGACAACAGCGTTCGAGACCTCGGTCTCGCCATGGCTGGCGGAGACGCTTTTGCTGCATTAAGAATGTTTAACGCCTCCCCGGAAAGCCGTTCAGCCTTGAAGAGCATGGTTGATCAACAGCAAAAGGGGTTAGAACATGTTATGCCTCCCCCACCTAAATCTGTCGCCAAGAACCGCGACAACTTCATTAGGCCGACGCGCACAGACATTGAAAATGACTATCAAGCTTCAGCGGCTGCAGTTCAAGTTACAAGCGATGACTCGGTCAACCGTCGTCATCAAGAAAAAAGAATTGACATGCCGAACAAGGCAGATTTTATGGCTCAAACACGTGAAGAACGCGACATGGCCAATTATAGGTTAGGACTCAATATCGTTTCTTCTTCTGAATACTTACAAAAAGAGACTGGAATCAGAAGTGTTCTTGAAAGAGCTTTCGGCGGCGCACTGACTTATTCATCGCCACAGGAAATCTACAATTTAATAAACAGTCAAGGAAGCTCTTCAAAAACCCCCGTTGCCAAGCCGGATGGAACAAAAATGTTCTGTT
>OOCN01000142.1_pt1 | contig 73774 bp, 75 predicted proteins | sample 1671361 | NCBI WGS metagenome assembly OOCN01 (sample SAMN06348149, study PRJEB24527) | human gut metagenome | biome: human gut; feature: ankylosing spondylitis patient; material: feces | host: Homo sapiens | place: China | collected 2015-10
TAATCCATTTAATTTATTTTTAAAAGAAGTGTCGCACTTGGATTGACAATTCATCTTATAAAATAATTTTAGAAAAGGGGTATTATTATGCCATTACCATTTATTTTAGCTGGAATTGCTTTAGCATCAGCTGGTGTAGGAGTAAAAAAAGGATTGGAGGCTCGTGATAAAAATAATAGAGCGAAAGATATTGTTTCTGATGCTGAAAATTTAATTAATAAAACAAAAACAGAAGCAAAAATATCTGAAGAACTTTGTAAGAAAGCTTTAGAAAATTTAGGTAAAGCAAAATTGGGAGGAATGAAAAATTTAGATCATTTTGTAGAAGTATTTAAGAAAATAAAAAATCTTGAAATAGATGGTATACATTTGAATGATTTAAATAATATTTATATTTCTCAAGAAGAACTAGAAAAAATGAAAAAATTAGGAAATTTTGGGATAGAAGTTTCAGCTGGTTTAGTACAAGGTAGTATTGCAGGTGGTTTAGCAGCACTTGGAGCTTATGGTGGAACAATGGCATTTGCTACGGCATCGACAGGTACAGCAATTTCTGCGTTAAGTGGTGCAGCAGCAACAAATGCAACTTTAGCAGCATTAGGTGGTGGCTCATTAGCAGCTGGTGGGTTAGGTATGATGGGAGGAGCAACTGTTTTAGGGGGATTGGTAGCAGGACCAGCAATAGCTATTGCTGGATTTGCGATGAATTCAAAAGCAGAATCTAATTTGGAAAATGCTCGTTCTGAATATAATAGAGCTAAAGTTGCTTGTGAAAAGGCTAAAATTGGTATTGATAAATGTAATAAAATAACTAAATTTAGTGATATGTATGCAGAAACAACAATAAAATTAAATACAATATTTATATCGTTAATAATGCGTTTGGAAAAAATTATTGCCGAGTTAGGTAGTGATTTTGTTTACTATAATGATAGTGATAAAAAAGTAGTTGCAATGTCTATGGCAGTGGCTAAAGCAGTAAAAACTATTATTGAAGTATCAATGTTATCAAAAGATAATACATTGAATTGTGAAGCTGAAAAAGTATTACCACTTTATCAAGAAAATGCAAAAAAATTTGGTGTTGAATTATAATGCATTTTTATTGTATAGAGTGTGGTTTATGCTGTCAATATAGTTATTTAATTCCAGAGTTAAAAATATTACAGGACGAACATAATATTTGCAGAAATTTTGATGAAAAAACTAAAAAATGTAGAATTTATCAATCACGACCGTTAATTTGTAATATTGATGAGATGTACAAACAAAAGTATTCACATCAGATGACAAAAAAAGAGTTTTATTTAGCTAATTTAAGCGTTTGTTATAAGTTAAATTTTATGGCTAAGAATCAGGAGAATATGAAAGAAATACGAAGCATTATAAATTCTATAAAAAACTTTGAATAAACATAAAATAAAGGAGTTATTATCAATAACTCCTTTATTTTTCCGAATGAGTATAGTAAAAATTCTAGGTAGGAGTATTCTTAAAGAAAGGGGATAATCTTTATATTACAATATAAGTGGTTAGGCAATTACAGGAGTTTTGCATTAGTAAATGACATAAAAATTTATTATATAGTAAGTGAAGATATAAATATTATATGGTTTTGCATAAAAATATTGCAGATGAGTTATTTATAAGAAAATATAGAAATAATAGAAGTGGAATGTTGTTTAAATTGTATTTATATGATGGATTGTATAATGAAGTACGACACCTAAAAAATAAAAGACTCATTATGAATTTTTGTGTAAAATAAGGTTGTTAAAAAAAACTATACTAAAGGAAAATTAATAATGAGCTATTGTCTACCATATCTGAACATTATTCATATAGAGGTTCTTTCTATTTTAGGTTATAATATTATTCTAGAATTGCTTCGTAATAAAATTGAAAATACGTATAACGCTATATTTGTTCGCGATAATTATGTCAATCGTCAAAAAAATTCTTCTCATTTTGGTAAATATAATGAATTTCTTTTTAATCTTATTTCTGAAAAATTACATGAAAATTGGTTTCCAGAATAGATTTCTAATGCATTTTTAAATGGTAAACTGTCCTTAGAAAGCATTAAAAACGTTTATGACAGATATAGGAAAAGAAGTTGCATGTTATAAAGAAGTAGAAAAATTAAATATAAAAGCACATTTTGCAGATGCTTATGTAGCATGGCAAAGAGGATATAACGAAAATTTAAATGGGTTATTAAGAGAATATTATCAAAAGAAAACAGATTTGTTAATGGAGAGAATAAATAATGAAAGTATCTAAGTATAATTTTATAAAAAATATAAATGATATAAATGTATTTTTTAATGCTAAAACATGTGCATTAGCTGTTGTTGATGATAATTTTATGAATGTTTTAAATGATATAAAAGAAAATAATTTTAAAGAAGATAATTATGATAAAAAACTAATAGAAGACATGAAGTTATCTGGTTGTATTATAGAAGATACAGTAGATGAAGTGAAACAAATAGAATTTTATCGAAATTTAAGTAAATATGATAAATCATCATTAGCTTTAACATTAGCACCAACTTTAGCTTGTAATTTTCGTTGTACATATTGTTATGAAAATCATGGAAATAAAGTTATGGGTGAAAAGGTACAAGATGAAATAATTGATTTTATTAAAAGTGAAATAAAAAATATAAAAAACTTATCAATTACATGGTATGGTGGAGAACCATTAATAGCGAAAAAAATAATATATTCATTATCAGAAAAAATATTAGCGTTATGTGAAGAAAATAAGGTTGTATATACATCTTTTATCATTACAAATGCAAGTCTATTAACGGATCAAGATATATTGTTATTTAAAAAATACAATATAAAAAGAGCACAGGTGACAATTGATGGACCAAAAGATGTTCATGATTCAAGACGTATTAGTTGTGATGGAAAAAGCACTTTTGATTTATTGATTAGCAATGTAAATAAATTAATAGATAGTGGATTGGATGTTATTGTTCGTATAAATGTGGATAAAGAAAATATAAATAAAATAAAAGAATTAATATTTATATTAAAAGATAGAATTGATAAATATAGTAAATTAAAAATTGATTTTGGAAAAGTGTCAACTCTTACAGAAGTATGTAAATCTATTGAAAAAAGTTGTTTTGATAATGAAGAATATGCAGATTTGTTATTGTCATTGACAGATAATATTATAAATATGGGTTTTGATATTAATAAAATGAATATATATCCACAAGTAAGATATAATTATTGTTGTGCAGATTATGTAAATTCTTTTGTGATAGATGTAGATGGGTTTATTTATAAATGTTGGAATCATGTAGGGGTTGAAGATAAAAGTTGTGGGCATATTTCAGAAATGGAAAAAATTGTGTCAAATGAATATTTAAAATGGATTCAATGGAATCCTTTGAAAAATATAAAATGTAAAGAATGTAAAATGTTACCTATTTGTATGGGTGGTTGTCAAGATTTAGTTATAGATAAGAAAAATGATCCAGTTTGTGACACTGTAAAATATAATTTAGATAATATAATTAAATTTTATTATGAAAAATTAAAAGGAGTTGAATAAAATGAACTTTTTAATAAGACCTATAAAGCCTAATGTGCTAAATAATTGTTTTCCTAAGTGTCTTCCTAATTGTTTTACTGATTGTTTTTTATTGCTTGGGTGTAAGAATATGTAAATAGAAGGTTTTTTGAAAATAAAATATAAAAAATTAGCAATTATAGGATGTAGAACAAGATGTGTTTCACAACGCTTAGGAGATTATAATAATTTAGGAAAATGTGTTTGTTCTTTAAAAATAATTTATGAGTAACACATAGACCGCCAGTATATTATTGGCGGTCTATTTTTCTTTTGCTAAAATATATTTATAAATTTATTTGATAGAAGGTTAATATATGAGTGATTTTGTCAAGCAGTTTATAAATGATAAATATAAACAAATAGATATATGGAAGGAGAGCGATAAGAGTAAGATTGTTTTGGCATATGATGAGTCAGATAGACAAGTATATGTTATAAAATATCTAAAAAATAAAGATGTTCCTTATCAGGAATTGAAAAAGATAGATGATAGGATACTTCCTAGGATTTATTATATTTTTGATGGTGATGAAGAAATAATTTTAGTAGAAGAATATATCTGTGGTATAACATTAAATGAATTAATAGAGCAAAAAAAGTATATATCCGATGAAGAGATACAAGATATTTTAGTACAATTATGTAAGGGATTGAAGAATTTACATCAAAGGGATATTATTCATCGTGATATAAATTTGAATAATATTATGCTTACAAATGATGGTGTTGTTAAGTTAGTGGATTTTGATACGGTGCGTATTTTTAAGTATGACCAGAATTTTGACACGACATATTTGGGGACAAAAGGTTTTGCACCGCCAGAACAATATGGTTTTAGTCAAACTGATGCTAGAACAGATATATATGCTTTAGGTATGACAATAAAAAAATTACAACCTAAATCTAATTTACTGCAAAAGATAATAGCTAAAGCAACACAATTAGACCCAGAAAATCGCTATCAATATGTAGAGGAAATTTTAAATGAAATTGAAGATGAATATAAATTTGAGCAAAAACAGAATAAATTGACTTTAAAGCAAATCGAAATAATGTTGAATGATAAATTTAACTTATTTGAAATACCTATGCCTGTACAAGAAAAAGATTATCCTTTTGATTTTAATAAGATACCTTTTTATACTCCAATCAGTATGGTTGATGATTTAGATTATGAAAGTGTAGAAGAAGCTCAAAAGGCTATGATAGAGGATTTTGAGAACAATGTATTTTCGTTGATGAAAGAATATATCAAGGATATATTAGAAACATATAAAATCTATCAGTTAAAGAAATATTATACGTACTGTGAAAATGAGCAGAATTATTATTTTAAGGTAAATAAAGAAATAGAGCGTATTATAAATTTAATGGTAAAACGATTTAAATTGGATTTGCCGGAGTATTTAAAGCATTTTAATTATGTGCCTAGTTTTACTAGACTTTCAGGAAAACAAGATGAACAGATGTATCATCTTTGGCAGTTAAAGCATTTAGAAGAAACAAATTATGTAGAAGAGATAAAAAGAGAATTTAAAGATAGAACATTAGCTTATGATGCTGAGCGATTTTTTATATATGTAACGCAATACTTAAAAAAAGATATAAACTTAGAAGAATTGACGATAGTTGATGACAAGACAAATGAAGAAAAAAAGGTTTATCATTTTAATTTTGATACTTTAGCACAATGTTTTTTTAATGAATTAATGAAAAGTACTGATTTTGTCATTAAAGATAATCCTTTTTTACAAGAAGATGTAGAAGGCGTATTGATTAAGTATTATTTACCAGAATTAAAAGAGGCTTTAAAAGCTAAGACCAATGAAATAATGACGTTTTTAAAAGAATATAACTAAATATAAATTATGATAAATAGCCTTAGATATTAGTATCTTAAAGGCTATTTTTTTATGTAAAATGGCTTAAATTGTTACTATTAATACGAAAAAGCAGTTAAATTATCCCTATGGGACAACAAAGAAAGTTCTATTTTTATTATATTGTTATTAAAGATTAATACATATTATAAAAGGAGCGAATATTTATGTTTAAGTATTGTACAAATTGTGGTAGCAAGATGCCAGCGGATAATTTATTTTGTACTAATTGTGGTATGAAATTTAATCAAGAGAATAATTATAATGTAAATCCACAAAATAATTTTAATACTCCAGTGCAAAATACTAATTATCAGCAAAATGCAAATAGAATGGTTAACACTAATATGCAGATGAGAGTACAGAATAATTATCCAAATGCAAATAATTATCAGCAAAATCAGATGCAGCAACATAATCAAATGATAAATAATCAAGCAATGAATAATAATCAAATGGGTATGAACGAATTTAACATAGGTAAAAATTATTTGCAAATGAATATGCCTTTGCCAAATTATGCGCAAGCTATAAATTATTTGCAAAAAGCAGTGAATATGGGAGTAAAAGAAGCTTCTATTTATTTGATGATTGCACATCTTTATCAAAATATCGATATGTTAAAACAAAATAGTATGTATATAGCAGAACATACAAATGGAATGAATTATACTCAGCCAATGCAAAATGCAAATTATGGTAATAATTTCGCAAATGGATTAAATGGTAATATGATGGCAAATAATTTTAATAATAGGGCTAATAATATGCCAAATAATCAAGCAATGGCTAATCAACAAATGCCTAATAATATGAATAATAACCAAAACAATCAAGAAAGTGGTTTAAAAACTTTTGGTAAATATGCAGCAGCCGCTGCTGTAGGGGCGATGGCTAGTTCTCTTTATCATAATGCAACAGCGGAAGCCTCTAGTGGTCATCATAGTTCTTCATCTAGTACAGAACAACCAGCACCAACAGAATACATTCCAAATGAAGTAACTCAGCCAGTTCAAGATTATATCGACCCAATGTACGCAAATCCAGTGGAGAATATTCAAGCTTATAGTGAGCAAGTAGTACCAGATATGAATAATGTGGTAGCACCTGAAATTATGAATAGTAATGTAGTGGATAATATCCAAGCTTATGATGAAAATATTATTCCTGATAATATGCAAAATAATAATGAAATACAAAGTAGTGAAGAAATGCTACAAGAAAATCCTGTAGATAGTATTCAAGCTTATGATGAAACTAATACTCAAGATGATACATCAAATAGTGAAGACACATCGGCAGATTATGAAGAAGAAGAATACACAGAAGAAGACTCTTTTGGCAATTTTGATGATGAGGATGAAGATAGCTTCTTTTGATTATTAGTCGTCAAAATGAGAGGTGAGCATTATGCAAAATTTATATTGCCCCAAATGTGGTCAAAATTTAAACGGAAATACTAATTTAAAATTTTGCCCTAAATGTGGAGCTAAAATACAAACTAATATTTCTGGGAATAATAAAAAACAAGATGATATAGATAAACTGATGAATTCAGATTTTATACAAATGATAAAGCGAGATTATTTTTCTTATACAGGAAGATTAAATCGCAAAATCTATTTTATACGCAGTTTAGTTTTAGTTGTTATAGAATGTATACTTTTTGTGCTAATTGATGAATTAGATACTAGGTCAGATGATTTTAGTTTAATCTTGATGTTATTGAGCTTTATACTTTTATGTTTATGTATAGTAGCTGATTTTATGCTGGATATGAGAAGATTTCATGATTTGGATAAATCGGGATATTTTGCTTTATTATCACTTATACCAGCGATAACACCTTTTCTGTATTTATATTTATTTTTGATGCCAGGTACAAAAGGTTCTAATCAATATGGCAATGACCCTTTAGAAAATACGTACTGATTAATAGTTGTTGATAGTAAAATGAGGAGCGGTTTTTATGCATAGATTAAAACAGAGATATTTAATGGTATTCATAGTGTTACTTACTTTATCTAGTGTGATGTTTTCTGGTTGTAGTTTATTAGAAGATAAACATGTAACTTTAGTCAAAGAGGGGACAATGGAAATTGTCCCTAATGTAAAAATCGGTAAGGCTTTTGACCAATTTTTCAGCGATGGTAAATGGGAGTATTTTGTGGCTACAGATAATTCAAAAGTTGTAGAGTTCACAGGTACATGTCGTTGGCAGGATAAACCAGCAAAAGCTAAAGTCCAATTTGTCATTTTAAATGATACAAGATTTCAGCTTTGGACAATTGAGATAAATGGCGACAATATGCGTGATTCTGATGCTATCGCTGTAATGAAGAAGATATTAACTCAATATCATGCAAAGTAAATTTAAAATTGAAACGTACAGAAATGAGGAATAGATATGAATATTTGTAGACAATGTCAGAAACAATTTGATGATAACGTGCTTTTTTGTCCAAGTTGTGGCAATAAATTAGAAAAACAAAATGTACAAGTAGTAAATAATATTATTTGTCAAAAATGTGGAAATAATTTAACTAGTGCAGATAAATTTTGCCCTAAATGTGGTGAAAAAACACCAGCATTTTATCAGACACCAATGGTCAATAATATGAATACTAATGTAGTAAATAATAATCAACCAATACAGCCAGTAAATCAGCCATATCAGCAAAATATGAATACAAATTTTAATGTAAATAATAATAGTGCTGATGGTATTTTAAATAAAATAAAAAATGAATATTTTTGTTTTGAAGGTAGAATAAATAGAAAATTTTATATAACACGTAGTTTGATAATTGCAGTTGTAGTAATGGTACTTTATTTTATCATCTATGCAGCGACAACAGATATTTTTGGTATAATGTCCGATTTTGGCATGATATTAACTTTAATAGTGCAATTGGTAGGAACTATAGCTGGTATATCTTTAAATATTAGAAGATTTCATGATTTTAATAAATCAGGCTGGTGGATATTGATTTTGATGGTACCATTTGTAAATCTTTATTTTAGCATTAAATTGTTGTGTATTAGAGGCGATGTAGGTGCTAATAATTATGGAGCAGACCCATTTTGATGAGAGGTAAATGAAATGAGTAAATTTTGTTTTAAATGTGGTACTCCAGTTAATGATGGTGAAAAATTTTGCCCTAAATGTGGTACTAATTTAGGAGTATCAACAAGTCCACAGATACAGCCAAATACAAATAGTAATAATATAAATAATAACAATAGTAATAATAATAAAATGAAAATAATAATAGCTATTGCAATTGTAGTCGTTATCGTTGTAGGCAGTGGTCTGGGATATTTTCTTTATCAAAAACATGAAAAAGATACACAGGTAAATACTAATACTAATACATTGGTGGAAACGGCAAAAGCTACTGATGATACGTATCAACAGCAAAAACAAGATGAGGAAAATCTAAAAAAAGCTAATGATATATTAAAAAATAAAAATACTAATTATAAAGTCAGTGCTGTATCGACAATTGATGATAATGGTTTCTTTGGTTTGATGACAGGAAAGGGATTGAGATTTATCATTTATGATAAAAAAGATGATATGATAGCTACTATTCCTTTTGATAAAGAGTTATTAAATCCTAAAAAATATGCTAATACGGATAGAGCACTTTATTTTGATATGAGTGTAGAATATGATAATGTAAATAGCAAAGATAAAAAAGCTGGATACTGGAGTGGTTCTACACATACCATTCCTATAGAAATCTATAGTGAAGAAAAAGATGGTGTTTTATCTCCTTTGGGAATTATGACTTATTATGGAAATAACAAAGGAAAATACGATGAGTATTTGTATGAAATGCAAAATGTTAATTTAGCTAATTTAGTAATTCTTCATGGCGATAGTTTGAGAGTGGATATCACAAATAGAAATATAGACCTTCCATAAATAGAAAATATTTATCATAGGGATTGTACTTATATTAACTTAATAAATATGAATATAGGTACAATCTTTATGAAAAACTTACATATTAAGGCATAACTAATACTAATAAGGTGATTATTGGTATGAATATGAATTGTAAATATCTTAGATAATGAGATAATTTTATTAGTATGTATGAGAGGGGTAATATTTTTGTGTTTGAATCTGAATATAGACAAATTGGAGCTAAGATAATGTATTTTCGAAAGATGAAGAAATACACACAAGAAGAATTGGCGTTTAGAGCGTCAATTAGTGCCTCATATTTATCAAGAATAGAACGTGGTGTTTATAAAAAAGGTTTGCCAATATCTACACTTATGAAGATTGCTAAAGCTTTGGAAGTCGAATTAAGTGCCATTTTTGAAAAATGATGATAGCTGATAAAAATAAAATAATATATACATAAAAAAGCAATATCTGTTGTTGAAGGTTAAAACTATAGATATTGCTTTTTATTTGTAAATATAAATAAATGATATTTTTTTATTTTATAAATTGGGATAATTAAGCTGAAAAAATAACTAAATAATCCATTTTATTGTCCTGCTAGTACAACTAAATTGATAAATTTTTCGCTAGAATAAATTTAAAGAATATAGCAGAAGGTGATTTTATGGTAGATTTTTCAGCACAATATAGATTGATTGGGGCAAGAATAGCTTATTTTCGCAAATTAAAAAGATATACACAAGAAGAATTAGCATTTAGAGCTTCAATAAGCACATCATATTTATCAAGAATTGAAAGAGGAATTTATAGTAAAGGAGTACCGATATCTACATTAATGCAAATAAGTAAAGCTTTGGATATTGATATTAAGTTATTATTTGAAGAAAAAATTTAGCCCAAAATTCAGAGAAAAGTAAATAAAAAATATAGAAAGATATAATAGCTTTAAACTCAAAAAAGATATGATATAATATAGATTAATATCTTATGTAGAAGGTGGCTATTTATAATGAGCGAAAATTGTAATCATGATTGTGCAAGTTGCGGTACGACTTGTGGAGAACGTACAGCTCCTCAAAGTTTATTAGCACCAAACAATCCAAGTTCAAATATTAAAAAAGTAATTGCTGTAATGAGTGGTAAAGGTGGCGTTGGTAAATCCTTAGTTACTTCTATGATGGCAGTAACAATGCAACGTCGTGGCTATAAAACAGCAATTTTAGATGCTGATATCACAGGTCCATCTATACCAAAAGTGTTCAATCTTAAAGAAAAAGTAACAGGAACACAAGAAGGCATGACACCAGCACAGACAAAAACTGGTATAAAAATCATGTCTACAAATTTGATTTTAGATAATGAAACAGATCCTGTTGTTTGGCGTGGTCCTATTATTGGTGGAGTAGTAAAACAATTTTGGAGCGATGTAAACTGGGGTGAAGTAGATTATATGTTTGTGGATATGCCTCCAGGAACAGGTGATGTACCACTTACTGTATATCAATCTTTACCAGTTGATGGCATAATCGTAGTTACAACACCACAAGAACTCGTATCTATGATTGTAGAAAAAGCTGTGAATATGGCTGGCTTACTCAGTGTGCCAATTATTGGTATTGTAGAAAATATGTCTTATTTTGTTTGCCCTAATTGCAATGAAAAACATTATATTTTTGGTAAATCAAAAGTGGAGGAAGAAGCTAATAAATATGGTATAAAACATACAGCTACACTTCCAATAAATCCAAGTTTAGCCCAAAAATGTGATGAAGGTAGTTTTGAAACTTTTGAAGGCGATTTTTTAAATTCTTTAGGTAGCATTTTAGAAGGAAAATAATTCATAAAAATAGAATTTAATAAGTAAACTAAAAAGTCTTTCTGTTTAAGCAGAAAGACTTTTTTTATAAAAAATATTTAAGATTAGAGGGAGTAAGATGAGTCAGCAAGTATATTTACCAAGTTATAGTATTGGTGAAGATGTATATAAGAGAGTACCTCAAATCTGCAGTAATTATGGCAAAACGGCAATTGTAATTGGCGGTGAAATTAGTTTAAGTAAAGTAAAAGATAAATTACTTACTGCGATGAAAGGGACAGATATAAATTTATTAGATTTTATTTGGTATGGAGGTAATGCTACACGAGAAAATATTGAGCGATTAAAAAATATAAAAACAGTGCAAATGGCAGATATGATATTTGCTGTTGGCGGTGGTAAAAGTATGGATACATGCAAAGCTTTAGCAGATATGCTGAAAAAGCCAGTATTTACATTTCCGACAATAGCATCAAATTGTGCTCCTGTTACAGCTTTATGCATTTTATATGGCAAAGATAAAGTAGAATTTTATGATGCACAAAAACCAGCTATTCATTGTTTTATAGATACAAAAATCATAAGTAATGCACCTATAAAATATTTGCGTGCTGGCATTGGTGATGCTTTATCTAAACAATATGAAGTTTGTTTTAATACGAGAGGTAGAGTTTTAAATCACACAAATAATTTAGGGGTACAAATAGCAAAAGATTGCTCAGAAAGATTACTGCAATATGGAGTAAAGGCATTAGATGATGCTCAAAAAAATATTGTATCTGATGAATTTATTCAGACTGTATTGACGATTATTGTAAATACAGGATTAGTTTCTGTTTTAGTAAATTTAAATTATAATAGCAGTTTGGCTCATTCACTTTATTTAGCGAGTGTGAAAATACCAGATTGTAAAAATCATATGCATGGTGAGATTGTCAGCTTAGGTGTATTATTATTGCTACTTGTGGATAAGCAATTAATACAGGCAAAGAAAGTATATGATTTTAATCAGAAGCTAGATTTACCTACTTCTTTAATGGATTTAGGAATAAAAGATGTAAAGCAAATAATTGATTTAATTTTACAAGATAAATATTTAAGTTTTGCTCCATATAATATCACAAAAGAGATGATAAAAGAAACAATAGATATGCTCGAAGCCTTAAAGCATAAGAAAACTTTTTGAGTTCTAAAATATTTTGATATATAATATATGTATTGGTTTTTCACGAAAGTTGTAAGATAAGTAATAGATTATTTTTTATCAAGAATGAGAAAAAATATTTTGCAGTAGTGAGTGTACTCTGATTGTGATATACTAATAAAAGATTAAGTTATTACGCCATTAATAATAGAAAGGGATTTGCATGATAGAATTACCAAGCATTCAACAATTAGAAAATTTTATTATTTATAGCAAAGTAAAAGATATAGCAACGGCAGCTAGAGAAGCAAATGTTACTCGTTCGGCATTTAGTTTTCAAATGAAAAAATTGGAAGAAATAGTTGGTACTCAATTAGTTGTTCACGGAGAAAATACAATAGAACTTACTAAAGAAGGTCAAATCTTCTTAGCTAAAGCGGAAAAAATCGTATCGGAATTAAAACAATCTTTAAGTGAAATGAAAAAATTAGCTGGAGAAGAAGTTTCTTTATCTGTAGGTGCGCTAATGTCTTTAGGTGATGTATTTATCAATCAGCATTTAACTTATTTTAAAAAATACAACACTAATATAAAGATTAATGTTTATAATTTAGAAGCAAAAGAATTGATAAATCAGTTAGAAGCAGATAAATTAGATATAGTATCATCATTTTCCTTAAAGGATTTACAAGATGATGAATATGAAAATATATTTTTCTGTGATGAAGAAATGGTTTATTATGCGCCAAATATTGAGCATTTAGGTAATATCATCAATGTAGAAGAAATCGCTCAATATCCAATGGTACAATATTCTCCATATTATTTAATGAATTCTACTATAAAGAACTATTTTAGTAAATTAGGTTGTCACCCTCAAGTAGAAGCTTGGTTTGCTACTCCATATGCGATTATGCATTATTGTCAACAAAATCAGGTGGGGGCTGTATTGCCAAAACGCTTGTTAAATGCTATGGGCTTTTTTGATGGTTATTATGATATAGAACCAGATTTTACTTTAAAATGCCATCTATTGTATAAAAAAACAAATCCAAAATATAAATATATAAAGATTTTCATTGATTATATCAATACTTTATATAATAAAAATAACAATAATTGAGTTTAGTGTATGCAGGATAATTGAAAATATGAATTAAAATCGTCAGTGTAAAAAGCTGGCGATTTTTTTATGATAAAATGTATGATTTTATCGTTAAAATGGATAAATTTGTGTTATAATAATAAACTATAATGTAATGATGTTAATCTAGGAAGTGATTTTATGACAAGAATTTCAGTTGAATTAGTACCAAGAGATGTTGAAGTATTAAAAGAAGAAGTAAAAACAATAAAAGAAAAATTAAGCGATGTTGATTTCATTAATATTCCAGATTTGTTGAGTTGTGATACTAGAAGTTGGGACGGAGCAAATATTGCAAAAGCTTATTTCGATGATGTAGTACCACATCTAAGAGCGATGGATTTTGATTTTACAAAAGAGTTACCGATAAAAGATAAATTGAGAGAATATAATATAAAAGAAGTTCTTGTTATAGAAGGTGACCCACCACAAAGTATGCTTTATCAAGTATATCCGACAATAAGTACAGATATTATTAAAAAATTTAGTGAAGAAATGCCAGAAATTACAGTATATGCAGGAATTGACCAATATCGCAGTAGTATGAAAGAAGAAGAATATCGCATTCGTCGTAAGCAATTAGCTGGAGCAAAAGGATTTTTTACACAACCATTTTTTGATATGCGTTATTTAGAAATGTATGCAGACCTTTTAGATGGTTTAGATATTTATTGGGGAGTTTCTCCAGTTTTATCCGAACGCTCTGTAAGCTATTGGAGAAATAAAAACAATGTTATTTTTCCAAAGGACTTTGAAGCAACATTAGAATGGAATATAGAATTCGCTCGTAAAGTGATAGATTTTGCTCGCAAACATAATCATAATGTTTATTTAATGCCAATAAAAGCAAAAATAATGCCATACTTAGAAGGTGTTTTCGCTAAATAATAAATCTAAAAGCTGTGAAATAAATTTTTTTCACAGCTTTTTTATTTACAATTTTACAATTGAATTCTATAATAGTCATATAAAAAACTGAAAATTAAGTAAAATTTTAAAAATTTTTTATAGTATGATAAATTTTTATTATGATATTGAATTTGAGAAAAGGGGAAAGTGTTATGTTTAAGATTTTAAATAAGAAAGTTTTACATGAAAATATTTTACAATTTACTTTAGAAGCTCCTTTGATAGCGAGAAAAGCAGAACCAGGTCAATTCGTGGTGTTAAGAGTTAATGAATATGGAGAGCGAGTGCCATTAACTATTGCTGATTTTGATAGAGAAAAAGGAACTATAGATATTATTTTTATGGTAATAGGTGCGTCAACTACTGTATTAGCATCATTAAATGCAGGCGATAGTATTTTAGACTTAGTTGGTCCTTTGGGTAAAAAAACAGATATTAGACCTGATATGGGAACTGTAGTTTGCATAGGTGGTGGTATAGGTGTTGCTCCAATTTATCCTATTGCTAGAAAGATGAAACAAGTGGGCAATCATGTGATAACAATTATGGGAGCAAAAAATAAAGATATTTTGATTTTGAAAGATGAAATGGAAAAAATATCTGATGAAGTTATTGTTACTACAGATGATGGCTCTTATGGTATAAAAGGATTTGTAACGACAGCACTACAGCAATTAATTGATAAAGGAATTGATATTGCTGAAGTAGTAGCTATTGGACCTGTTATTATGATGAAAACTGTAGCAGATACAACTAGACCATATAATATTAAAACGATTGTTAGTCTAAATCCTATCATGGTAGATGGTACAGGAATGTGTGGCGGTTGCCGTGTACAAGTTGGTGATGAAACAAAATTTGCTTGTGTAGATGGGCCAGAATTTGATGGTCATTTAGTAGATTTTGTGAATTTGATGGAAAGACAACGCATGTATAGACCTAAAGAGGAAATTGAAAAAGACCATATTTGTCGTTTAGCTAAAAAGGTTGAAGAAATGGAGGAAAAATAATATGCCTTTAGTAATGCAAAAACATGAAATGCCAGAACAAGACGCTAATGTTCGCAGAAATAATTTTGATGAAGTGGCTTTAGGATATACAGAAGAATTAGCCTTAGCAGAAGCTAATCGTTGCCTTCATTGTAAAGTGCCACATTGTAGAAAAGGTTGTCCTGTAGATATCGATATACCAGCTTTTATTGCTAAAATAAAAGAAGGCGATTTTGAAGGAGCAAATGCAAAAATTAAAGAAGCTAGTAGTTTACCTGCTATTTGTGGACGCGTTTGTCCTCAAGAAAATCAATGTGAAAAATATTGTGTAACGGGAATAAAAGGCGAACCTGTAGGTATTGGTCGTTTGGAAAGATTTGTAGCTGATTATTGCATGCAAAATTGTGAAGAAAAAATAGAAAAAACAGTAAAAGATGATGCTCAAAAAGTCGCTATTATTGGTTCGGGACCAGCAGGATTAGCTTGTGCAGGTGATTTAGCGAAAAAAGGCTATCAAGTAACAATTTTTGAAGCTTTACATACAGCAGGTGGAGTATTATCTTATGGTATTCCTGAATTTCGTTTACCAAAAGATAAGGTTGTAAAACCAGAAATTGATAATTTGCGTAAGATGGGTGTAAAAATAGAAGTGAATTCTGTAGTAGGTAAATTATTTACAGTTGATGAACTTATGCAAGAATTTAATTTTGATGCTGTATTTATTGCTACAGGAGCAGGTTTACCTCATTTTATGAATATTCCTGGTGAAAATTTAAATGGGGTATATTCTTCAAATGAATTTTTGACAAGATGTAATTTAATGAAAGCATATCGTTTTCCAGAATATGCTACGCCTATTAATGTAGAAAAAAAAGTAGCTGTAGTAGGTGGCGGTAATGTAGCTATGGATTCTGCTCGAACTGCTTTGCGTTTGGGAGCAGAGAAAGTATATATTGTTTATCGTAGAAGTGAAAAAGAATTACCAGCAAGACGTGAAGAAGTAGAACATGCCAAACAAGAAGGCATAGAATTTAAATTATTGAATAATCCTGTAGCTATCTTAGGTGATGAAAAAGGATATGTAAAAGCCATTCGTTGTATAAAAATGGAATTAGGCGAACCTGATGCTTCAGGTCGTAGACGCCCTGTGGAAATACCTAATTCAGAATTTGATATTGATGTGGATACTGTGGTTATCGCTATTGGTCAAGGGCCAAATCCATTGATACAATCAACTACTCCAGATATGCAGACAAATAAGAGAGGTAATATCGTAGCTGATGAAGAAACAGGAAAAACTACAAAAGAAGGTGTCTTTGCTGGTGGCGATATTGTAACAGGAGCTGCAACTGTTATTTTGGCTATGGGTGCAGGTAAAAAAGCTGCTAAAGCTATTGATGAATATTTGATAGAAAAACGCAATAAATAATAAATTTAAATAGATTGATTTTAGGGTAAAGATATGTTGACCGAAAATCAATCTATTTTTTTTAGAAAAATTTTTTGCTATAATGCTTTTATATTTGAATAGAATTTTTTTAGAGGTATAAAATGAGTTTAATGAATTTTACAAGTATAGATTTTGAGACAGCTAATAAAAATCGTGATAGTGCTTGTAGTGTAGCTGTAGTTGTTATTGAAAACGGTAGAATGGTGGATAGTTATAATTCACTTATAAGACCGCCAGAAATGTTTTTTGAAGAGGGCAATATAAAAATACATGGCATTACTCCGCAAATGGTAGAAAATGCACCTACTTTTGCAGATATATGGAAAGATTTACGTATGTATTTAGATAATCGAATAGTTATAGCACATAATGCTTTTTTTGATATGGGCGTATTGCGCAGTTGTATTTGGAAATATAATTTAGCTAAACCACAGTTTAAAACAGCATGTACTGTTCAAATTGCTAGAAAGGTATGGCCACAGTTACCAAATCATAAATTGAATACATTGGGAGAATTTTTTCAGATACAATTTAAACATCATGATGCTTTAGATGATGCAAAAGTTTGTGCAAAAATTCCTTTAGTTGCAGGCAGAACTGTAGGTGTGGATAATATGGATAGTTTATTAAGAAAAATAGGTTTAGAAGCAAAAATATTTAAATCATAAAAATTTATAAAAAAGTGTTGACAAAAAACATTTTATAGTGATATAATAAATCTCGCATTCGACGCGAGTGCCAAATGCGGAAGTGGCGGAATTGGCAGACGCGCTAGACTTAGGATCTAGTGTCTTTCGGCGTGCAGGTTCAAGTCCTGTCTTCCGCACCAATTTTAACTATTATAAGGAGAAATGTTTCAATATATTACAAAGCCTTTAAATATAAGACTTTAGAGGTTCTTTGTAGATGTTGAAATGTTTCTCCTTTTTTCGTATTTTAGGGGCAAGTTGCCCCTTTTTTGCCCCTTTTCTTAGGCGGGTTATTTAGTCCACTCACACTGATGAAATGATAGTTAATTTTTTATAAAAATTATTAGTCCAAAATTTTAAGGACTAAAATATCAATAAATATTTATTAGTTGAAGTATGACCGACAAAAAATTTTATCACTGTTAAAAATTTAGTGCTTTTAGTTTATTTTGTAATTCAATTTTCATTGTTTCAGTAACATGGGTATATATCTGTAATGTAGTATTAGGGTTATGATGTCCGACACGTTGCATAATTGCCTTTAATGGTGTATCAAGTTCCGCCAATAAGCTTATATGTGTATGCCTGAATATATGTGATGATATATGTTTATTAGGTATATCAATCTTTCTAAGCAATCTATTTATATAGCTTAGGTCGTAAGGATAGCCCGTTTTAGTAGTGAAAATATAGCCTTTATCTTTGTAAGTTTTATAATCCCATAAGGCTAATTGTTTATTTTGTAGAATAAATTTATCTAGTATTTGTTTTGCTCGTTCGTTTAAATAAACATCACGATAAGAATATATATTTTTTGGTGTACCACGTTTGTTTTCATCATTGGCGGATTTTGTTATAATAGTACCGTTGACGTTGATGTAATTTTTATCTCTGTAATAGTCTTTTACACGTAAAGCCAATAACTCGCCACAACGTAAACCAGTTAAAGCAATAAATTCCATAGCTAGGGCTATACGTGGATTTAGTTCCTTTAGTTGTTTTAGACATGAATTCAATTCGTTTTTATCTAAAAATTTATTAAAGGTTTTATCAAGCTCAGCCGGTGTCATTGGTCGGCGTTTGCCGGTGATTTCTTCAAAGTTTGATATATCATAATAATAGTTGGCTTTTTTGGCATAACGCATAATAGACTTTATAGTAATTAGAATAGATTTACAATAACCATAAGATAAATTTTCAACATAGTATAATTGGTGATAGATATTTTCTGCCATAGCTGGAGAGAAATTCAAGAAAAATAAATCTGCTGGAATGGCTTTTTTTATTCGATTAACATAATTTACATGGTTTATATGAGTAGTTAATTTTACAGTTGGTCGAGTATACTCAAGCCATTCATCAGCGACATTATAAAAAGTTAGATGTTGAATTTTTTGTGCTAATTGCTTTTCAGCGTCGATATACTTATTATTAAATTTTTCTTGAAGCATTTCCATAGCTACTTTTTGAACTCGTTTCGTATTGCTGTTTAAAGTAATAGATATTTTAATCATTTTTTTATTAATAGGGTTTAAAAATCTTTCGGTGTATTTAAAACGTATACCCTTTGAGTTTTTAACTTGTTCTATCCACATAATAATGATACTGCCTTTCAATTTGAATTTACTTCACATTAACCACCATTAAACAATGCTTGTATAAATTCATTTTGGAAGGTTTTTTATTTTTATAGGTATAAGAAATATATTAAACATCTTGAAATATTTCATCAAAGGATATACGTTTTAAACGATTTTAAAAATATATCATGTATGATTTTATCTACATAAACATAAAAACAGCTAGGAAAGTCAGCTATAAATTATTATAAAGTATTTGGCAAATCTATATATACAATAGCCAGTATAAGCGATTTAAAAATATAGTTTGTATAAATTTTACCTAAGTAGGTAAAAAAATCTTGTAATCGGCTAATAGATGACCTAGCTTTTTACGAGGTCATTTGATTTTAGACCTTGCAAAATTGCAGACGTTAGACTTCATTCACACTGATGAAACGCTATAATAAAATATTTTGCATAGATACCGCTATGAGTATAAATCTTGTAGCGGTTTTTTATTTAAATGGTGTCGGTAGTACCGACATCATAAAAATTCAACGATAAAATAGCCTTGAGTTTTTAAAGCACAAAAACGGAACTTTTAAAGCAAAAGAATTACCAAAATTTAGCTAAAAATAAACTAAATCTTAGCTTATTTCTACCAATAACCTACCGATTATCTACCAATTAAATTCCTTAATGGTGCGGGTTATAGGTTTTTACCTGCTAATAACCTTCTAATTATCATCTGATTATCTACCGATTAGCAACCAATTACAAAGACAGCACTTTTCATAACGTTATGCATATACACATTATAAAAAGGGTAAACTTAATAAACTGCTGTTACTTTCTCAAATTATGACAAAATAAGAGCCGTTTTAAGCCGTTTTCTTTTGTTGGTGCTTATGATTATACCTGTGGTTATATTATGACCTCAATACTATTAACCACATAGAAATATAAAGGACGTTCCAAAACGGAATACCCTTCACAGTATGAATATCATAACCAATAATTCAAACTCAAAATATCGCCCCAATACCTTTAATTGGTGGCGGTTTTTTTATTTGCTGGTACAGGTATTCATAAAATCAAATACATATTGTAATAATTAATTGCCTGAGCAAAGCAATCAATCATTTTAAATAAATAGGTACTTGCCCAATGTATCTATTTATTGTCGTTGGTAGTATGAAATAAATGTTTTAGGTTTAAAAGTTTATTTTTTCTATTAAGTAAATCTTGTCCCCATTCTTGATATTCTTTTATACGTTGCTTGTTCTCCTCTGCTGTTAGAGTAGATACATCTTTATTTTTAAAAGTTATCTTATTTATATCACGTTTTTGAAAATTTTCTAAGTGTTTATCTATATTTGCTATTGCGTCATTAATTACATTATCAGCTAAGTAATAAAATATTTTATTAGTTTTAGTATTCATAATAGTTATATCTATTTTTGATAATTCTTTGATAAACTTTTCCTTATTTATTTCGCCTGTTCCTATTAAACAATCGTCAGAATAACCCACATCAAAACATATAATATCTTTATTTATATAATTTAGATGTAGCATTATACCTACATTACTAGCATTATAATAAGGAATAGTATCACAGATAATTTTTTCTAATTGAGTATCTTTTTCATTGTCTTTATTACCTATTATATTTGTTGTTATACCTAGTAAATCATCAGCAGAAACGTTTAATATATTAGCTATCATACATAAGGTTTTATATTTGGGTTCACGTTCTCTTATTTCATAACCGGCATAAGTGTTGGCAGTTATTCCAAGTAAATTAGCCATTTTTTGCGTAGAATAACCTGCTTTTTTTCTATAATATCTTAGATTTTCATGAAAGCTCATTATATTCAGCTCCTTTCAATTATATTATAAAATCTAAAAACGTAAAAATCAATAAAAGTTGTTCAAATACATTGAAAAAAGTTTTTATAAGTGCTAATATGTAATTGTACAATAAAAATAAATTGTACAATTACGATAGGAGGGTAAAGAATGATAAAGCTAAACAAGATTAATTTTGATAATGCAATGGCTAAAAAATTGTTTAATCCAACAGATTTAGCCAAACAAGCTGGATTATCTGACGCAACAATCGGAAATATTATTAAAGATAACGGCTTTAAAAGTTATAATGCACTTGGTAGAGTAGCAAAAGCTTTAGATGTTGAACCAAAGGAACTAATAAAAGATTAATACCGCCAAAATATTAATAAATCTATATAAAGGGTCATATGGATAAAAAAATATATTGGCGATACTAATATAGCTTAATAAATGGATAGCAACCATTAAACAAAGGTCAATTACTATATAAGGGTTATATTGTAACGAACGCTTGACAGTGGGTTATTGATAAAACTGTAGTATAACACTTTATAGCTTAAGTATTGGGTAGCAACCAAAGAGAATAATTAAGCCATTTTTGGCGGAAGTAAAAGGAGATAAAAAACCATGAATTATAAACTAAAAAAATATTTTAATAACAATTTGATTTTTACTGCTGAAAAAGAATGTGCTTTAAATTTTAAAGAAATGTATTTCTATTATCTATGCTATGGAGATGATAAACAAGTAGCTTATAAAGAATTTAAAGAAGCATTGCAAGAATATGTTGAAAGTAATCCATTAGGAATAATAGGCGAATGTTATTTTACAGATGAAAATTGTACAAAACCACTCTTATTTAAAGAGATGATAAAATTTTGTAAAGAAAATTTATTATTAAGCCCTTGTGATTGTCGTGAAGTATACGACGAAGAATTTTACTATATCTATAGTCAAGAAATGAACCAGCAAGGAAAGATGTATATAGATGAAAAAGAATTTTTAAACTTGTTAAATGTCTATAAAAAAGAAATATTACATTATAACGAAGATACTAGCAATTTTTATTTAACAGTAGATAGCAGTATTCATAATAAATATTATGGATTAGATAAAAAAGATGTTAAAGATGATTTACTAAAAGATAACGACCATACTTTTACTATTGAAACAGGTGTAAAAAATAAGGAAGGCTCAAAATGTAGAGTGTGCATTTTCTCAACAATGGGCAAAAAGTACGACATGGATAAAATCAAAGCTCATAAAGATAAAAAAGAAAATGTTGAAGTTGTACATTGCTGTATTTCATCGGAAGCAATGAAAATTTTAAGTGATTTTGTGAAAATACATGAAGAAGCTTACGACGAAAAAGCCAGTTTATTAGAAGAATATCACAAAGAATATGATAATGAATGATAATTATTATTAGAGTAACAATAGAAAGAAGGTGCAAAAATGCAAAATATAAAAATTTTTAATAATGCAGAAATTGGACAGGTTAGAACGATTACAAAAAATAATGAAATTTGGTTTATTGGTAAAGATATAGCAAATATTTTGAAATATACTGATACTGATTATGCAATAAGAACACACGTTGATGAAGAAGATAAGAAGTTATTTAAACCCGAGGAAATATCGGGTTTAAAAATTCCTAATAGAGGTATGGTTTTTATAAATGAAAGTGGATTTTATAGCCTTGCTTTTTCCTCAAAGTTGCCAATCGCTAAAAAATTTAGACGTTGGGTAAAAAATGAAGTATTGCCGTCTATTCGTAAATATGGAATATATGCGACATCACAAACTATTGATAATATGTTAGCCGACCCCGACAATGCTATAAAAGTATTCAGTACATTGAAAGAGGAAAGACAGCAAAGAATAGCACTAGAACAGGAGAACAAAGAACAGACGAAAGTTATTGAAGCAATGAAGCCTATAAAACAATATTATGATGATGTTCTAACCGCCAAAAGTGCTATAAATACCACTCAAATAGCCAAACAATATGGCTTATCGGGTAAAAAACTAAATGAGATATTAAATCAGGAAAAAATTATTTATAAAAGTAATGGTTCATGGGTGTTATATCAAAAATATGAAGGCAAAGGATTAGCACAATATTATACTAAAATAATACCGACAGAAGACAAACCGATAACAAAAATATGTATTAAATGGACTGAAAAAGGTCGAAAGATGATACATGATATCATGAAAGAACTTGGTTATAAAACTAACCAAGAAGAAAATTAATAATGTGGCGGGTATTATAAAACGTCCGCCATAAAATAAAAGCATAAACCACCGTTAAACAATGCTTGTATAAGTTCATTTCATTGATATGGACTTAGGATTATACCCAAAAGAAAAAATAAAATGCTTAGAAAGGAGCTTATAAAATGGGTAGAAGTTTATTACAGACAAAAACAGACGCTACAGGAGCGTTATATGTACAGCCAAAACATATAGCTGATAGTTTTTCTATTAGTCGTACGACTGTATGGCGGTTATTAAAAGCCATGAAGCAAATTCCAAAATATAAAAAGTCGTTTTTAGACTTAGGCTGGCAATTAAAACTCGTTAAATTATCAGATTTTGAAAAGTTTTTGCAGGAGCAAGAACATGAGTATTTAAAAAAGGCTAAAGGTTAAATAATAAAAGTAGGTGCATAATATGAATTTATCACAAGATGAAATTGAATTGATTTTACTTTATCGAAGGCTAACAAGTTTTGAAAAATTTTATACTAAGAAAAATTTAAAAAGATATATAGCTTATAACATGAAAATATCTGTTAAAAATATCAAACTTAAGACCAACAGCATTTTTATTAAATTATGAAGGAATAAACATATGAACGATTTAACAAAATTAAAAATAAAAGCTATGAGTTTTGACAGATTAATCAAAGAACTTCATAGCTTGAAAGATATGTATATAGATTTTAGTAATAATACGGATAATATTATAAGCTGTTCAGCATTTCATATAATGGCTAAAGATTTAGAAACATTATTAAAAAAATACGAATAAAAGGAATGACATAACATGATATTAATGCAAAATGATGTATTTATAGTAATAAATGATTTTTTCCCAATTAATAAAAATAATATTGATGATAAATTTAAAATACTTAATTTAAGGATAGAAAAAGCCTTAAAGTTAAAAAATAGCTATATAAATAAAAAAGCCCTTTATCAAGGATAAAAAAGGGCAAACACGCAAATATAAAAACAATACAAATAAAAAGGATAAAATACACAACATAATTTAAATCAATAGGAGCTACTTTCTAGAATTTTAACCGATAAAGAAAGTAGCTCATGATAAAAATTAGGCTATTTATATTATAGTATGTTTTTATTATAAATGCAAAAATTAAGCGTCGTTAGACGTTTTGGCGGACTTGTTAAAAGTATTATTTAGATGATAGAAAGAAGGTGGGTTATATGTCATATGTCAAAATGATTGTTCATAATAAATATTATCATGAAGTATATAAATATTATAGTGGTAGAATTGGCAAGAAGATATATAATTCACCAGCAACAGGCAAAACACCATTAAAGCAGTTGAGATATCAAGATAGAAAGGCGGAAAGATTTTGCCGTTGGAAGCTAGATAATAACTTTAAAGCAGGAGATTTATTTATAACATTGACCTATAAAGCTGATGAAAAGCCAGCCAGTGAGCAAGCAAGAAAAAATATAAGCTCATTACTAGCAAGATTAAGAATAGAGTATAAAAAGATTGATAAAAGTTTAAAATATGTCTATGTAGCAGGACGAACCAAACGAGGTGCAGTACATTTTCATATTGTATTAAATAAGATTGATATAAATATTATTAGTGAAGCATGGAGAAAAATTGCTGGCGGTAAGGTGCTTGCTCAATCTTTATATGGTAGAGAATTTGGAAATCTTGCCAGTTATTTAATAAAAAATAGCTGTGAAACATTTTATAGTAATGACAAAATCCATAATAAAAGATATTGTTCATCAAATAATTTAGAATTGCCAGCTATTGAACGTAAAATAATTGGAGCTAAAGAATGGAGAAAGCAACCAAAAGCCCCAAAAGGTTATATTATAGATAAATCAAGCTTATATAATGGTTATGGCTGGTTGGAAAATGAAAACGGCTGGAATGGGTGCAAAACTCAATATTATAGATTAATACCAATAGAAACAACACATTACAGTAAAAGAAAGAGCTTAACACGGATAAATATACCGATATTAGATTTTATAGAAGGGAATAAATATCATGATACAAATAATGCTATTAGATACAGATAATCACGTATTAGTGTTTTCAAGGAGTGATGGCAAGAAATATAAACGAGCAAGGGAATATATGAAAGAAATTAAAAAACATATAGATAACAATAATGTAAAATACTATTCAATACCATTTATAGAATTAAAAGATATTATACAAGAAAAATAAAATATATGGCGGTGCTATGCTGGTTCATCAATCAATAGCAATCTTATAATATAAAAATGGTGTTGATTGATGAATAAAGCAAGCGTTATATTTTGGATATAAGAAAAGAAAATAAAAGATATAGCAAAAGTATTAAATATTAATCAAATTCCACTAAATAAAGGCTTATATATAGCAGATAAGAAGTTAATAAGATAGTATCTAGTATATGTATGGTTTTATGTGGCGGATTATACTACAAACCTTGATATATTAACATATATAGCCCCCAGTTTCATTAATTGGATTGGGTTTTTCATAGACCGGAGAGTCCACATTTGTATAAAATATGCCTAATCGCCGTATGGGGTGTGGTATATGACCGCCACAAAATAAAAAAAGTTAAATAGTCCGAATTTGACTATATTAAGGTACTTCTAGGATTTTTTTCTATTGCGGGTAGCTTGCGAACCCCAGTAATTAACTAGATATAAAAAAATAATAACCAATTTCCTTCTTATTAAATAAAAAGCATTGATATATCAATGTTTAATAATCTGTTTTTGGGAAATATGCTATTAAAAAATTTTCCAAAAATAATGGTACTTGTTCATTAGTTAAAAAGATTGAAATTTCAGTTTATTTTACTGCTGGATAAGTAAAAAATTAGTTTTAAATGCAAAAATATATCATTATAAAATTTATGCTGGCGGTTCATCAGCGTGAAGTGTATTCGTTTAATAATGAAAGATATTGAAAAAATTATAAAATATACTATACTGAATATAGGCAAAAGAGAAAGACATATATATATAAGCCCTAAGGAACGCGACTCCTTAGGGCTTTTTTACATTATTACGCTATGTTAAAATAAATTGCTATGTGTACCAGTTCGAGAAAGTACCAAAGTCAATATATCTTTTTCTATACGATATATTAATAGCCAATCAGGCAGAATGTGGCACTCTCTAAAATCTTTGTAATTTCCAGTTAAAGCATGGTCTTTGTATCTAGCAGGTAGGTTTTTTTCTTTGACCAATATTTCAATAACTTTTTCTAGTTTGGATAAATCATAATTACGTTTTTTTATAACTTTAATATCTTTTTTAAATTTAGAGTGATATTGTATTTTAAGCATTTAAATCGTCCATTAAGTCTTTTACATTATCAAAAGCTTTACTCAAGTTTTTACCTGCTATTACATCATCAAGAGCCTGTTTAGTTTCATTATTAGGGTTTAATGTTAAAGAGAATGGTATACCATTATTTCGTACTACAGCATTTAAAAACATATTCACAGCGGTAGAGGTATTTAATCCCAATAAAGATAAAATCATATCAGATTGTTTTTTTAAATCTTTATTAACTCTTATATTTAGTGTTGTTGTTTCAGACATAAATATCACACTCCTTAATATTATTATATATCAATATGACAAAAAAATATATAAATAAGATGAAAAATGACGAATATTATATATAATTATAAAAATCTGCTGGTGGTTCATCAGTATGAAGCGTATTTATTTGATATATCAAAATTATGGTTTTTTATAAAATGATACTATAGCACTTTGTAAAAATAGCTGATTTTGTAATATGCTATAATACCGCTAAAATATATAAGAAGGATATATTATTATTATGAACTTCAGTCCCTGAGAGGATATGAGCAAGCAAAATAAAAGCCCTATTCAATAAAGAATAGAGCTTATTTTTTATTTAATCGTGGTTAATGTGAAGCAGTTTGCCCCTTTTTTGCCCCTTTTTGAGTGAATAAGGCTGTAGAGGTTGATATATAAACACGTTTCTACCTTCCGCACCATTTGAAATTATAGGCTTTACAGATTTTCTGTAAAGCCTTTTTTGTTTTTTATAAATTATAAAATTATATTAATTTAATAAATGAAATTGCATTTTTGAGGTATTATTGATTATTTTTGATTATAAGCATATAATTTAGATAGGATTTATTTCTAGTAAGAAAGGTTGAATTTCAATGAAAGTTTTATTATTAAATGGCAGTAGACGCGAAAAAGGTTGTACATATACAGCTCTTAGTGAAATAGCACAAACTTTAGAAAAACAAGGTATTCAAGCAGAAATAATTCATGCAGTACCAGAAACAGAAATTATTAAAAGTGTTGCAGAAAAAGTAAAAACTGCAGATGCTTTAGTAGTAGGTTCTCCTGTATATTGGGCATCTCCATCTGGGGAAATCATTTCTTTTATGGATAGATTATCTAGCTTAGCAGGTAAAGATTTATTACACAAACCAGCAGCAGCTGTCGCTTCCGCTAGACGCGCTGGTACAACTGCAACTTTAGATGTACTTGCTAAATATTTTACTTATCATCAAATGCCAGTAGTTTCTGCAAATTATTGGAATGTAGTACATGGCAATACACCAGATGAAGTGAAAAAAGATGCAGAAGGTATGCAAATTATGCGTGTTTTAGGTAATAATATGGCATGGCTTTTAAAATGCATTGAAGCAGGTAAAAATAATGGTGTACAAATCCCAGAAACAGAAGCAAAAATAATGACAAATTTCATTCGTTAAAATAGAGTAAACAGAGTTATAACGATTTTTTATTTCGTTATAACTCTTTTTTTGTGGTAAAATATAAATATAGTAGCCGATAAAGAAGGTGTAAACATGGGGAAAAAATCATTATTGACTAAAGAGGATATTGATATATTAGAGTCTTGGGCTGATGGATACTTTTACAAGATTTTTTATTATTTAGAAGATTTTGTTAAAAAAGGTATAGAGCAAAAATTGTTTACTTTGGAAGAAGCAAAGGAAGATTTAAATATTGCTTTATGGTATGCATATGCAGGCAATAATATTGATATATATGAATATTATTACAAAGTGATAAATTGGATGCCTTATTCAGAAAAAAATGCTAAAGGCTCTGGTGCATGGTATTATCGTTATTCAGTGGCTTTGACTTATTGCAGTGATTTGGAAAAAGCATATAGCTATGCACAAAAAGGTGTACAAGAAGAAGCTGATTATCCATGGGGTTGGTTGAATTTAGCAAAATTACAATATCATTTTGGCGAAAAAGAAAAAGCAATGGCTTCCATAGAAAAGGGCTTATCTCTTGTGCCAGATGATTATGAATTTAAAGTTTTACAAGAGGAAATAAAAGCAAATTGTAGCTTAGAAGAAATGCTATGTCATTATATAAAACCAGAAGATGATGCATTTTTCAAAAATCGACAAATGTATAAACAGCATTTAAAAGAGAAAATGCAAGCTGTAGATGGAGTAATTTGTCATGAGGAGTCTTTGCAGAAGGTAAAAGAATTTTTAAAGGGTAATAAATGGCAAGAAAATAATCCTTATTGTGCTTGTATGGTAAAGTTAGATGATATAACAGTAAAAATTGTTTTTACCATGAATAGAGCAATGTTGTCAAAGATAAATATGGATTGGTTAATTAAAGAGTATACCGACATAAAAGATAATTTATTGACTTATGATAAGTATGATGTTGAATATAAATTGCAGGAAATAGAGATAGATAGAGATTATCAAATAAAATTAACTTATTATAATAAAAAGAAAAAATTATCTTTAGTTTTGGCTAAAGATAGTAATAAAAAAGTTCAAGAAAATCATAATGAACATTTAAAAAATGACAAAGAAGTAGAAAATTTAGCTTTGACATTATATAAAAGAGATGAACAATTTTCTTATGTGGAATGTTGGTTTGAAGATGATAAAATCGTTAAACATTATGGTTTAGTTGGCGATAAGGGAGATATCAAAAAATATGAAAATTGTTCAATTGATGATTATAAATTATACTTAGATATTTTCGTAGGACGATATGAAAAATTAGGCTATATCTCATGGCGAGAATTCACGAAAAAGACTTTATTAATGAAAATCACTATAGAAGATAATGAACAAAATTTATGGAAAGAAGAAAATGAAGCGCCGATATATTTCCTTTATGAAATGGTACAAAAAGCTTTAGAAATTAATGTAGTGGGCTTTTTAAATGATTGGGGCTATAGAAGAAATGAAAAGAAAAATCTGTATGAAATCGACTTTTATTTTGATACAGTTGATAAAGATATAGCAGTGAATTTAGTAAAACATGTCATAGAAGTATTTTCAATGAATGCTAAATCAAAGGTAGAAGAAGTCATAGAATTAGCAGAAGTTAAAAATGGAGTTGTTTAATTTTTCGTTTATAATAGACGATGCCAAAAATATCTGCTAACGCCCAACCGATAGGGATAGACCACCAAATACCGATTACTCCGATAGAAGGTATGCTAGCAAGGTAATAGGCAAGTCCTACACGTGTGCCTAATGAAATAATGGTTAAGATTACAGACATGCTAGGGAAGTTAATAGCACGATAAAATCCATATAATAAAAATAAAATGCCAATGCCAAAATAGAAGCTACCTTCTATGCGGAGATAATCCACACCGATATTGATAATTTCCGTTTCAGAACTATCAATGAAAATTGTCATTAGAGGGCGAGCAAAGATAAAGACGCCAACAGATATAATTAAACAAAATAGGAATGAGATTTTTATAGCAGATTTAATACCTTGTTGAATTCTATCTGTTTTTTTAGCACCGTAGTTTTGCCCAATGAAAGTAGAAAAAGCATTGCCAAAATCTTGTGCAGGCATATAAGCTAGTGAGTCTATTTTTACAGCAACGGTAAAGGCTGCCATTACTGTTGCACCAAAGCTATTTACAAGATTTTGTACGAGTAAAATTCCAAAATTCATTACAGATTGTTGTGTTGATGTTAATAATGAAGAATTAGAAATATCTTTTATCATGGCTAAATCAAATTTGCAATGTTCTTTTTGCGGAATTAATTCAGGGCATTTTTTTATAGTGTAGATTGTTAGACCTAAGGCACAAAAACCTTGAGCTATTACTGTGCCAAGAGCAGAGCCTGTCACACCCATTTGAAAATTAACAACTAAAATAATGGAAAGAATAATATTGAAAAGGGCAGAACTTGCTAAAAAGATAAGTGGTGTTTTTGAATTGCCAATAGCACGAAGTAGACAAGTGAAATAATTATAAATAAAAGAAAAACTAAATCCGATGAAAATAATATAAAGATATGTATAAGTCAAATCGAAAATTTCGCTAGGAACTTGCATAAAATAAATGATTTCATCAATGTAGATAAAAATAAAAATATTTATTATTATTGTAAGTATTAATATTAAGATGAAAGAGATAAAAATACTAGATTTTAATTTGAAATAATCTTTTTCACCATAAAATATCGAAAATAAAGCTCCGCTACCCATACAAAGACCTAATAATACTGAGGTTAAAAAAATGATTAAGGCATAGCTTGCACCGACAGCAGCTAAGGCATCTGTGCCAATAAAATGACCAACAATTAAAGTATCGGAGATATTATATAACTGTTGCATAAGATTGCCTAAAATCATAGGCAGTGAAAATTTTAACATAGTCATCGAAACAGACCCTGTTGTTAAATCATATTTCATAATAAAAGCACCTCGCTTAGACTATAAAGAAAATATATTGCATAAGTTAGAAAATATTTATATAATAAATATAACTAATTAATTGATTAATTTATACTAATACTTAGAATAATGAAAAAATAATTCAAAAGAAAAGAGGAAAACTAATGGAGGCTTTAGTTACGATTATTAATAAATCAGGAGTTCATGCACGACCAGCAGCAATGCTTGCTCAAATGGGACGCAGATATACGTCTAAAATCACATATACAGCAAAAGGTATCACTGCTGATGGAAAAAATATCATTCCTATAATCAATTTAGGATTATCTTGTGGTACACAAGTGCTTATAACTGCTGAAGGTGATGATGAACAAGAAGCTATTAAAGCTTTGAGTGAACTTGTAAATAATCGTTTTGGTGAGCATCAATAATAATATTTATAACACAAATATATTAAGAAGTTAAGAGTTGTCTTCGCTCTGAAATTATGCTAATATATCTTATACAATTTAATGTTTTGTAAAAGACAATGAAAAAGAGAGTATAGATATAATTGAGTTGTGCAGAGAGAAAATTTATAGCTGAAAAATTTTCCAACCCAGTATCTAGAAAGTAGCTTTGGAGTCCTCATACCGAAATAATATTAAGTATGAGCGCAGATACAGCGTTATGTAATGAAGTTTTATCTGAATTTTATGTAGTTAATTTATAAATTTAGATAAGAAAAATTAGGTGGTACCGCGAAGATATCTCTTTCGTCCTTTTATGAGGAATGAAAGAGATTTTTTTGTGTAATTTTTGCCTGATTTAATTGAATAACTTTAGTTTTTGTGTGAAAAATAGGAGGTATTTTTTTGATGGAAGAAACAAATATTCCAAAGGTTTATGACCCGCAATCTTTTGAAAAAAAATGGTATCAATATTGGGAAGAAAATAAATTATTCCATGCAGAAGTAGATGAAACTAAAAAACCATTTAGCATTGTGATGCCACCACCAAATGTAACAGGTCAGCTTCATATGGGACATGCTATGGATAATACTTTGCAAGATATTTTAATTCGTTTTAGAAGAATGCAAGGATATAACACTTTATGGATGCCTGGTACTGACCATGCAGGTATAGCAACTCAAGCAAAAGTAGATGCACAACTTCGTGAACAAGGTGTATCTCGTTATGATATTGGTAGAGAAAAATTCTTAGAACATGCTTGGGCATGGAAAGAAAAATATGGTAATCGCATAAAATATCAAATTCGTACACTTGGTTCTTCTTGTGATTGGGATAGAGAACGTTTCACTATGGATGAAGGTTGCTCTCATGCCGTTCGTGAAGTATTTGTACAATTATATAAAAAAGGTTTAATTTATCAAGGTAAACGCATAACTAACTGGTGCCCACACTGCAATACAGCACTTAGCGATATTGAAGTAGAACATCAAAATGAACAAGGTCATTTATATCATTTAAAATATCAAGTTGAAGGCGAAGAAAGATTTGTAGAAATCGCTACAACTCGTCCAGAAACTATGTTTGGTGATACTGGTGTAGCTGTTCATCCTGATGATGAACGCTATAGCGATTTAGTAGGTAAAACTTTGATTTTACCAATCGTTGGTCGTCGTATACCACTTTTTGCTGATAGTTATGTAGACCCACAATTTGGTACTGGTGCAGTAAAAGTAACACCAGCTCATGACCCTAATGACTTTGATATGGGTGCTCGCCATAATTTAGAACAGATTGTAGTAATTAACAATGATGGTACAATGGCAGAAAATACTGGTAAATATGCTGGTCTTGATCGTTATGAATGCCGTAAACAATTAATCGAAGATTTAAAACAACAAGGTTATTTAATCAGCATTGAAGAACATGAACATGCAGTAGGTCATTGCTCTCGTTGCTCTACAACTGTAGAACCACTTGTATCTAAACAGTGGTTTGTAAAAATGGAATCTTTAGCAAAACCTGCAGCTGAAGCTGTAAAATCTGGCAAAATTAAATTTGTTCCAGAAAGATTTTCTAAAATCTATTGCAATTGGTTAGATAATATACGCGATTGGTGTATCTCTCGTCAGCTCTGGTGGGGTCATCGTATTCCAGCATGGTATTGTGATGATTGCGGTGCAACTATCGTAGAAAATGAAGATGTAACAGTTTGTCCTCATTGTGGTAGCAAACATGTTCATCAAGATGAAGATGTACTTGATACATGGTTTAGCTCTGGTCTTTGGCCATTTGAAACTATGGGTTGGCCAGAACAAACAGCAGAATTAAAACAATTCTATCCAACAAGTGTACTTGTTACAGGATATGACATTATTTTCTTCTGGGTAGCTCGTATGGTAATGATGGGCTTAGAATTTGGTAAAGACATTCCATTTAAACATGTATTTATTCATGGTCTTGTACGTGATAGCCAAGGTCGTAAAATGAGTAAATCTTTAGGTAATGGTATTGATCCTGTTGAAGTAATTGAAAAATATGGTGCAGATACACTTCGCTTTATGCTCATCACAGGTAATACACCTGGTAATGATATGCGTTTTTATTGGGAACGTGTAGAATCTGCTCGTAACTTCGCTAATAAATTATGGAATGCTTCTCGTTTTATGCTCATGAATCTTGAAGGTTTTGACAAAACTTTTGTTCCAGAAGCTAGCGACTATACTTTAGCTGATAAATGGATTTTAAGCCGTTATGCTAAAACTGCTATCAGCATTACTGAAAACCTAGAAAAATTTGAATTAGGTGAAGCGGGTCGTTCTTTATATGACTTTATTTGGAATGAATTCTGTGATTGGTATATTGAACTTAGCAAAGCTCGTCTTTACGATAAAGAAAATGTTCGTCCACGTAAAGTAGCTCAATATGTTTTAGGTTATGTACTTGAACATACACTTCGCTTATTACATCCATTTATGCCATTTATTACAGAAGAAATTTGGCAACATATTCCACATGAAGGTAAGAGCATCATGGTGGCTGATTGGCCAACAGGTGAAGAAACAAAACTTGATGATGCAAGCGAAGTAGAAATGACTACTATCATGGAAACAATCAAAGCTATCCGTAATATGAGAGCTGAAGTAAATGCAGCACCAAGCAAAAAAACAGAAGTAATTCTTCATTTAAGTGATGAAAGCTTAACTGATGTATTTGCTAAAAACAGTGGATATTTAGAAACATTAGCTTCTGCTAAAAATGTAACTATTTTAGCAAAAGATGATGCAAAACCAGAAAATGCAATGACAGCAGTAGTAAATGGTGTAGAAATTTATTTACCTTTAGCAGGTTTAATTGATGTAGAAAAAGAAACTGCTCGTTTAAATAAAGAATTAGCTACATTAGATAAAGAAGTATCACGTCTTGATAAAAAACTTTCTAACGCAGGCTTTATTGCCAAAGCACCTGCTGATATTGTAGAGAAAGAAAAAGAAAAATTAAAAGGTTATGAAGAAAAACGTGAAGCAGTAAAACAACGTTTGGCATATTTAGCAACTCTTTAATTTTAGATTTTTTTATGAAAGGCGTAATAAAATGAATTATCTAGAATCGCTAGAATATCTAGATGAGCTTAGTACCTTTGGTACTAAGCTTGGTCTAGGTCGCATTAAACAATTGGTAACTTATTTAGACAATCCACAAACAAGATATAAAACTATACACATAACAGGAACTAACGGAAAAGGTTCAACAAGTTCTATGTTATCTAGTATTTTAACAACATCTAATATTAAAACAGGTCTGTATATTTCACCTCACTTAGTATCATATACAGAACGTATTCAAATAGACGGAAATCCTATAAGCGAAGAAGATTTTGCTGATTGTATTAGTGCTGTTAAAACTTTTGTGGATAAAATGGTTGAAGATGGCGAAGAGTCACCTACACAGTTTGAAGTTATTACAGCAGCGGCATTTTTGTATTTTGCGATTAATAAAGTAGAATATGCTGTCATCGAAGTAGGATTAGGTGGATTATTAGATTCTACTAATGTGGTAAAACCAGAAGTTAGCGTCATCACAAATGTGGCATTTGAACATGCTCATCTATGTGGGGGAACTTTAGAAGGTATAGCAGAGCATAAAGCAGGTATTATAAAAGATGGTGTACCTGTGGTTACAGCAGCAAAAGATATACCATTAGATATAATTAATCAAACAGCTGAAGAAAAAAATGCTGATATTTTCATAGCAAATAATGATTTTTCAGCTATGTTTGTAAATTTTGATGGACAGTATCAAGAATTAAAATTTAGTTCTGAATTATTAGGAGTTAATTTCAATTATAAATTGAAATTATTAGGTGACCATCAAATAGAAAATAGTTCTTTAGCTATTATGACCGCTAGTATCTTAGGTAATAATGATGAACGTATTACTAGAGAAAATATCATTGATGGTTTAGCATTAGCAAAATGGCCAGCACGTTTTGAAGTATTTAATTTTGATGGACAGATTTGTATAGTAGATGGCGCTCATAATCCAGCAGGTATGATGATACTTCGTCAAAATTTAGATAAATATTATCCAAATGAAAAAAGAGTTATTCTTTTAGGTATATTAAAAGATAAAGACATAGATACTATGCTTATTGATTTATTGCGTGATGATGATGAAATCGTTATAACTACTCCAAATTCAGAAAGAAAAGCTTCTCCTGAATATATTGCAAGTAAGATATCAAATCATCGTGTAGAGACTTTTAATAATATGCAAGAAGCTTTAACTTTAGCTCGTCAGTGGGCAGGTAAAGATAAAGTTTTATGTATAACAGGTTCTTTATATTTGACAGGTGAACTGAGAAATATTTTAGTCAATGAAGCATGATTTTAGTAAAGGTATTTTTAGCTTTTAGAGTAGTAGGTGTATAGGTGGATATATTTAAAAAAAATAGATTGAATAATGATTGTAAACGATTGATGTTTTACATTGTTATAGCTATGGCAACAATGTTACCTTTTTCCTATGTTGTATCAAGTCTATTGTTAGTAGCTGGCTGGGGTGTTTTTGCCTATAAATCATTTAAGGGATTTTTTGAATGGAAACGTACAATACTTGATTTTCCCATTATGATTTTTGTGATTATATCTTTTTTATCCGTTTTAGTATCACCAGATTCAGCATTTAGTTTTTACAATTGCTATAATTTAGTTGGTCGATATGTACTTACATATTACTTAGTTGTGCAAAGTATAGATTTAAAAAATATAGGACAATTAAAAGTATTTTTAAGCTGTATAAGTTTATCTTTATTTATTGTTGTAATATATGGTTTTATGCAAGCATTTTTAGGTATAGGACTAACTTCTGAGCAAATAGTATGGACTGATGGAGCAATGTTTCCTGGATTAAAAACGAGAGTATTTTCCACATGGCAAAATCCTAATTTATTAGGTGGCTACTTTGATTTGATGTTAGGCTTGATGGCTGGAATGTTTTTATTGATAAAACATAAAATCGTTCGCATTGTAATCGCAGTTTTATTCTGTTTAACAGCCTTTTGTTTGACCTTGACATATGCTAGAGGGGCTTGTCTAAGTATTGCCTTAGTAATCTTTGTCTACAGTATTTTATATAATCGAAAAGTATTATTAGCATTGATAGGATTAGCTGTCATCTTATTGCTTTCAGATGCAACTTTAGTTGATAGAATGACATCTATTTTTACGAAAATGGATACATCTTCAGAAATGCGTCTTGCTTTTTGGGAAAGTACTATAGCAATGATTTTAGACCACCCATTATTGGGCATAGGTTGGGGTTCATATTTTATGGTTTATCCTAATTATGATTATTATATGCAGGGGAATTTTATAAAAATTGTACATGCACATAATATGTATTTGAATTTTATGGCTGAAATTGGTTTATTTGGTTTTGCAAGTTATATGGTTTGTTTCTTTGGTGTAATTTACAAAGCCTTTAAAGCACAGGTTATGAAATTAGATATATTGGTTAAAGCTATGTTTTTAGGCATAGGCTTAGGTTTATCTGCATTGGCATTAAATGGTTTTACAGATTATGTAATGTTTAATACAGAATTATCTATGCTTGTATGGCTATTTTCAGGAATTGTAGTTTCTGGATATAAAAATTAAATTAATAATATTATTTAAACTCAAGCCTTAAAGGAGTGAATGCAGTGAAAGAACAAACTATTTCTAAAGCAACTATTGATAGATTACCACTATATTATAGAACTTTGAGATTGGCTCAAGATGATGGCATGGATATCATCTCATCAGATGAATTAGGCCGTCGATTAGAATTAACACCGGAGCAAATTAGAAAAGATTTAGCTTTATTTGGTCAGTTTGGTAAAAAGGGAGTTGGCTATTATGTCAATGAACTTAAATTTAATGTAGGCAAGATTTTAGGGCTTGATAATCATTGGAATATTGCAATCGTAGGGATTGGTCATTTAGGTGTGGCTTTGGCTAATTATCAAAATTTTATTGCTTTAGGTTTTAATCTAGTAGCATTATTTGATAATGACCCCAATATTATTGGAAAGACAGTAAATCATGTAAAAGTAAAAAGCATTGATGAATTGCAAAGTTGCGCTAAAAATCTGAAGATAGATATTGGGGTTATTGCAGTACCTGCTCAATTTGCACAACAGGTCGCTGATAAATTAGTTAAAGCAAATATAAAAGGAATATGGAACTTTGCTCCTGTAAAAATGAGAGTCCCTGAAGATGTGAAAATTGTTAATGAAGATTTATCTGTGGGACTTAGTAGATTGTCGTATTATATTACAGGAAAATAGCTTTCTTTTCCTATAGTAAAACTTGACGCTTTTCCCTAGTAGTGGTATGCTTTTGTTAGTGATATGCGTTATTATTTATTAAAAGATGGAGTGTTGATTTTTTATAATTTTTATTTATTTTTTATTGAAAAATTATAAATAAAAAAATTTATTTCATAAATGATACAATAATCTTTGATTATCGTATTAGACAATGATATAATGGAACACGACATAATAATGCAACAATATATTTTGGTAAGGAGGAGAATTTTTAATGATTGACATTTTAGATCGTGTGCGTAATAAATCCTTGCATGCGAAAATTGTCAGTGCACAGGAAGCTGCTGAGTTAATTAAACCAGGCATGAATGTGGGAACTAGTGGATTTACACCATCTGGTTATCCTAAAGCTGTGTCTTTGGCTCTTGCTGAACGCATGAAAGAACACCCATTTAAAATTAATTTATATACAGGTGCTTCTGTAGGACCAGAACTTGATGGTGCACTTTGTGAAGTTAAGGGTATTGACAAACGTATGCCATACCAAACTAACAAATTATTAAGAAATTTAATAAACTCTGGTGAAGTTTCTTATAGTGATTTACATCTTAGTGAATCAGCTCAATTATTACGTTATGGTTTCTATGGCAAATTAGATGTTGCTATCGTAGAAGCTTGTGCTATTACTGAAGAAGGTAATATTATCCCAACAACATCTATGGGTAATACTGCTTCTTATGTTCAACAAGCAGATATGGTTATAGTTGAAGTAAATACTAGTCAGCCATTAGAACTTGAAGGTATGCATGACGTTTATGTACCACTTGATCCACCACATCGTCTTCCAATTCCTATTGTTAAGGCTAACGACCGTATTGGTACACCTTACATACCTTGCACTCCAGATAAAATTAAATGCATTGTTCCTTGTGATATTACAGATAAAACTCGTCCATTTGGCGAAATTAGTGAAGCAGATCACAAAATGTCTGAATATATCATTGAACTTCTTCAAGATGAAGTTAAAAAAGGTCATATGCCTAAAAATCTCTTACCTTTACAATCTGGTGTAGGTAATGTAGCAAATGCAGTAATCAGCGGTTTCGTTGATTCTGATTTAAAAGACTTATCTGTATATACAGAAGTTATCCAAGATGGTATGTTTGACTTAATTGATGCTGGTAAATTAAACTTTGCATCTGGTACAGCATTATCTCCATCTCCAGACGGATTAAAACGTTTCTATGAAAATATCAAAGAATATAGAAAACATCTTTTACTTCGTCCACAGGAAATTTCCAATAGCCCAGAAGTTGTAAGAAGAATTGGTGTTATTGCTATGAATACTGCTATTGAATGCGATATTTATGGTAATGTAAACTCCACTCATATCATGGGTACAAAAATGATGAATGGTATTGGTGGTTCTGGTGACTTCGCTAGAAACGCTTACCTCACTTGCTTCTTTACAGCATCTACTGCTAAAAACGGTCTTATCTCTTCTATCGTTCCTATGTGCTCTCATGTTGACCATACAGAACATGATGTAGATATCATCGTTACAGAACAAGGTTTAGCTGACTTAAGAGGTCTTGCTCCACGCGAAAGAGCTCGTGAAGTTATTAACAAATGTGCTCATCCAGATTATAAACCTATGTTAATGGATTATTTGGAAAGAGCAGAAGCTGCAACAAAACATGCACAAACTCCACATATTATTAAAGAAGCTTTGTCCTGGCATGAAAAATTCATGGAAACAGGTTCAATGAAATAATAACCTTTTTAGGAGGAATTTTTAATTATGAGCAATGAAAATGAAAAAATCCAAGCTGAATTAGCTGAGTATAATGCTGATGTTGAAAAAGCAATAGCAAAATTCCCAGAACGTCCACATCTTCCAGAACAACGTTTATATACTCCACTTGATATTGAAGGAACTGATTATGCTGATGAAATCAGCTTCCCAGGTGTATATCCTTATACTCGTGGTGTTCAACCTACTATGTATCGTGGTCGTTTCTGGACAATGCGTATGTATGCTGGTTTCTCCACTGCTGAAGAATCCAACAAACGTTATCGTTATTTAATCGAATCCGGTGCTACTGGACTTTCTTGTGCATTTGACCTTCCAACTCAGATCGGTTATGACTCCACTGATGACATCTCTGAAGGTGAAGTTGGTAAAGTTGGTGTTGCTATTGACTCCTTAGCAGATATGGAAATTCTTTTCGATCAAATCGATCTTGGTAAAGTTTCCACTTCTATGACAATCAACGCTCCAGCATCTGTACTTTTAGCTATGTACATTGCAGTTGCTGAAAAACAAGGTGTACCTGCAGATCAATTAAAAGGTACAATCCAGAACGATATTCTTAAAGAATATGCTGCTCGTGGAACATATATCTTCCCACCACGTCCATCTATGCGTCTTATCACTAATATCTTTGAATATTGCTCTAAATATGTACCAAAATGGAATACAATCTCCATTTCTGGTTACCATATTCGTGAAGCTGGTTCTACTGCTGCTCAGGAAATCGCATTTACTATTGCTGATGGTATTGCTTATGTTGAAGCAGCAATCAAAGCTGGTCTTGACGTTGATGCTTTCGCTGGTCGTCTTTCCTTCTTCTGGAATGCTCATAACAACGTACTTGAAGAAGTTGCTAAATTCCGTGCTTCCCGTCGTATCTGGGCTAAAGTTATGAAAGAAAGATTCCATGCTAAAAAAGACAAATCCATGAAACTTCGTTTCCATACTCAGACTGCTGGTTCTATGCTTACAGCTCAACAGCCTAACAACAACATTATCCGTGTTGCTTTACAGACTGCAGCTGCTGTTATGGGTGGTACTCAGTCCCTTCATACAAACTCCCGTGATGAAGCTCTTGCTCTTCCAACTCAGGAATCTGTTACAATTGCTCTTCGTACACAACAAATCGTTGCTTACGAAAGTGGTTTAGCTGATGTTATTGATCCACTTGCTGGTTCTTACTATGTTGAAGCTATGACTAACAGAATCGAAAAAGAAGCTTGGGATTACATCAAAAAAATCGACGAAATTGGCGGTGCTGTATCTGCAATTGAAAAAGGTTATATCCAGAAAGAAATTCAGGATAGTGCTTACAAATGGCAGATGGATGTTGAATCCGGTGCTAGAACAATTGTCGGCGTAAACAAATTCCAGATGGAAGAAAAACCAGTTGAAGGTCTTCTTAAAGTTGATGCTTCCGTTGGTGAAAAACAAAAAGCTAAAGTTGAAGCTATGAAAGCTAAACGTGACAACGCTGCTGTAGAAGCTGCTCTTGCTGACTTAGAAGCTGCTTGTAAAGATGAAAACGAAAATCTTATGCCTCATATCCTCGCTGCCGTTAAAACATATGCAACTCTCGGAGAAATCTGTGGCGTAATGCGTAAAGTATTCGGCGAATATGAAGCACATGTAAATCTTTAATAAGTGAAGATATTTGGAGGTAAATATAATGATTAGAGTATTAGTAGCAAAACCAGGTTTAGATGGTCATGACCGCGGAGCAAAAGTTGTAGCACGTGCTCTTCGCGATGCAGGCTTTGAAGTAATTTATACAGGTCTTCGTCAGACTCCTGAACAGATTGCAGAAGCAGCTTTACAGGAAGACGTTGATGTTGTTGCTATGAGTATCCTTTCTGGTGCTCATCCACATCTTTTCCCTAAAGTTGTAAATCTCGTTAGAGAAAAAGGAATGAAAGATGTATTAATCATCGGTGGTGGCGTTATTCCAGAAGGCGATATCCCAGCTCTTAAAGAAGCAGGTATTGCAGAAGTATTTACTCCTGGTACACCAACAACTGACGTTATTGACTTTATTAAAGCTAACGTAAAAAAAGATTAATTTAAACATTTGATTTTGTTAAATTAAATAATATGAAGAAAATCATCTTGTCTTTCTTAGTCTCTATAAGGAGACAAGATGATTTTTAGTATAATTGTGTGGCTTCTGTGCTAGTAAGGGACAGGAGCTGACATCAAAGGTGGTGCTTATATGGATATAGCTCAAGAATTGTTAAACGGAAATCGTTTAGCTCTCACTCGTGCGATTACAGCAATTGAAAATGAAACAGATGCTGCAGTAGAAATCATGAAAAAACTGTATCCACATACTGGGCATGCCTTTGTCCTTGGTATTACTGGCCCACCAGGTGCAGGTAAATCCACTCTTACCGATAGACTCGCAAGAGCTTATCGTAATCAGGGAAAAACAGTTGGTATTATAGCTATTGACCCAACTAGTCCATTCACAGGCGGAGCTATCTTAGGTGACCGTATAAGAATGAACAGCTTAACCCTCGATGAAGGTGTCTTTATCCGTAGTATGGGGACAAGAGGTAGCTTAGGCGGCTTATCTCATAAAACAGCTGATGCAATAAAAGCTATGGATGCTTTTGGCAAAGATGTAATTATTGTAGAAACTGTAGGGGTAGGACAATCTGAGGTTGATATCGTTAAAGCGGCTGATACTACTATGGTTGTAATGGTACCAGGCCTTGGTGATGATATCCAAGCTATAAAAGCAGGAATATTGGAAATTGGTGATATCTTCACTATCAATAAAGCAGATCTTGATGGTGCAGATAAATTATATACAGAGCTTAATATGATGCTAGACCTTGATGGAGAAACACCAGATTGGCGTCCTCCAGTTAAAAAAGTCATGGCTAGTAGAGGCGAAGGTATTAATGAATTAGTAGATACAATTACTGAACATCAAAATTATTTAGTAGAAAGTGGAACATTAGCTATTAGACGTCATAAACGTGCTAAAAATGAGTTATTGGACCGCTTGAGTGCATCTATTGGTTCTTATATAACAAAACATATTGTAGAAACTGGCGAATTAGATGCTTATGTAAAAGATATTGAAACTCGTCAGAATGACCCATATACAGTAGTTAATACTATTATGGATAATATGTTAAAAAAATAATTTAGATATAATATTTATATCAGGAGGGTTTTATCAATGAAAATCAACAGAGTTGACCATATCGGTATTGCTGTACCAAATCTTCAAGAAGCAAAAAAATTCTATGAAGAAGTTTTAGGTATTAAAATCACTAAAGAAGATGAAGTTATCGAAGATCAGAAAGTAAAAGTAAGCTTCGTTCCATGCGGTGAAGTTGAACTCGAACTTTTAGAATCCACAACTGAAGATGGCCCAATTGCAAAATATCTTGCAAAAAATGGTGGCCGTTCTGGTATTCAGCACGTTGCATTAAATGTTGATAACATTGAAGAAGCTATCGCTGAAATGAAAGAAAAAGGCGTTCGTATGATTGATGAACAACCTCGTTACGGCGCTGGCAATTCCAGCATTGCATTCGTTCATCCAAAAGCTAGCGGTATCTTAGTTGAACTTGCTCAGCGTTTAGATGAAACAAAATAATCTATATTAAATTTTTTAATAGATATAGATTTTATTAAGGAGGTATAACTTTGGCTACAGTTCAAGAACGAATTGACCTCATGAATGCCAAAAAGGAACATATTTTACAAGCAGGCGGTCCTAAACGTGTTGCAAAACAACATGCTAAAGGCAAAATGACTGCTCGTGAACGTATTGAAAAACTTTTTGATGAAGGTACATTTGTAGAATTAGATCAGTTTGTAAAACATCGTTGCACTAACTTTGGTCAGGAAAAGAAAGATTTACCTGCTGAAGGTGTAATTACAGGTTATGGTACAGTTGATGGACGTTTAGTATATGCTTACGCTCAAGACTTCACTGTTGAAGGTGGTTCTCTTGGTGAAATGCATGCTAAAAAAATCTGGAAAGTACAAGAAATGTCCTTGAAAATGGGTGCTCCATGCGTTGGTATCAATGACTCTGGTGGGGCTCGTATTCAAGAAGCTGTTGACGCTCTTTCTGGTTACGGCGGAATTTTCCAGAGAAATACAGACGCTTCCGGTGTTGTTCCACAGATTTCTGTAATCATGGGACCATGCGCAGGTGGTGCAGTATATTCTCCAGCTCTTACTGACTTTATCTACATGGTAAAAAATACTAGCCAGATGTTTATCACTGGTCCTGCTGTTATCAAATCTGTTACTGCTGAAGAAGTAACAGCTGAACAGCTCGGTGGTGCTATGACTCATAACACTACTTCTGGTGTTGCTCATTTTGCTGCTGAAAATGAAGATGATTGTATCGAACAAATTCGTTACTTATTAAGCTTCTTACCAAGCAACAACATGGATGATGCTCCAGAAAGACCTACAAATGATGATCCATCCCGTATGGATGAAGAATTAAACACTGTAATTCCAGATAACGCTAACATGCCTTATGACATGAAAGATGTTATTCGTTCCTTAGTAGATGATGGTGAATTCTATGAAGTTCATCAGCATTATGCTACAAACATCATTACATGTTTTGCTCATTTTGATGGACGTTCCGTTGGTATCATTGCAAACCAACCAGCTGTAATGGCAGGTTGCCTTGATATTAATGCTTCTGATAAATCAGCACGTTTCATTCGTTTCTGTGACGCATTTAATATTCCTATCGTTAACCTCGTTGACGTTCCTGGCTTCTTACCAGGTACAGATCAGGAATATGGCGGTATCATTCGTCATGGTGCAAAAATGCTTTATGCTTATTGCGAAGCAACAGTACCAAAAATTACACTTATCACTCGTAAAGCATATGGTGGTTCTTACCTCGCTATGTGCTCTCGTGAACTCGGTGCTGACCAAGTTATGGCTTGGCCTACAGCAGAAATTGCTGTTATGGGTCCTGCTGGTGCAGCAAACATCATCTTCAGAAAAGACCCTGATGTTGCAGCAAAAACAGCTGAATATGTAGCTGAATTCGCTACACCATACAAAGCTGCTGAACGTGGTTACATTGATATGGTAATTGAACCTAAAGAATCCCGCCCTCGTATTATCACTGCATTGAACATGCTTGCAAGCAAACGTGAAGCACGTCCTGCGAAAAAACATGGTAATGTTCCATTATAATAAGAGGAGAGAGTTTTAAGATGGCAAATAATAATGCTCCTATCAGTGAAGAAATAGTAGCTGCTATTACTGCTGCTGTAGAAATGATGGTTGGTCATAAAGTTATGGCTGTTCGTATTAAACGTAGCGATGCATGGGTTATGGCTGGCAGACGCGATGCTGTTTAATAAATCATCAATCAAATAAAAAAGATAATTCTTGGAGGAATACGTCGTGAAAAAATTTAACATCACTGTAAATGGTAACGCTTATGAAGTTGAAATTGAAGAAGTAAAAGCTGCTGCTCCAGTTGCTGCTGCACCAAAAGCTGCTCCAGCTGCTGCACCTGCACCAAAAGCTGCTCCAGCTGCCGCTGCTGCTGCACCTGCTGCTGGTGACAACACTGTTACTGCTCCAATGCCTGGTAAAATTGTAAAATTAGTAGCTTCCGTAGGTCAAGCTGTTAATGCTGGCGATGTTCTTTTAATTCTTGAAGCTATGAAAATGCAGAACGAAATCACAGCTCCAGCTGCTGGTACAGTTAAATCCTTCGCAGTTAACGCTGGCGATAGCGTAAAACCTGGTCAGACTATGGTTGTTATCGGTTAATTTTAATCGATAAATTACAAAGAAAGGGCCCATTAGTTAAGCTAATGGGTTCTTTTTGTATTTGTATATAATCTTTATATTTATAAATGGAGAGATTATTATGGATATTGATAAAGTTTATAATCTGTTTTTTAGTCCAACAGATACAACAAAATTCGTATTACAGTTTTTGAGTGAGCAAATAAGCCCTAATTATAAAAATATAAATTTAACATCAAGAAATACAAATCTAGATGATGTATCTTTAGCTGAAAATGATTTAGTATTTTTAGGTGTTCCTTCATATGCAGGTAGAGTGCCTATTACTTTTAAAGAACGTTTTAACAAAATTAAAGGTAATAATGCATTAGCGATAGTAGTTGTAACCTATGGAAATAGAGCACAAGAAGATACTTTAATAGAATTATTTGATATGGCTAAAGAGCAAGGTTTTAGAATTTTAGCAGGTTCAGCAGTTGTAACAGAGCATTCAATAATTCATGACTTTGGCAAGGGTAGACCAGATAGAAAAGATAAAGCTGAATTGATAAGTTTTATGCAAAAGGTAAAAAATAAACTTCAAGAAGATGTTTTATTAGTAGATGAAATACCAGGAAATAGACCTTATAAAGAAGTAAAATTAGCACCAATGGCACCAGATTTTGTAAAAGAAAATTGTGTAGCCTGTGGTAAATGTGCAAGTGAATGTCCTACAGGTGCTATTGATAGTAAGACTTATAAATGCAATAGTGAAAAATGTATTTCTTGCTTACGTTGTGTAAAAGTTTGTCCGATAAATTGTCGTTTTGTGGATAATAGAGTATTGGAAAATTTACGTGTTCATTTGACTCCATTGTGTAGTGAACGTAAAGACAATCAATTTTATTTATAAAAAAAAATACTCTAGAGCAATATAAGCTCTAGAGTATTTTTACATTAAAATTGATTAGTGTCAGTGAATACATCGTCCCAGAATGTATAAAGAAAAACTATAACGATTAGAAATAATAAAAATAAATCACCCATGATAAAATCTCCAATATAAAATATATTAAATTTTAATTATTATATTTGAGGATAAAGTAGCGTAAAGGCTTATAAATATTATATAAAATGGCAGCTTTTATCGGTAATAGAAGAACTGATTTTACGATACGCATGATATAAAAAGAAGTAGCAGCATCTTTATACATTAAAGTAAGCCAGATATTGTTGAGAATACAGTCAACAAATAAGAAAATAGTCAAATTCATAAGCAATAATTTTTTTAAAGTAATAGTTTTTTTATAAAGAAATTTGCCATAAATAAAACTAGAGGCAATAGCACTTATAGTAAATCCAGGAAAATATAAACCTGGCATAAAAAGATTGCTACCGATAATATCTGCAAGAGTTGACATAATAATAGTTTTTGTCGTGCCAAAACGCATGGCATATAAACAAATCGGAATAAAAGCAAAATCTACGCGAATGAAAGTGGTTTGAATGGCAAAAACATAAGTAAATAAAATTGTTAAAGCCATGAAAATACCACCATAAACGATAGATGATAATGATGAGTTGTTGTACATGAGATTAAACCTCCTTGATATTGCGTTGCCACATAGGAGGAATATTCCTTCATGTAGCAGCGGGATGCGATATTTGTACCGCAAGAAAAACTTTTCGTTCAAATAGCAACTCCCCGTCTATTTGACACTTAACGCACAAATATCTACTCTGCTGAATAGCACTATCAATTATAAAACTATAAAGAAGGCTTGTCTATATAAAAATTTCTAATGAGTATAAGTAAATAAAGATGGTAGTATTTTTAGCTAGATAATAGATACTACGAATAAAATGTGATATTATGTAAACGATATAATATAATTTTTTGGAGCAAAGGAATAGTGATTCATAATGAAAAAATTTATCGTATTTTTGCTTTTAGGCGTGATGTTTGTATTTAATACAGTAGCATATGCACAAGCTGAAAATACAGCGCAAGATAAAATTGGTGGAGCTGATAAGGCAACGGATATACAGGTAAATAATAATGTAAATACTGTAAAACGTTGGATTTTGATAAATATACCAGCACGTTCATTGCGTTTATATGATAATGATAAATGTATAGAGATGTATCCTGTTGGCGTAGGTAAAATAGAAACTAAAACTCCAGTTGGTTTTTATAAAGTTGTAGAAAAAATTGTAAATCCTACATGGACAGACCCTGCTGATGTAAGCGTAGTTATTCCTTCCGGTGAAGATAATCCACTTGGTTATCGTTGGATTGGCATTGGTGGCAATTATGGTATACATGGGACAAATAGACCAGACTCTGTAGGTCATTATGTTTCTAATGGTTGTGTACGTATGGTTGAAGCCGATGTAGAAAAAGTATTTGATAAAGTTGAAGTTGGTACAGAAGTTCAAATTATGTACAACCGTCTAGTTATTGATAAAACTTTTGATGGTAGAGTAGCTTATTATATTTATCCAGATGGATATGATATGCAAAATTTAACAGTGGATTTTGTAAAACAAGGTCTAAAAGGTTATGGTATAGCTGATTTTATAACTGATGAAGCTGTGGCTAAATCTATAGAATTATCTAATGGTCAACCAAATTATGTAGCAGCACCTGTAAATATTATGTTTAATGGTAAAAAACTTAATTATAAAGCAGTTAATTATAAAAATTTAATTTATGTACCAGTAAAAGCTTTGGCTACTACATTAAATACGCCAATAACTATGGATAATAATTTAGTAAAAACACAAAAAGGTGAAGCTGATATCAGTCTTTATAGTAATGTAGCTTATATGCGTTTGACAGATATAGCAAATATTTTTGATTATGATTATAGCTTAAATAAAAATGTTACAGAAATAACTTTAAATAAAATTACTGCTGATAAAAATGTAGTAGATATCCCTGCTAATACCACAAATAAAGAAATTGTTGTTCCTAAAAAACAAACAGATGAAAAAATTAATTTAATGGAAAACGATAATAAAAATCTTGAACAAGATAATAATACACAATCAGATAAAAAAGCTGTAACAGATAAGAAAAACAAACAGGAAAAAGCAAATACAGATGTTAAAAAATAATGGAGGTCATTGTGGAACGAAGAGAAGATAATAAGAAAAGATTTATTATTATAGATGGTAGTAGTTTAATGTATAGAGCGTTTTTTGCTTTGCCATTACTTACTTCTTCAAGTGGTATATATACAAATGCTATCATGGGTTTTGCTAATATGTTGGGAAAAATCCTAACAGAATATAAGCCAGATAATATAGTTGTGGCTTTTGATAAAAGTCGTCAAACTTTTCGTACACAAATGTATGCAGAGTATAAGGGACAAAGAGAAAAAACTCCAGATGAATTAAAATCACAGATACCGTTACTACGTGAATTTTTGGAAGCTTTGGGTATTGCTTTTATTGAAAAAGATAATTATGAAGCAGATGATATCATCGGTACTTTGGCAACAAAAGCAGCTAGTCAAGATTATGAAGCCTTGATTGTAACAGGTGATAAAGATGCTTTGCAATTAATTCGCCCTAATTTAAAAGTTATGCTCACTAAACGCGGTATTATGGATATGCAGATTTTTGATGAAGAAGCATTTAAAGAAAAATATGCAGGTCTTGAACCGATAAAATTAATTGATATAAAAGCGTTGATGGGTGATAGCTCAGATAATATTCCAGGTGTGCCAGGAATTGGCGAGAAAACAGCTTTGAAATTATTATCACAATATCAGGATTTAGAAAATCTCTTGAATAATATCGATAATGTTTCAGGTAAAAAATTAAAAGAAAAATTACAGGAAAATCAAGAATTAGCTAGATTATCTTATAAATTGGCTACTATATGCTGTGAAGTAGATGTGGATTTTAAACCACAAGAGTTTGAATTGACACCTAATTTACAGAATTTAAATGATTTTTGTCAAAAATATGAGTTGAAAACAGTTTTGACTCGTATGAAAAAGGTCTTAGCTGATAAATTAGAAGTTATAAGTCAAAATGATGATGCTGAATTAGCTTTGAATTTTGAAGCTACTATGCCAGTTTATGAGGAATTTACGCAAGATAAAATTGATGCTTTAATATCAAAGATAAAAGCTGAAAAATCTGTTTCCTTTATGGTTTTATTTGAAGGAAAAGTGCCGGATATATCTATTGATATGATGGCTATTTGTTGTAAAGATAGTCTCGGTATCATAAGAGCAAAAGAAGATATAGATAAACTCAGTGAAGTATTGCAAGATGAAACAATCACTAAATTTGTTTATGATGTAAAAATGCTTTACCATTTGAATTTTGATTTAAAAGGTAAGATTTATGATACTTTGCTTATGGCATATCTTTTAGAACCTGCTAAACGAAGCTATGAAATGAATGTATTGTGGCAAATGGCAGATATTGAAGAAGAAATTCCATGGGAAAATCTCAATGAAGAAGAAAAATTAATTTGCGGTGCAAGACATTTAGCTGATTTAAGTAATGTTTTGGCGGATAAATTAGCTGATGAAAAAATGGTAAATCTTTATGAACAGATAGAATTACCACTTGCTAAAATGCTTTGTGATATGGAAACTGTAGGTATTTATATTAATGAGCAAAAACTCAATGATATGAATGAACAGATGTATAAACAAATCACAGCTTTAGAGCAAGATATTTATGAATTGGCTGGAGAAATATTTAATATTAATTCACCAAAACAATTAGGCGATATTTTATTCAATAAATTGGGCTTGCCAGCTTTGAAAAAGACAAAGACAGGATATTCTACAAATGCGGAAGTGCTAGAAAATTTAATATATGCTCACCCTATTATCGCTAAGATTTTAGATTATCGTATGTTAAATAAATTAAAAACTACGTATTTAGATGGTTTGAAAGCATTAATCAATCCACAGACTAAGAGAATTCATACAAGTTTCAATCAAACTGTAACAGAAACAGGAAGACTCAGCAGTTCTGAGCCGAATTTGCAAAATATTCCTGTACGCACAGCGGAAGGTAAAAAAATTCGCAGTTTATTTGAGCCTGGCGAAGGTTATGATTATATTTTATCTGCCGATTATTCCCAGATTGAGCTTAGAATAATGGCTCATATGTCAGAGGATAAACATTTTATAGATGCTTTTTGTCATAATCAAGATATTCATACAGCGACAGCAGCTCAAGTATTTAAAGTGCCTATAGATGAAGTTACTTCAGAACTTAGAGGTAAGGCAAAAGCTGTAAATTTTGGTATTATCTATGGTATAAGTGCTTTTGGTTTGGCAAAAAATCTGCATATTTCGCCAAAAGAAGCTGGGGAATATATAGATAATTATTTACAAGAATGTAGTGGCGTGAAGAATTTCATGCATGAAATTGTAGAAAAAGCACATCAAGATGGCTTTGTTACAACCTTATTCGGTCGTCGTCGCTATTTGCCAGCGATTAAGAGCAGTAATTTTAATCAGCGTGCATTAGCTGAACGCATGGCTATGAATACACCAATTCAAGGAACGGCAGCTGACATCATAAAAATTGCGATGAACAGAGCTAGCGAAGCGATAAAAGAAGCTAAATTGAAAAGTAGAATTTTATTGCAAGTACACGATGAATTAGTGTTAGAAGTTGTAAAAGAAGAAATAGAAAAAGTATCAGAAATTTTGACAACAGCTATGCAAAATACAGCTAGTTTAAAAGTGCCACTTATCATTGATATTAATTATGGTAAAAACTGGGCAGAAGCAAAATAAAAAGTAAATTAATTATAAAAAGGTGGTGGTTTTGTGCCTGAAATGCCAGAAGTAGAAAATATTGTCGTAGGGATTAAAGATTTTATCGAAAATAAAAAAATCGTAGATGTAGAAATCATAAAAGGTGATGTAATAAAATCTCCTAGTAGTGATGAATATAGAAAGCTTTTGCAAGATAGAATTATCAAATCTTTAAAACGCAGAGGAAAATATATCATCATGTCCTTAGATGATGAAAGATTAAATATCATTCATTTGCGAATGACAGGAAAGCTATTATATAAACAGGAAAATGAAGATATAGATAAATATAGTTGTGTAATATATCATTTAGAAGATAAAACTAAGTTGATATATGCAGATATTCGCAGATTAGGAACTTTGGATTTAATAACTACAGATGAAATTTCTCGCTTAAAAGGGCTATATACTTTAGGTGCAGAGCCATTATCTTCAGAATTTACCATAGAGTATTTAAAAGATTGTCTAGATAAGAGTAAAACAAAAATAAAACCATTTTTATTAAATCAAAAAAATGTGGCAGGTTTGGGCAATATATATGTAGATGAGGCATTAGCCATCAGTAAAATTCATCCAGAACGTAAAGCAAATTCTTTAAGTGATGAAGAAATAGAAAAACTTCATCAAGCTATTAATTTGGTTATAAGTGAAGGTATAAGAGATGGCGGCACAAGTTTTCGCGATTATCGCAATGGTTTAGGTGAAAAAGGAAGTCATCAAGATAAATTATATGTATATAATCGCAAAGGCAAAGAATGTAGATTTTGCGATAATTTAATAACTAAAATCGTATTAAATGGTAGAGGTACTTATTTTTGCCCTAATTGTCAAAAATTAAATGATGATAAATAAATTTTAAATAAAAGCTAGAAAGGAGGATTTTTATGAAGATTATAGGTCTTACTGGTGGTATAGCTTGTGGAAAAAGTACGGTTAGTGCTTATTTAAAACAAAAAGGAGCTTTTATCATTGATGGTGATGCTATAGCTCGACAACTATCTGAGCCTAAAAAATCAATTTGGCAAGCGTATGTAAATCATTTCGGCGATAAAGTTTTAAATGCAGATAATAGTTTAAATCGTAGACTCATTGGGCAGATTGTATTCACTGATGAAAAAGAAAAAACATGGATGAATACAACAATGCACCCGTTGATTAGAGATGAAATTGTAAAACAAATAGATGAGTGTAGACAAAATGGTATAGAAGTAGTAATCTTAGATATACCTCTTTTATATGAAGCTAATTGGGATAAATTTGCAGATGAAGTTTGGGTTGTAAAAATCAGCAGACAGTTGCAAATAGAGCGCATTCAAAATCGTGATGGCTTAACTAAAGAAGAAGCAATAAGCAGAATAGATGCACAGATGTCTTTAGAAGAAAAAGCAAAACGTGCAGATGTGGTAATTGATAGTAGTAATGCTCCAGAAGTTACGTTACAATTAGTAGAAAAAATATGGAATGAGAGATTATTATAAAGGGTTGATAATTCATGTCTAGTTTGATGAGTGAGGGGATACACCATCAAGTAAATATTAAGACAAAACGTAAGATGAGTTTTTGGAAAAAATTACTGCTAATGATTTTAGTATTAGCTAGTTTGAGTTATTTTGTTTGGCAAAATGAGGATTTTCAACGAAAATATTTATATCCATATGATTATCAAGATACAATAAATTTTTATGCAGATAGATATGAAGTAGATAGAAATTTAGTGGCAAGTGTTATTTTAGCGGAAAGTAAATTTCGTCAAGATGCTACTTCTGTCCATGGGGCTAGAGGTCTTATGCAAATCATGCCAGAAACTGGTAGCTGGATTGCTACGCAAATAGAAGATGATAGTTTTTCTGTAGATAAATTGTATAATGTGAATATGAATATAAAATATGGTACATGGTACTTATCTGAATTGCAGACAGAATTTGAAGGCAATGAAGTATTAGCTCTTGCAGCATATAATGCAGGTAGAGGAAATGTATATGAATGGATGGAAAAATATCATTGGGATATAAATTTTAAAGATTATACCAAAATACCTTTTCCTGAGACAAGAGAATATGTAAAACGTGTACTAGAAAATAAAAAACATTATAATAAGTTATATAAATAAAGAAGGCTATATATTATGAATAAATCATGATATATAGCCTTTTTGTAGCTAGATAAATAATTATTAAATTATTTGTTGGGATAGTTATATAATAAATATAAATAATTTGATATAATATTTAAAGAAGATATGCAGGCATTTTTATTTGACAGGATTACTAGTTTATGATAGTATTTGAGTAATAAAAATATAGCCCTTTAAAAAAATCCAGCGAGGTTGAAAGGGAGCACTATATATCTTTATATTGCGCTATCAGTAGCTTTCTTATGCCTTCGCATAGGAAGGCTTTTTTTGATTTTGGGTTTCATTTAAAGTGCGAAGGAGTGACTATGTTGAGTAGAAACAGCGTTTCATTACGTGGTAAAAATATTCTTGGATTAGAATATTTTTCTCCGGAAGAAATCGAATTAGTGTTGGACACAGCAAAAGAAATGAAAAATATCATTCATCGTGATATTAAAAAATTACCAACATTAAGAGGAAAATCAGTTGTTACTTTATTTTATGAACCAAGTACAAGAACACGTACTTCGTTTGAATTAGCAGGCAAATATCTAAGTGCAGATGTAGTAAATATTACATCTAGTACAAGTAGTATTGTTAAAGGTGAAAGCCTTCGCGATACATTACTTACACTTGAAGATATGGGCGTTGATGCTATCATCATGCGTCATAGTGCCGAAGGTGCAGCTGAATATGCAACTAAAGTTGTAAGCCCAGTTATCATAAATGCAGGGGACGGAGCACATGCACATCCATCTCAAGGATTGTTGAATTTATTCACAATTAGACAACATAAAGGAACTTTAAAAGGTTTAAAAGTTGCTATTATTGGGGATATACTTCATAGCCGTGTAGCTCGTAGCGATATTTGGGGTATGAGAAAAATGGGCATAGAAGTTCATCTTGCAGGTCCAAAAACATTATTACCAAGATATTTAGCTGAAGAACCTGGCATTTTTGTACATGACCGTGTGGAAGATGCAATTAAAGATGCTGATGTAATTAATGTTTTACGTATTCAACTTGAACGTATGAAATCAGGTTTATTCCCATCTCTTCGTGAATATGCACGTATCTTTGGCTTGAATAAAGAACGTTTAGCTTTAGCTAAAAAAGATGTATTAATTCTTCATCCAGGTCCAATGAATAAAGGTGTGGAAATTTCTCCAGAAATTGCTTATGGTTTAAATTCTGCAATTCAAGACCAAGTACAAAATGGTGTTGCTGTTCGTATGGCTTTATTAACTCTAACTTTAACAGGAGGAAAAGACAATGAAATTACTGATTAAAGGTGGACGAGTTATAAATCCTGGCAAAGATTTTGATGCTGTCAGTGATGTCCTTGTAGAAAATGGTAAAATCGTAGCTATTGGTGAAAATTTAGAAGCTAGTGATGCAAAAGTAATAGATGCTAAAGGCAAAGTAGTAGCTCCAGGCTTTATTGATATGCACACTCATCTTCGTGAACCTGGTCAAGAAGCTAAAGAAGATTTTGCTTCTGGCTCTAAAGCTGCTGCTGCTGGCGGATTTACAACAGTTGCAACAATGCCAAATACAAAACCTGTAGTAGATAATGCAATCTTAGTAAATGGATTAAAACAACGTGCTCAAGATGAAGGCGTAGTGCATATTGAAGTTATTGGTGCACTCACTAAAGGGCAAGAAGGAAAAGAATTAGCAGAAGTCGGCGATATGGCACAAGCTGGTGCTGTAGCTTTTTCTGATGATGGTCACTTTGATAATAATTGCAAATTAATGCTTAATGCATTTGATTATTTAAGAACTTTTGATAAAGCAATTATGTCTCATGCAGAAGAAACAAGTCTTGTAGCAGAAGGTGTAATGAATGAAGGTCATCGTTCTGCTATGCTTGGTATGAAAGGTAGACCAACAGTAGCAGAAGATATCGCAGTAATGCGTGAAATTTTGTTAGCTGAATATGCTGATGCATGGGTGCATATCTCTCATATTAGTTCTAAAAATGCAATTGATATGGTTCGTCAAGCTAAAAAACGTGGTGTGAGAGTTACAGCAGAAGTAACACCTCATCATTTGACTATGACTGATGAAATGGTAGACCCAACAGATTCTTCAACAAAAGTAAATCCACCTCTTCGTGGACAAGCTGATGTAAATGCAGCTCTTGAAGGATTAAAAGATGGTACTATTGATATCATTGCAACAGACCATTCACCACATGCTCAAGAAGAAAAAGACCGTGAATATAAATTCGCTCCAAGTGGGTTCCCAGGTCTTGAAACTGCACTTGGCGTATTATTAACAGATTTATATCATAAAGATTTAATTTCTTTAAATGAGCTTGTAGCTAAAATGAGTTATATGCCAGGTAAATTATTCTTCGATGGTAAACGTGGTATCTTAGAAGAAAATGCTATGGCAGATATAACTATTTTTGACCCAGAACTTGAATGGACAGTAGAAAAAGAAAAATTCTACACAAAAGGTTCTCATAGTCCATTTGTAGGTCGTACATTAAAAGGTAAAGCCGTTATGACTATTGTTGAAGGCAATATTGTAATGGATAATGGTGAAATTATAGCTTAATAATTTGGAGGTGCTCTTTTGAAAGGCAAATTAGTATTAGAAGACGGAGCAGTTTTTTATGGCGATATGCTTGATGAAAGACCTGTTTTAGGTGAAGTTGTATTCAATACTGGTATGACAGGTTATCAGGAAATTTTAACTGACCCATCTTATTGCAGTCAAATCGTTACACTCACTTACCCATTAATCGGTAACTATGGTGCAGCAAAAAAATTCAATCAATCTCGTAAATGTTTCTTCAATGGTTTTATCATTGGTGAACTTTGTGATATTGGTAGCAACTGGCAAAAAGAAGAAGAATTAGCTGAATTCTTAAAAGCACAAGATATTCCTTGCTTATATAATGTAGACACTCGTGCTGTTACTCGTCATATTCGTTCTTTAGGTGCTATGAAAGGTGTTCTTGTACCTGAAACTGCAACTCAAGAAGAAATTGACGCTTTAATGAAAAATGAAATTCCAAAAGAAGTAGTAAAAATTGTTACTACACCAAAAACTTATAAAATGGAAAATCCAGGCGGTCCACATGTTGTAGTTATGGACTTTGGTATAAAACAACATATTTTAGATTCTCTTCATGGCATTGGTTGTGATTTAACAATCGTTCCAGCTGATACTAAAGCTGATGAAATCATGGCTTTAAATCCAGATGGTATCTTCTTATCCAATGGCCCTGGGGATCCAAAAGATTTACCAGAAATCATTGAAGTAGTACGTGAAATTGCAGGTAAAAAACCTACATTTGGTATTTGTCTTGGTCATCAGTTATTATCCTTAGCTTTTGGTGCAGACACTTATAAATTAAAATTCGGTCATCGTGGTTCCAACCAACCAGTTAAAAACTTACTCACTGGTAGAGTTCATATTACATCTCAAAACCACGGTTATGCTGTAGATGAAGAATCTTTAAAAGGATTGCCACTTGAAGTAACTCATAGAGCTGTAAACGATGGTACAGTAGAAGGTATTCGTCATACACAATTACCTATTTTCTCTGTACAATATCATCCAGAGGCTTCACCAGGTCCAGATGATAATAGATATTTATTTGACCAATTTTGGGCAATGCTTCAGAAAGGGGAATAATTAAGTGCCAAAAAAACAAAATCTAAAAAAAGTAATGGTTATCGGTTCTGGTCCTATTATCATTGGTCAGGCTGCTGAATTTGACTATGCAGGTACACAGGCTTGCCGTGCATTAAAAGAAGAAGGACTTGAAGTTGTACTTGTAAACAGTAACCCTGCTACAATTATGACAGATAAAGATATCGCTGACCGTGTATATATAGAACCTCTTACAGTTGAATTTTTAGATGAAATTTTAGCAAAAGAACGTCCAGATGGTTTACTTGCAACATTAGGTGGTCAGGCTGGTCTTAACCTTGCTGTAAAATTATCTGAAGCAGGTCTTTTAGAAAAATATAATGTTGAATTATTAGGTACTTCTTTGGAAGCTATTGAACGCGCTGAAGACCGTGAGCTTTTCAAAGAAACTATGCAAAAATTAGGTGAACCAATTCCAGAAAGTACAATCGTTGATGATGTAGCTTCTGCTGTAGATTTTGCAAATCAGATTGGTTATCCTATTATCGTACGTCCAGCATATACTCTTGGTGGTACTGGTGGCGGTATTGCAGAAAATGAAGAAGAATTAATTGAAATCGTTATTCGCGGTTTAAAATACAGTATGATAGGTCAAGTACTTATTGAACGTAGTGTTGCTGGTTGGAAAGAAGTAGAATACGAAGTTATGCGTGACTCCAACGATAACTGTATCGTAGTCTGCAACATGGAAAACCTTGATCCAGTTGGTGTGCATACAGGTGATAGTATCGTAGTTGCACCATCTCAGACACTTACTGACCATGAATATCAAATGCTTCGTAGTGCATCTTTACGTATTATTCGTGAACTCGGTATCGAAGGTGGATGTAATGCACAGTTCGCATTAGATACAAAATCCAATCAATATTATGTAATCGAAGTTAACCCACGTGTTAGCCGTTCTAGTGCGCTTGCTTCTAAAGCTACTGGTTATCCAATCGCTAAAGTTTCCGCTAAAATTGCTATCGGTTATACTTTAGATGAAATCACAAATGCAGTAACTAAGAAAACAAAAGCTTGCTTTGAACCTTCCTTAGATTATTGCGTAGTTAAATTCCCTCGTTGGCCATTCGATAAATTCGTATATGCTGACCGTACACTTGGTACACAGATGAAAGCAACAGGTGAAGTTATGTCCATTGACCGTTGCTTTGAAGGTGCATTATTAAAAGCAGTACGTTCTCTTGAAATCGGTGTAAATCGCTTACACATTGATAAAATTGATACTTGGAGCGATGAAGAACTTAAAAATCATTTATCTCGCATCAATGATGAACGTTTATTCGTTATCGCTGAAGTATTACGTCGTGGCATTTGTGATATTGATGAAATCAATGCAGTTACAAAAATTGATAAATGGTTCTTACGTAGAATTAAAAATATCACAGATACAGAAATTGCACTTGCAAAAGATGGCTTAACAGAAGAAAACTTACGTCGTGCAAAACGCTATGGTTTAGCAGACCGTTCTATTGCTGAAATTGTAGGCAAAGAAATGAATGAAGTTCGCAACATGAGAAAAGATATTAATCTTTTACCTTGCTATAAAATGGTTGATACTTGTGCTGCTGAATTTGAAGCTGCTACACCATATTATTACTCTACATTCCATGCTCAAGAAGATGAAGTACAGACTACAAATAAACGTAAAGTAATCGTTTTAGGTTCTGGTCCAATCCGCATTGGTCAGGGTGTAGAATTCGACTATTGTTCCGTTCATTCTGTATGGGCACTTCGCAAAATGGGTATTGAAGCAATCATCATTAACAATAACCCAGAAACAGTAAGTACAGACTTTGATATTTCCGATAGACTCTATTTTGAACCACTTACAACAGAAGATGTTTTAAATATCATTGATAAAGAACAGCCAGAAGGTGTTATTGTTCAGTTCGGTGGTCAGACTGCAATCAACCTTGCAGCATCTTTAAAAGCTGCTGGCGTAAAAGTATTCGGTACATCTGTTGATGATATCGACCGTGCTGAAGACCGTGAACGTTTTGATGAAGTATTAGAACAGACTAATATCGCAAGACCTCAAGGTGCTAGCGTAACAAATGTTGAAGATGCAGTAAAAGCAGCTGAAAAAATCGGATATCCTTCCATGGTTCGTCCATCTTACGTACTTGGTGGTCGTGCAATGGAAATCGTATATAATGAAGATGAATTACGCGATTATATGAACCGTGCTGTAAAAGTTACACCAGATCATCCTGTACTCATCGATCATTATATGCAAGGTACAGAAGTAGAAGTTGATGCTATTGCTGATGGTGAAACAGTAGTAATTCCAGGTATCATGGAACATATCGAACGTGCTGGTGTTCACTCTGGAGATAGTATTGCGGTATATCCTCCACAGACTTTATCTTCTAAAGTAATCTTCACTATCATTGACTATACAAAACGTCTTGGCTTAAATCTCAATGTTAAAGGTTTATTAAATATCCAATACGTTGTAGTAAATGATAATGTATATGTAATCGAAGTAAATCCTCGTTCTAGCCGTACTGTACCATTCTTAAGTAAAGTTACAGATATCAATATGGTAGAACTTGCTACTCGTGCAGCATTAGGTGAAAAACTTACAGATCTTGGTTTAAAATCTGGTCTTGTAGAACCAAAACCATATGTAGCTTTAAAAGCTCCTGTATTCTCCTTTGCTAAGATGCAAGATGTAGATATTTCCCTTGGGCCTGAAATGAAATCCACAGGTGAAGTAATGGGTATTGACTACCATTATGCACGTGCTTTATATAAAGCTATCACAGGTGCAGGTATGAATATTCCTCATGAAGGAACAATTCTCTTCACTGTAGCTAATAAAGACAAAGAAGAAATGAAACAATTAGGTAGAGCTTTTGCTGAACTTGGTTTCAAAATTGCAGCTACAGAAGGTACAGCTAAAGCATTAAAAGAAGTAGGCGTAGAATCTTCTATCGTATATAAAGTTCATGAACGTGGACAAAATGTAGGCAGTGATCGTAGCAGCGATATCATTAAAATGATTAAAGCTGGCGGTATTAATATGGTTATTACTACACAAACTCCAGGTCAGAAATTCGCTAAAGATGGTTTCAGAATTCGCCGTGCTACTGTAGAACATGGTATTGCATGTCTTACATCTTTAGATACTGCTTGGGAAGTATTGCGTGTATTGAGCTTCATTCGTGAACGTCGTTTAGTATATTCTTTAGCACTTCAAGATTATATTGGTCGTGGCGATGAACTAGCATAATTTAACGTAAAATTTATACGCCGATAGGATTTCTTATCGGCGTATATTTGTAAAAATACACATTGCAATGTCGAATTTATATTGTTGAATAATTGTAGTAAATTCAATTAAATGATAACGAGGTATTTTTATGGTAAAAGATAAATTAATCGTTGCTCTTGATTTCCATACAAAAGAAGATGCACTCGCTTTAGTTGATAAATTAGGTGATAGTGTTGTTTTCTATAAAGTAGGAATGGAATTATTCTATAGAGTAGGTTCATCTATTATTGAAGAATTGAAAAAACGCAATAAAAAAATCTTTTTAGATTTAAAATTGCATGATATTCCAAACACAGTAGCACAAGGATTATGTTCACTTTTATATCAAGGTGTAGACATTATGAATGTTCATGCTTCAGGTGGATACACTATGATGAAAACAGCAGCAGATATAGTGCGTGCTGAAGCTAAAAAAATGGGTATTGAAGCACCAAAAATCATTGCTGTAACAATTTTAACAAGCATCAATGAAGCTGATTGGGAAGGTCTTGGTCAAACTGTTTCTATAAAAGATCAGGTAATTCGCTTAGCAAAACTCACTAAAGAAGCTGGACTTGATGGTGTAGTAGCATCACCACAAGAAGCAAAATTCATTCGTGAAGCTTGTGGCGAAGATTTCCTTATCATAACACCAGGTGTGCGTCCTGCGGGTGCTTCTATTGACGACCAAAGCCGAATTGCAACTCCAGCTAGAGCTTTAGCAGATGGTGCTACTCATCTTGTTGTAGGCAGACCAATAAGAGCAGCTCAAAATCCAGTAGAAGCTGCTGAAAATATATTAAAAGAAATGGAGAATGCTTAATCATGACTGAACAAGAAGTAAAAGAATTATTAATAAAAACTAATGCTATTATGGAAGGTCATTTCCTTTTAACTTCTGGACTTCATAGCCCAATGTATGTAGAAAAATTCAATGTATTACAGCAACCAAAATACACAGAACAGCTTTGCAAAGCACTTGCTGAATACTTCGCTGATAAAAACATTGATACTGTAGTTGGACCTATGACTGGCGGTATTTTACTTGCTCATGAAGTTGGTAAAGCACTTGGTACAAGAGCTATTTTCACAGAACGTGTTGATGGTAAAATGACTTTCCGTCGTGGCTTTAGCTTAAAACCAGGTGAAAGAGTTGCTATCGTTGAAGATATCGTTACAACTGGTGGTTCTGTACGCGAAGTTATCGATGTAGTAAAAGCTGAAGGTGCTATTCCAGTAGGTGTAGGTCTTCTTGTAGATAGAAGCGGTGGTAAAGCTACATTTGAAGATGTTCCTGCTCATGCACTTTTACATCTTGATGTTACAACTTATAAACCAGAAGAATGCCCACTTTGCCATGATAATGTACCTATGACAAAACGTGGTCGTACTGGTAAATAATTTTTAATGAAAAAAGAACAATTAGAAAAAGTCCAGGCTGAAGTTTCGGTCTGGACTTATTTGCAATCTTTACCACCTGAGAAAAACAATTTTAAATTGAAAATATTGATGCAAGAAGTTGCAGATACATTTCAAATTTATAGTTATGAAAATGATGATTTAAAACGAAAAACAACGATTTATTATCATGAAGAAACAAAAGAATATAAACTGTTGGTAACTATTGGGCTTACAGAATTTTGTGCGATAGAGTATATTTCTGAAAGTCTTGATAAACTGGAAGTAATTCTAAAAGAGCGATTTGATAATCTATTAGGAGATATTTCTCATTTTAATAGAGAACATATAAGTTCTATTATTGAAGATAAAGCTATTATGGATTGGGAATATATTGATAATTTACCAAAAGAAATAGATGGTTTTAAATTATTTATCAATCCTAAAGAGCCCGTGAAGATAATAAATGGTTCATATATTATCATTGATTATTGTGATTTTAGTAAAGAAAGTAATTTTATTATTTATTACAATGTTTTTAGAGATGAATTTTTTGGTGAAGCACGTTTGCATCGTATACCAGAGGTAACATATGAATATGATTGTTCAGAGTTAAAAGATTTAGAATCACTTTTAGCAAAGAATTTGCAAGTGACTTTGCATAAAATTCGTGAGCGTATATAAGAGATATCGAAGGGTATCTCTTTTTTTGTATAACAAGATGTAATAGAAAACCAAAAATAATGTAATTGTTTTTCAATAAATTAAAAATTTTTGAAAATTTTTTTCGCCTTAGAAGGATTTAAAATTTTTATAAAGAATTAGTAATATATATAATTTCAGAAGGGTGGAATAAATATGGACGCACCAAATCCTGTATTAATTATGGTTATTAATATGACAATAGTATTTGTAGTATTGTACATTCTAGGCTTATTTATTAGGCTAATACATGTTATTGACCCTACAAGAATAAGAAAAGCTGAACCTAAAAAAGAAGAGGTAAAGCCAGTTGAGCAGGTTCAAGTCCCTAAAGATGATATGGCAGATAAAACTTTAGCAGCAATAATAGTTACTTCTTTAATGGCTTATGGATGTAAAGATTTTGAAATAAAATCAATAAGAAAATTATAGTATTATGCAATATAATCATAGAGCTATAAAGAAAGTATATAAAAGAATGGGAGGCATTATAATATGGATGCTTTTTTAGTGGCAATTCAATCTGTTTGGACAGATAGTGGATATGTAGCCTTGAACATGGGAAATATTACTATGATAGTAGTTGGACTTATTTTATTATATTTAGCAATTGGTAAAGGTTATGAACCTTTGCTTTTAACACCAATTGCATTTGGCTGTGTATTAGCAAATTTCCCAAATAATGGTTTCCACGAAGGTGTTATGTGGGCTATTGGTCAAGGTATTCAGATGGAAATTTTTCCACCACTTATCTTTTTAGGTGTAGGTGCAATGACCGATTTTGGACCGCTTATTGCTAATCCTAATACATTGATGTTAGGGGCTGCTGCACAATTTGGTGTATTTGTGGCTTTAGGTGGAGCAATGTTACTTGGCTTTAATGTTCAAGAAGCAGCTTCCATTGGTATTATTGGTGGCGCTGATGGCCCTACAGCTATTTACTTAGCAACAAAATTGGCTCCAGATTTATTAGGTGCTATAGCAGTAGCGGCATATTCATATATGTCCTTAGTACCACTTATTCAACCACCTATTATGCGCTTATTTACAACTAAAGAAGAACGTGCTATAAAAATGGGTCAGTTAAGAGAAGTTACTAGATTTGAACGTATTGTATTCCCTATTATGGCTACAATCATTATAAGCTTATTATTACCACCTATCGCTTCTTTAATTGGTATGTTGATGCTTGGTAATTTATTCCGTGAATCTGGTGTTACAGATAGATTATCTGATACATCACAAAATGCACTTTGTAATATAGTTACTATTTTCTTAGCATTAGGTACAGGCCTTACAATGTCTGCTGATAAATTCTTGCGCTTACAGACTGTAGAAATTATTTTCTTAGGTTTAGTTGCATTTGCTGGCGGTACAGCAGCTGGTGTATTACTTGGTAAAGTAATGTGTAAATTAAGTGGTGGCAAAATTAATCCACTTATTGGTTCAGCAGGTGTATCCGCTGTTCCAATGGCAGCTCGTGTATCTCAAATTGAAGGTCAAAAAGCAAATCCTAGTAACTATTTATTAATGCATGCTATGGGTCCAAATGTTGCAGGGGTAATTGGTACAGCAGTAGCTGCAGGTACTATGCTTGCTATGTTCGGTGGCTGATAGAGATAAAGGAGTAATTGATAATGAAACAAAAAAGATATCATGTAATTGTAAGCGGTACAGAATTTTTTCTTGATGTAGAACAAATAGGTGGTACACAAGACGTTCCTATGATTGGTAGACAAGAAAATAATATTAGTTGGAATAGATATGGTAGAGAACATATTAATCCTTCACAGAAAAAATAGCTAATAATAAAATAAAAATATATATGCAATAAAAAAGGTAAGTTACTTAATATAATTAATAAAGCAACTTACCTTTTTTGTTTATATTTTTATATTTAATTAGAAGTGAAAATTTTATTATTTACCTTCAACAAAGTTTAAAGCATTTAATGTTTTTTGAGCAATACCATGCATTTTTTCAGCAGAGATGGAGCAAACTGCAATTCTTACACCGCGTTTTAATGGTACAGCAAAGATTAAATCGTCATGTAATTTATCGCAAACAGCAGCAGGATCGCTAGATGGAATGGATAAGAAGAAACCTGCTTTATAAGGTAATGCTTTAAGACCGCAAGCTTTTGCTTCTTCCATGAAGATTGCACCACGTTGTTTAATAGTCTGATAAATAGCATCGCGTTCTGCTTCAAATTGAGCAAGTAAAGTTTTATCTTGGTCGATAGCAGCAAGTGTAGCCATAGCGCCACGGTTGATATTAGACCATGTAGCACGGCTTGTATATTTGCAGACATTTAAAAATTCAGTAGTGAGTTCTTTGCTAGAAGAAAGACCAACCATAGCACCAGTACGTTGACCATAAAGTGTATAACCTTTAGACATACTGAAAGCGAAAATAGTGAAGATATTTTCAGGAAGATTGGAGAATTTTCTCATGAATTTGCGACATTCATTTTTTTCACCAGCATAGTCGATATAAGCGATATCTACAAGTAAAGTGATTTTTTTATTGCCACCTTTAGCATGTTCTTTACAAACATCAAGAACTTTATCCCAATCTTCTTCAGATAAGCTATATCCTGTTGGATTATGTGCAGGAGTATTGATGATGATAAGTAAGGAGTCTTGGTCAGCTAAAAGAGTATTTACTTTATCTGTGAAACTTTCGATATTATAGTTCATATTTTCATCGAAAAGTTCATATGTTTCTAATTTACGGCCAGCTTCTTGACATAAAACGTTATAAGTACCCCAATACCAATCAGAAGTTAAAACGCTATCGCCAATTTCAGAATAATTCCAAATGGTATTATGTATAGCACCAGTACCACCAGCAGTAGCAACAGCTTCAAGGTATCCGTCTGGTTTATTATCAGCAAATGTAAGATTTTTTACAGCTTCAAGATATGCAGGAAGACCAATGATAGGAGCATAAGCAGCAAGTTCATTTGTAGGTAAGGAGCGAAGAACTTTTTCTACTGTAGGAATGCAAATAAGTTTGCCTTCGTCGTCCATAATAGCACCAATTGTACCATTAGTTACTTTGTCTGCTCCATATTTTTGAATAGCTTCATTGCAAGCAGCACTTGCACCAAAAATAACATCTTTCAAAACTTTTCCTGTACTATGAGATGCAACCATACTAAAACTCATATGTAAATTCCTCCTAAATATAAAAGACAAAATTTATTTGATTAATAACACTGTTAACTGGGAACTCTTATGATTATACTACAAATTGTAAATTTTTTTTATATATATCCATCATGTATACATGTATATTTTTTTATTCATTATGTTTTAAGTTAGTGGATTTATTCTAATTATAAATTGACTAAAGTTCTCAATAAATGTTATAATCAGCTTATTATCTGTTAACATGTAACAATTTTAGAACACAGATATAAAGATTATGTAATGAATATAAAATCAGGAGGCAAATAAATGGCAATTAAAAAATTTCCTATTTCTCAAGAAAGATTAGAAGAAATTATAAAAGAATATCCTACACCTTTCCATATTTATGACGAAAAAGCAATTCGAGCAAATCTTCGCCGTTTTAAGAAGGCTTTTGATTGGGCTCCTGAATTTAGAGAATATTTTGCAGTAAAAGCAACACCAAATCCTCGTATTTTACAGATTATGCAAGAAGAAGGAGCAGGTGCAGACTGTTCTTCTTTACCAGAATTATTACTTGCAGATGCGTCAGGTATTCATGGTGAAAAAATAATGCTCACTTCTAATGATACTCCAGCAGATGAGTTTCAAAAAGCTATTGAATTAGGTGCTATTATCAATTTAGATGATATTACACATATTGAATATTTAGAGAAAAATGCTGGTATGCCACAAGTTATGTCTTTTAGATATAATCCTGGTAACTTAATTGAAGGTAATGATATCATTGGTAAACCAGAAGAAGCTAAATATGGTTTGACTAAAGAACAGATGCTTGAAGCTTATAAAATAGCTATGGATAAAGGTGTTAAACGTTTTGGTCTCCATACAATGGTAATTTCTAATGAAACTAGACTTGAAGGTTTATTATTAAATGCTAAAATTGTTTTTGATTTAGCTGCTGAAATCGCAACTAAATTAGGTATCAAATTTGAATTCATCAATTTAGGTGGCGGTATTGGTATTCCTTATCGTCCTGAAGATAATGCTGTAGATTTAGAAGCATTAGGTGAAGGCGTGCATAAATTATATGATGAAATTTTAGTGCCAGCAGGTCTTACTACTACTGCTATTGCTTATGAATCAGGTCGTGCAATAACAGGTCCTTATGGCTATCTTGTATCTACTGTATTGCATCAGAAAAACACTTATAAAAATTATATTGGCTTAGATTCTTGTATGGCAAATCTAATGCGTCCAGCTCTTTATGGTTCTTATCATCATATTGTTGTAGTTGGTAAAGAAAATGAACCTTGTGATCATGTATATGATGTAACTGGTTCTTTATGTGAAAACAATGATAAATTTGCTATTGATCGTAAATTACCTAAGATTGATATTGGTGATCGCATTGTTATGTTTGATACAGGAGCACATGGTCATGCAATGGGCTTCAATTATAATGGTAAATTACGTAGTGCTGAATTATTATTACATGAAGATGGTTCTGTAGAATTAATTCGCCGTGCAGAAACAATTGAAGATTATTTTGCTACATTGTATTATGATGGTTCTGTTTTAAAAAAATAATAGATAATAAATAAGTAAAATAAAAATGAAACCTCGTTAAAAGTTATCAGAAAGCTTTTAACGAGGTTTTATTATATAAATTTATTCGGATTTTGTTTGTGTATCGTCTGTAGATATTGGCTCTATTTTAGGTTGAGTGTGGTTTTCAATACAATCTTTGGTGATAATAACTTTTCTAGGTTCATCAGATTGAGGAATTTCATACATTATATTAAGCATAACATCTTCTAAGATACCACGAAGACTTCTAGCACCAGTTTTGCGTTCGATAGCTTTTTTAGCTACAGCTAAGAGTGCATCATGTTCAAATTCTAATTTTACTTTATCCATAGCTAATAATTCTTGATATTGGCGCACAGGTGCATTTTTTGGTTCAGTTAAGATTTTTAATAAATCATCTTCAGTGAGTTCTTCAAGTGTGCAGATAACAGGTAAACGACCGATAATTTCTGGAATGATACCGAATTTTATCAAATCTTCTGGGCGAACTTTATGGATTAAATCATTAAATACTGGTTTATCATTTTTAGTTTTAACATTTGCACCAAAACCAATACCACTATTATCGGTTTTTAAACGTTTAGCGATGATTTCTTCAATGCCGACAAACGCACCGCCAACAATGAATAATATATTAGTAGTATCTACTTTAATAGTAGGTGCTTCTGGATGTTTACGTTGTCCTTGAGCTGTGAATTCAACAACGCCACCTTCCATCATTTTTAAAAGACCTTGTTGTACACCTTCATGACCAGGGTCTGCTGTGATAGAGTTATTAGCACCAGATTTACGAGCAATTTTGTCAAATTCATCAAGATAGATTATACCATGCTCAGCTTTTTCAATATTTTTGTCGGCAGCATAGTAAAGATTTCTTACAGCTACTTCAACGTCAGAACCAACAAAACCTGCTTCTGTGAGGCTAGAAGCATCAGTTACAGCAAAAGGAATATCTAAGAGTTTAGATAAATGCTGAAGCATAGCTGTTTTACCACAACCAGAAGGACCAAGCATAATTACATTAGATTTTTCGATATTCATATCGCGTTTATCATGAGTATAACCATATTTCATACGTTTATAGTGGTTATATACAGCAACAGATAATATTTTTTTAGCGCGGTCTTGATTGATGATATATTGATCTAAGAATTCTTTGATGACATGAGGTTTATTTTTAGCTAAGATATCATCAAGACTATTTACGAATTTGCGATTTTGAGATTTTTCATCACGTTTATCATGTTCAACAATATATCCATAAATATCTTTGATACAATTTTTACAGATAGCAAAACCTGTTTGAGGGTCATAAATAGGCATATCATATTGGGAACGTATAGTTATATTGCGTTTACAAAAACTACATACATGTTGTAAATCATTATTATTTTTCTTCATAAAAAACTTATCCCTTCTCTATTATCAAATAAAAACATTATATCAGATTTTATAATTAACTTATTTTATTATAAGTATTTACAACGATATTTGCAATTACTATTGATTGTTGATAAAAAATATTGTAAACTAATGTAGTTCGTATAACTAAAGCTTGCAAGTATGTCAAGTCTGTGATATAATCAATCAGTAAATGTCAGAGAGTGAGGTGCGACAGAATGAAACAAGGAATCCATCCTGATTATAAAGAAACTACAGTTATCTGTGGTTGTGGCAATACTTTTAAAACTGGCTCTGTTAAAGGTGAATTACGTGTAGACGTTTGCTCCAAATGTCATCCATTCTTCACTGGTCGTCAACGCGACATGGCAGCTGGTGGACGTATTGAAAAATTCAACAAACGTTATGGCAAAAAATAAAAATACGAATGCTAAGCAGAGCAGAAATGCTCTGCTTCATTTATATTTAAAAATAAATACTAATTATAGATTTATAATTAAATAAGGTAGGTGGATTTTAAGTGTCAGAAAAATTAATGGTAGGTGGACAAGCTGTAATTGAAGGTGTAATGATGCGTGGACCTAAAAAAGTGGCAACAGCAGTAAGAGAACCTTCTGGCGTAATTACAGTTGATGTAAAACCAATAAATTCTCTAGCAGAAAAATATCCTATATTTAAAAAGCCATTTTTCCGTGGTATATTATCCTTAGGTGAGTCATTAGTTATGGGGCTTAAATCCTTAACTTATTCAGCACAGATGGCAGGAGAGGAAGAAGCAGATAAGCTTACAAATAAAGATATTGCAATTACTATGGCTATATCTTTATGTGCAGCTATTTTATTATTTGTAGTAATTCCTACAGCTTCTGTTAATTTGATTACTACAGATAGTCATGTGGTTATGAATTTATGGGAAGGATTAGTCCGCATGATTGTTTTCTTCTTATATATATATGGTATATCGAGAGCTAAAGATATTCAAAGAGTATTTCAATATCATGGCGCTGAACATAAAACAATTCATGCTTATGAAGCTGGCGTTGAATTGATACCAGAAAATGTACAGAAATTTTCTCGATTACATCCACGTTGTGGAACATCATTTTTATTAATTGTTATGATTGTCAGCATTTTTATGTTTTCTTTCTTAGGTTGGCCAAGCCTTTGGGAACGTATTATTTCTAGGGTTTTATTATTACCAGTAGTAGCAGGTATATCTTATGAATTAATTCGTTTTGCAGGTCGTTCTAAAAATAAAATAGTACATGCTATTTCTTTGCCAGGCTTATGGTTACAGTATTTAACAACTAGAGAACCTGACGATTCAATGATAGAAGTTGCTGTAAAATCTCTAAAGGCTGCTATTGAAGTAGAAGAAACAGCAAAAGTAGAAACTAAAAATGATGATACTATAGATAAACAAGATTTAAATGATTTGAAGGTAAATGCTAGTATTTGATATAGTGTTTTATTATAGAAATAAATAAATGTGTAAATTAAAATTAGCGGAAGGTTTTTATTAGCCTACCGCTAATCTTTTAGTTGAATAAAATTAATGAGGTGGAAAGGCATTGTTAGATAAGTTACAAGCAGTTGAAGATAAGTATTTAGAATTGGAATCTTTGATCAGTGACCCAGATATTATTGCAGATATGCCAAAATGGCAAAAATATAATCAAGAACATGCTGCACTTACTGAACTTGTGGATAAATTCCGTGAATATAAAAAAATATGCGGAACAATAGATGAAGATAAAGCTATGTTTGATGAAGATATAGATGATGATATGAGACATATGCTTGAAGATGAAGTAAAAGAATTATCTGCACGTAAAGAAGTATTAGAAGGCGAGTTTCCTATTTTATTATTGCCAAAAGACCCAAATGATAGTAAAAACGTTATCATGGAAATCCGTGGTGGTGTAGGTGGCGAAGAGGCTGCTCTTTTTGCTGGTGATTTATTCAGAATGTATTCTCGTTATGCAGAAATGCAGGGCTGGAAAGTTGAAATGCTTGATGCAAATCCTACAGAACTTGGCGGATTTAAAGAAGTATCTTTCTGTATCAATGGTTATGGTGCTTACAGTAAATTAAAATATGAAAGTGGTACTCATCGTGTACAGCGTGTACCACAGACTGAGTCTTCTGGACGTGTGCATACTTCAGCTGTTACAGTAGCAGTTTTACCAGAAGTTGAAGATGTAGAAGTAGATATTAAAGCAAATGAATTGCGTATTGATACTTACTGTGCTAGTGGTGCTGGCGGTCAGTATGTAAACAGAACAGAAACAGCTGTACGTATTACTCATATTCCAACAGGTATCGTAGTACAATGTCAAGATGAAAAATCTCAGCTTAAAAATAAAGAAAAAGCGATGAGAGTACTTCGTGCAAAAGTACAAGAACAAGCTCAACAAGCACAAAATAATGAAATCGCAGCAGATAGAAAATCTCAAGTAGGTTCAGGCGATAGAAGTGAACGTATTCGCACATATAACTTCCCTCAAGGTCGTGTAACAGACCACCGTATTGGGCTTACACTTCATAAATTAGATTTTGTTTTAAATGGTGAAATTGATGAAATCATCAATGCACTTATAACTGCTGATCAAACTGAAAGATTAAAACAGGTAAAATAATATGGAAAAATCAAGAGATGTATGGACTATAAGTTCTTTGTTGAATTGGACAATTAATTATTTTAAATCAAAGGGTATAGAGTCTGCTCGTCTTGATGCTGAAGTGCTTCTGTCTCATGTTTTGGGACAGAAGCGAATTTATTTGTATGTGCATTTTGATGAGCCTATGGAAGCAAAAGAATTGGCAAAATTTCGTGAATATGTAGCCAAAAGAGCTCGCCATATACCTGTAGCTTATATTTTAGGTCAAAGAGAATTTATGGGATTTGATTTTAAAGTTACAAAAGATACTTTAATACCTAGACCTGATACTGAAATTTTAGTAGAAAATACTATAGCTAAAGTAAATGAAAATTTTGGTGATAAACAAAGTTATGATATTGTAGATATTGGCACAGGTAGTGGAGCAATTATTTTATCTTTGCTCAAAAATTTACCTAAAGCAAAAGGTTTTACAGTGGATATTTCTGCGAATGCTGTAGCTGTAGCTAAAGAAAATGCTCAGAATTTGCAAGTAGATGATAGATGTGAATTTTTTGTAGGCGATTTATTTGAGCCAGTAAAAGATAAAGTTTTTGACGTGATTGTATCTAATCCGCCATATATTCCGCAAAAGGATATAGCAACTTTAGAAATTGATGTTAAAGATTATGAACCATTATCAGCACTTACAGATAATAAAGATGGGTTGAGTTTTTATCAAAGATTATTTGCTCAAGGCATGAAATATTTGAAAGATGGCGGTTTTATGGCTGTGGAAATAGGCATTTATCAAGCTGAACCTGTGAAACAGATGGCAATAGATAATGGTTGGCAAAATATAGAAATCATCAAGGATTATGCAGGTATTGATAGGGTGGTATTGGCATGGAAACAGAATTAATAAAAATAAATTCAATAGATGATGAAGCTTTAAAAAGAGCTGGGCAATGTATAAAAGATGGTGGTTTAGTAGCCTTTCCAACAGAAACAGTATATGGATTAGGCGGAGATGGTTTAAACGAAGTGGCAGCTAAAAATATATATTTGGCTAAAGGCAGACCATCAGATAATCCTTTAATTTTGCATATCAATGACCAAAAAATGTTAAGTCGCATTGTGAGTGAAGTAACACCAATGGCAAAAAAGATAATGACTGCTTTTTGCCCAGGCCCTATCACGATTATTTTACCGAAAAGCGATATCGTACCAAAAGCAGTAACTGGTGGTCTTGATACTATAGCAGTACGTATGCCAGATAATGATATAGCCAGAGCTTTGATTAAATATGCTGATACACCAATAGCAGCACCAAGTGCCAATATTTCAGGTAGACCAAGTCCAACAACAGCACAAGCTGTTTATAAGGATTTGCAAAGTAGAATAGATATGGTTTTAGATGGGGGAGCTTGCCAATTTGGTGTAGAGTCTACAATTGTAGATTGTACAGAAGATGTTCCTATCATTTTACGACCAGGAGCTATTACTAAAGAAATGTTAGAAGAAATTTTCCCTGTAGTGAAAATTGATAAAGCTATTGTGGGAGCTAATGTAGTACCAAAAGCTCCGGGCATGAAATATAAACATTATGCACCTAAAGTGGATATGATTTTAATTGAAGGTGATAATGAAAAGATGTCATCATCAATAAAAAAGATTTTGCATAAGTATGAAAATGAAGGGAAAAAAGTTGGCTTACTTGTAAGTGATGAAGTGGCTAATGAATTAAATCATCAAAATACTTTTTCCTATGGTAGCCAAGAAAATTTAGCGCAAATAGCTAGTGAAATATATGAAGGTTTGCGCTATTTTGATGATAAAGATGTAGATATAATTTTAGCACAAGGTACAACAGATAAAGGCATAGGACTTGCTATTATGAATAGACTCCATAAGGCTAGTGGCTTTAATAGTATTTTCATTTAATCCTTTGATTAACTTTTGTATTATGATAAAATAATCATAGTATGAAATAATTGAGCTTTAGCTATTAAAGCTATAAGGAGGGAAAGACTGGATACAGTCGATTAAGATGAAATTAATTATTGGTAGTGACCACGGTGCTGTGGATTTAAAAGAAGAAGTAAAAAGAGTATTAAAAGAAGAATTTGCTGAAGTAGAAGTAGAAGATGTAGGAACTTTTGGCACAGAATCTGTAGATTATCCAGATGTCGCTGAAAAAGTTTGTACACCAGTAGCTAATGGCGAAGCTGATAGAGGTATTGTACTTTGCGGTACAGGTATTGGTATTTCTATTGCTGCAAACAAAATCAAAGGTATTAGAGCTGCTCTTTGCCATGAAACATATACAGCAAAAATGTCTCGTGAACATAATAATGCTAATGTTTTGGCAATGGGTGGACGTACAACTGGTTTTGAAATTGCAGATGAAATCGTGCGTACATGGATGAAAACTGAATTTGCTGGCGGTCGTCATGAACGTCGTGTAAATAAAATCATGGCTTTAGAAGCAAAATAATAAAATCAATCTCTAAAATTAATTATTATAAATAATTAATAACCCTTTAGGTGGAGGAATAATTATATGGATTTATTGAAAAATTTAGATGTTGTTGATACAGAAATACAAGAAGCCATCAACAAAGAACTTTCTCGTCAACGTGATAAATTGGAAATGATTGCTTCAGAAAATATTGTAAGTAAAGCTGTTATGCAAGCACAAGGTAGTGTACTTACAAATAAATATGCAGAAGGTTATCCAGGTAAGCGTTATTATGGCGGTTGTGAATATGTTGATGTTGTAGAACAATTAGCAATTGACCGTGCTAAAAAATTATTTGGTGCAGAATATGCAAATGTACAACCACATTCCGGAGCACAAGCAAATACAGCAGTATATTTTGCTTTGCTACAGCCAGGAGATACTA
>OOCN01000154.1_pt1 | contig 71945 bp, 53 predicted proteins | sample 1671361 | NCBI WGS metagenome assembly OOCN01 (sample SAMN06348149, study PRJEB24527) | human gut metagenome | biome: human gut; feature: ankylosing spondylitis patient; material: feces | host: Homo sapiens | place: China | collected 2015-10
GGCCCGGCTGCGCCGCGACCGCGCCGCCGCCATGGAGGCCCGGGACGCCGCCGTACACCGCCTGCACACGAACCGCGCCGCCATCGACGCGCTGAAAAAGGCGATGAAGGAGAGCGCCGCCGCCCGCGAAAAGCGTGCCATGTGGGATAACCTGTCCAAAACCATCAACGGAAACCTGGCCGGTAAAATCAAACTGCCCTTTGAACAGTACGTCCAGGCGTTCTATTTTGACGGCGTGGTCGAGGCCGCAAACCTGCGTTTTACCCGCATGACCGACGGTCAGTACCGTCTGCTGCGCCGCAAGAGTGAGGCCGTGGGCGGCAAGACCGCGCTGGATCTGGATGTGTTCGACGCCTACACCGGCAAGACCCGCCCGGTGGGGAGCCTGTCCGGTGGCGAGAGCTTTATGGCCGCGCTGAGCCTGGCATTGGGTATCAGCGACACGATCCAGCAGAACGCCGGCGGCGTCGTCATCGAGACGCTGTTCATCGACGAGGGCTTCGGCTCGCTGGATTCTGACAGCTTGGAAAAGGCCGTGGATACGTTGGCCGGTTTGGCCGGGGGCGATAAACTCATCGGCGTCATCTCCCACGTCGAAGCCCTGCAAGACCGCCTGACCCGCCAGATCCATGTGACCAAAACCCGGGCGGGCAGCAAGGCGGAAATTGAGATTTCGTAACCCCAAAGGCTTCTCCCCTTGGGGGAGAAGCTGCCGCCCGCAGGCGGCTGATGAGGGGAGAGTCTGCCGCTGCCAGCCGTAAAAGGGAGAGCACGGCAGACCCGTCCCTCATCCGCCCTCGGGCGGGGCCTCGGGCACCTTCCCCCACTAGGGGGAAGGCTTTTCTGTTGGAAGGTAACCTATGACTGTAAAATCAACGCTGCAACAACAATTACAAACCCTCTCCACTGCCCGCTATCCGCTGCATATGCCGGGGCATAAGCGGCGGGTGCGGCCTGCGCCAGGGTTGGACTGCTATGCCTGGGACCTGACCGAGATCGACGGCGCGGACGACCTGCACGACGCTGACGGCATTCTGGCTGACGCCATGGCCCGCACGGCGGCGCTGTACGGCGCGCGGCGGTGCTGGTATCTGGTGGGCGGTTCCACCGTCGGCCTGCTGGCGGGCATTCGCGCGCTGGCACCCTTTGGCAGCACAGTCATCGCGGCCCGCAACTGCCACAAGGCCGTCTACCACGCCATCGAGCTGGGCCATCTGACGGCCCATTACCTGACGCCGCCGGCAGACCCGCAGTTCGGCGTCTACGGCAGCGTGCGCCCTGCCGATGTGGCCGCCGCGCTGGACGCGGAGCCTGGCGCAAAATGTGTCATCCTGACCAGCCCGACCTACGAGGGCGTGCTCTCGGATGTGCGATCCATCGCGGAAATCTGCCACGCCCGCGGCGTAACGCTGCTGGTGGACGAGGCCCATGGTGCACACTATCTGCCCTTTGCCGCGCAGTACGGCTGGCAGGGCGGCGCGGTGGCGGCGGGGGCTGACCTGGTCGTGCAGAGCGCCCACAAGACGCTGCCCAGCCTGACCCAGACCGCGTTTTTGCAGCTGAACGGCGATTTGGCCGACCCCGCCGAGGTGGAGCGTCAGCTGGACGTGTTCGAGACAAGCTCACCCAGCTACCCGCTGATGGCAAGTTTAGACGGCTGCACGCGGTGGCTGGCCGAGGAGGGCAGCGCGGCCTTTGCGGCCTGGCGTGCCCGGCTGGACCGCTTTGACGCCGCTGTAAAAGACCTGCAAAAAACAAAAGTCATGTGCTTCGGCAGGGACGCGTTGGACGCACATCCATGCTTTTTTGCACATGACAGCGGTAAAATTTTATTGCAGATCGGCACAGAGGGCGCGGCATACCTGCGGGCTGACGGCTTTGAGCCGGAGATGGTCTGCGGCCCCAATGTACTGGCCATGACCAGCCCCTGCGACGAGGAAAACGCCCTGGATCGGCTGGCCGCTGTGCTGCACGCCTGGGATGAACAGGCCGTGCAGCCTGCCCCGGCGGCACACATTTTGCCGCCCCCGGGCGCGGCGCGGTGCACGATCGCCGAAGCGCTGATGCGCCCGGCCCATACCGTGCCGCTGGCCGATGCCGCAGGCGAGACGGCAGCGGAGTACATCTGGGCCTACCCGCCCGGTGTGCCCTTGCTGGCCCCCGGTGAGGAAGTGACGCCGGAATTTTTGGCGGCCTGCCGTGAATTGGAGGCGGCAGGGACGCGGCTGAAGCATATCGGCGGCAGCGGGAAAATGGAGCTGCGTGTTATGCGTTAAACACGTACTTATCCAACCGTTCAAACGCCTCAACCACCAGCGATTTCGGCAGGGCCAGATTCACACGGATAGCGCAGGGGCCGTGGAACATACGGCCGTCCTGCCAGGCCACGCCGACGTCCCAGCCGGCCTGTTCCACCTCGTCGATGGTCTTGCCGTGGGCGGCGCACCAGTCGGTGCAGTCCAAAAACAGCAGGTATGTCCCTTCGGGCTTGGCCACGCGCACACCCGGGAAATGCTCGGCAATGTACCGGCAGGCGTAGTCTACGTTCTCGGTCAGCACGGCGCACAGCTCGTCCACCCAGGCGCGGCCCTCGGGGGTGTAGGCCCCCAGCAGTGCGTGCATGGACAGGACATTCATCTCGTTATAATGTGTTTTTTCGCTGCGGGCGGCCACACGGTCCCGCAGCGTTTTGTTGTATATGATGTGGTAGCTTCCGATCAGCCCGGCCAGGTTGAAGGTCTTGCTGGGGGCGTACAGCGCGATCGTGCGCTGGCGGGCATCCTCGCTGACGGACTGGGTGGGGATGTGCTTGTGGCCGCCCAGGATGATATCGGACCAGATCTCGTCGGAGATGACGGTCACGCCGTTTTCGCGGTAGATGTCCATGGCCTTTTCAATTTCCCACCGTTCCCACACGCGGCCGCAGGGGTTGTGGGGCGAGCAGAAAATCGCCGCATGGATGTGGTTTTCTTTGCATTTGCGGTCCATGTCGGCGTAGTCCATCCGCCAGGTGCCGTTCTCGTCCTGCACCAGCGGGCTGTGTACGATGCGGTAGCCGTTATCCTCCAGCGTGTGAGTGAAGCCGATGTAGGTGGGGCTGTGCAGCAGCACCGCGTCGCCGGGGGCGGCCAGGCACCCCAGCGCCGACGCCACGCCGCCCAGCACACCGTTTTCGTAACCGATGGCGTCCTTGGTCAGCCCCTCGACGCCGTTGCGGTCGCGCTGCCAGCCGATGATGGCGTCATAGTAGGAGTCCGGCGTCAGGAAATAGCCGTACAGCGGATGGGACGCGCGCGCAATGATAGCGGCGGGGATGGTGGGTACGGTGGCAAAGTTCATGTCGGCCACCCACATGGGGATAGCAGAAAAGCCGTTTTTGGGTGTGGGCGGCGCAAAGCCGGGCTTGCCCAGGCCCTCCACAGCGAGTGCATCTTTGCCGTGGCGGTCGTAAATGGTGGTAAAATCGTAGGGCATGGTATTTCCCTCATAATGTCAGTAGGGGCGGAGCAGAGCCCCGCCCCTACGCTGTACTATTGAATTTTTACGTTATTTCTCACACGCCCCGTCGTTGCCCTGGCCGCATCCGTCGCAGTCGCTCTCGAACTTGACGGCGTTCTTCGCCAACTCGGGGTCCAGGCGCTGGGCGACCTGCATCATCAGTGCGCACTCCATCCGCTTGCGGAACACCTTGCAACCGTACTCGTAGGTGCCGTGGATGTCGCCGGTGGCGTGCAGGGCGTTGGCCGCGCAGCCGCCCGCACAGTACAGGCGTGCCCAGCAGTCCTTGCAGTCGGGGCGGGCGTAGACGTTGCACAGCTTGAACTCGTCGCGCAGGGCGGTGTTGGTCACGCCGTCCCAGACGTTGCCCAGCTTGTAGTTCGGGTCGCCGACGAACTGGTGGCAGGGGTACAGGTCGCCCCAGGGGGTCACGGCCATGTACTCGGTGCCGGAACCGCAGCCCGAAATGCGCTTGTAAATGCAGGGCCCGTGCTTCAGGTCCAGAATATAATGGTAGAACGTGATGGGCTTGCCCGCTTTCTGGCGGCGCAGCATATCGTTGGCCAGCAGCTCGTACTGGTCAAACAGCTTGGGCAGATCCTCTTCGGTCAGGGCCTCGGGGGAATCCGGCGGGGCCACGACCGGCTCCATGGACAGCTCCGTAAAGCCGAGATCGTCAGCCATGTGGAACAGGTCTTTCGTGAAATCCACGTTGTGATGCGTAAAGGTGCCGCGCATATAGTAGCCCTGGCCGCCGCGTGCCTTGACCAGCTTCTGGAACTTGGGCACGATGCGGTCATAGCTGCCGTTGCCCGCCAGGTCCACGCGGAAACGGTCGTTGACTTCCTTGCGGCCGTCCAACGACAAAACAACGTTGTGACATTCTTTATTGCACCAGTCGATGACTTCATCGGTGATGCCGATGCCGTTGGTGGTCATCGTGAAGCGGAAGTTCTTGTTGTGCTCTTTTTCGATGCTGCGGGCGTAGGCGACCAGCTGTTTGCAGACCTCGAAGTTCATCAGCGGTTCGCCGCCGAAGAAGTCAACCTCCAGGTTGCGGCGGGTGCCGGAATGCTCGACGAGGAAGTCCAGCGCGCGCTTGCCGGTCTCAAAGCTCATCAGGCCGGCCTCGCCGTGGAACTTGCCCTGCGCGGCAAAGCAGTAGCTGCAATTCAGGTTGCAGGTGTGCGCAACGTGCAGGCAGAGCGCCTTGACGACGTTGGAGCGGTTTTTGAAGTCAAAGGCGTGGTCGGCGTAGGCGTCGGGCGCAAACAGCTGGCCTGCGGCGGTCAGCTCGTCGATATCGTCCAGCACATCGTTGATGTCACTCTCGGTCACGTCGGCGCGGCCTGCGTATTTTTTGGCAAGGGCGGCGGCGGCCTGCTCCCGGCTGCTGCCCTGGTCGATCAGGGCGATGGCGTCATAGGCTACATCGTCCACCGCGTGTACGCTGCCGCTGTACACATCCAGCACGATATTGTAGCCGCTGAGTTTGTATTGATGGATCATGGTGTTCTCCGTTTTTGTAGTTGTAGGGGCGGCGTCCCCGACGCCCCGCCGCATTATATCATAGAAAATGCCGGGCTGCCATGCGGCACCCCGGCATCAAAGCCAGCAAAAATTACTTGTCGGTCTTCTCGCAAGGCTGGTTGGCAATGCCGCAGCTGGTCTTGCAGGCGCTCTGGCAGGAGGTCTGGCACTCGCCGCAGCCACCGTTCAGCAGGCTCTTAGCCATGTCGCGGGTCTCGAGAGTCTGGATGTGCTTCATAAAACAGTCACCCCTTTATACATTTTAGAATTATTACTATAATACACGTAAGCGGGCAGTTTGTCAAGCGCAACCCGAAAATCAACGGCCGATCGGTGCGCACTTCTCCTTCAGCCAGACCTTCTCGTCCTCGTGCAGGCGGGGGCTCAGCATCTCGTAGACGTGGGCGTGGTAGTCGTTCAGCCAGTTGATCTGGTCGCGGCTCAGCTCGTCCACAAGCACAGGCTCGGTGGCGATGGGCACCAGTGTCAACGGCGCAAAGCCCAGCCAGTGGCCGTACTGGTTGTTGCCCAGGTCCACGCACTCCAGCTCGTTCTCAATGCGGATGCCGACCTCGTCGGTCTCGTAGATGCCCGGTTCGTCGGTGATGGTCATGCCGGGCTTGAAGATGACGGGGTTGTTCGGGCGCAGGCTCTGGGGGCCTTCGTGTACGCCGGAGATAAAGCCGACGCCGTGGCCGGTGCCACAGCGGTAGTTGACCTTGTGCGCCCAGACCGGGCCGCGGGCAAAGGTGTCCAGCGCAAAGCCGGTGCAGTAGTCCAGGAATACCGCGCGGGCCATGTCGATATGGCTCTGCAGCACCCAGGTGTAGTAGCGGCGCTCGTTGTCGGTCAGCGGGCCGACGGGGTAGGTGCGGGTGATGTCGGTGGTGCCGCAGTCATACTGGCCGCCGTTATCGACGAGCAGGAAACCGCGCGGCTCAATGACGCTGTTCACGTCGCCCTCGGCGTGGTAGTGCATCATGGCGGCGTTGGTACCGTAGGCCGCAATGGTGGAGAAGCTGTCCTCAAAGTAGCCGGGCATCTCGGCGCGGCGCTTTTGCAGCATCGTGTCAATGTCGATCTCGGTCAGGGTCTTGCCCTCGGCCAGGGCTTTTTCCAGGTCCATCTGGAACCGCACGACCGCAATGCCATCACGGATGTGGCACTCGCGGAGGTTCTTCAGCTCGGTCTCGTTCTTGATGCCCTTCAGGGCGAAGATCGGGTCAGCGCCGACCACGGTCTTGTGGGCAGTCAAGGCCTCGTACAGGGCGTAGTTGGTGGCCTTCTCGTCCACCAGGAACACTTCCTCGGCGGGCAGGGCGTGGACGGCGTCGATGAGTTCATTGTAGCCGCGCAGCGCTACACCGCTCTCGGCCAGCGTAGCGGCGTCGGCGTCAGACAGGCGGCCAGGGGCGATAAACAGCGTGCAGGCGTCCATCGTGACCAGCGCATAGGCGACGGCCAGCGGGGTGCAGGGCAGGTCGCGGGCGCGCAGGTTCAGCAGCCAGCCCACGCAGTCCAGACCGGTCACGGCCAGCGCGGTGGCACCGGCCTTTTGCAGCTCGGCGCGGACCATGGCGATGCGGTCCGCGGCGGTGGCCCCGGTCTGGGCGGGGGTCAGCAGCTCACAGGGGGTGTCGGGCAGGGCCGGGCGCTCGCCGGTGGCATCCCAGATCGGGCTTGCCACGTCCTGGCTCCTGAGGGAGGCACCCTTCTTGGCCAAGGCGTCGATGTACTCTTTGGCAATCGTGGCGGGTACGCAGCTGCCGTCCAGCAGCAGGGTGTCACCCGCGCCAAAGTGGTTCTCGAGGTATTCCGCTACGGTGGGCACCCCGGCGGAACCGGCGTGCATACATTCAATCTCACTGCCTGCCAGCTGCTTGTCGGCCTGGACGTAGAAGCGGCCATCACACCACAGGGCGCTGCCGCTCAGGGTCACAACAAGGGTCGAGTTCTCGCCGATAAAGCCGGAAAACCACGGCAGTGCGTTGTAGTAGCCGGGCAGATACTCACTGCAATGGGGATCGCTGGTCATGATGAGCACGCCGTTTGCGCCCGCGGCCTTGGCAGCAGCACGCAGCGCGGCGATTTTTTCATTGGTAGTCAAAATGGATCGCTCCTTTTTGTATATAAATGTGGGTTAGGTATATCATACCACTTTTTGGGGAAATAATAAATAGGAATTTTTATAGAGTTGTAGGGGCCGGGCGTGCCCGGCCCCTACGGAGAGGCGGTAATCCAATAAATTTTGCAAAAAATTCAAAAATTACGGCACAAAATGGCGTAAAACCCCTTGACGCGTTTGTTATAATAGTATTAGCAGTTAGTGTAATAGATTGCCAACTATCTGAACATTTGAACACATCTTGAATAGAGGTACCCAACTATGGCAGAAAACAAAACCAAGATCGACATTTTCTCCGGCTTCCTCGGCGCCGGCAAGACTACCCTTATCAAAAAGCTCATCAAAGAGGCGTTCGCAGGCGAGAAAATCGTCCTGATCGAGAACGAGTTCGGCGAGATCGGTATTGACGGCGGCTTCATGCGTGAGGCCGGCATCCAGGTCAACGAGCTGAACTCCGGCTGCATCTGCTGCAGCCTGGTCGGCGACTTCCGCGAGGCGCTGAAAAAGGTCGTCGAGACCTACCACCCCGACCGCATCCTCATCGAGCCGTCGGGTGTTGGTAAATTGTCCGACGTTACCCGCGCTGTGGAGGGCGTGGCCGAGAGCCTGCCGGTCATCCTGAACAGCTTTGTCACCGTCGCCGACGTGAACAAGGTCAAAATGTATATGAAAAACTTCGGCGAGTTCTACGACGACCAGGTCAGCCATGCGTCCTGCATCATCCTGAGCCGCACCGGCAACGCCAGCGAGGAGAAGATCGCTGCCGCCGTCGCCCTGCTGGCCGAGAAGAACCCCACCGCCACCATCGTGACCACCGACTGGACCGCCTTGACCGGCGCACAGATCGTCTCCGTAATGGACGGCAAGCGCGACCTGGTCGCTGAGCTGCTGACCGAGGCTCGCGCTGCCAACGTGGCCCACGCGGACGAGGACGAACACGAGCATCATCACCACCACCATCACCATGATGAGGATGACCACGACGAGCACGAGTGCTGCCACCATCACCATCATGACGATGATGACGACGAGGATGAGCATGACCACGAGTGCTGCCACCACGACCATGATGAGGATGAGCATGACCACGAGTGCTGCCATCACCACCATGACGACGATGAGGACGAGCATGAGCACGAGCATCATCATGAGCACCACTACGACGAGCACGGTGTCTGCTCCTGCGGGCATCATCACCACCACCATGACCACGACGCCGACGAGGTGTTCACGAGCTGGGGCAAGGAGACGGCCCACAAGTACAGCCGTGAGGACCTGGACAAGGCCCTGCACGCCCTGGACGAGGGCGCTTACGGCATGATCCTGCGCGCCAAGGGCATCGTGGACGGCGGCGACACCTGGTACGAGTTCGACATGGTCCCCGGCGAGCATGAGATCCGCACCTGCGGCCCCGACGTCACCGGCAAGCTCTGCGTCATCGGCTCCGAGCTGAAAGAGCACGAGATCGCGGAGTTGTTCCACGTTTGATGTTGCAGGGGGAGGGATTCATCCCTCCCGCAGGCCCGGCGGATAATGCCCCTTTGCCTTATACCACCGGGTAGGGGCGGCATATATGCCGCCCGCAGCTTTGCCGCAAACGACCGTCTGCCGTACACGCGCGGGCCGCATATATGCGGCCCCTACAACTCGGCTGCGATGGAACGCCGCAGTTGTGGCGCACGGCTCGGGAGGGATAAATCCCTCCCCTACGAATATTTCTCCCGAAAGGACACCCCTATGCCTAAACAAATCCCTGTCTACCTCTTTGTCGGCCAGCTGGAAAGCGGCAAGACGAAATTCATCCAGGAAACGATGGAGGACCCCAACTTCGACTCCGGCGACAAGACCCTGCTGCTGGTCTGCGAGGAAGGTGAGGTCGAGTACGACCCCTCCAAGTTCGCTTTCGGCGGCGTACACGTTGCCCAGATCGAGGACAAGAGCGAGCTGACCCAGGAGAACCTGACCGCCCTGGAAAAGAAATCCGGCTGCGGCCGCGTCATCATCGAGTACAATGGTATGTGGCTCGTGCAGGAATTGTACGACGCCATGCCGGACAACTGGCTCGTCTACCAGTGCCTTGCGACTGCCGACGGCACGACCATCAAGACCTACGCGGGCGACAGCGCCATGCGCAGCCTGCTGTTGGATAAGATTCGCGGCAGTGAACTGTTGGTCGTCAACCGTGCCGAGGCCGTCAACGACGACGAGAGCCGCCAGCTTATCCACAAACTGGTACGCCAGGCCAGCCGCCGCTGCGATATCGCCTACGAGTTCAAGGACGGCAGCGTTGCCTACGACGACATCCCCGACCCGCTGCCCTTTGATATTGACGCCCCGGTCATCGAAATCCCCGAGGAGTTCTTCGGCGTCTGGTACATGGACTGCATGGATGACCCGAAGAAATACGACGGCAAGACGGTCAAATATCTGGCCCAGGTCTGCCAGACCCCGCAGGCCGGCAAGGGCGCGTTCGTGCCCGGCCGCTTCGCCATGACCTGCTGCGTGCAGGATATCCAGTTTGTGGGTATGCCCTGCAAGTACGACGACTACAAAAAACTCGAACAGCGCAGCTGGATCAACATTACCGCTAAGGTCAACGTCAAGTATCATCCCATCTACAAAGGCCAGACCCCGGATTCTACCGGCCCGGTCCTGACCGCAGTCACCGTGGAGCCGGGCGAAAAGCCCGCCCAGGATGTGGTGATGTTCAGCTAAAAGTACCACAAAAAAGCACCTGCCTTCGTGAGAAAGCAGGTGCTTTTTTGTTGGTCGGCTTGTAGGGGCCGGGTATGCCCGGCCCGCAGCCTTCCCGCAGACGACCGTCTGATTTTATGTTGAGGGCCGGACATATCCGGCCCCTACGGTGCGGCTTCTCTTTTTACCCTCTCGTTCCCTCAATCTTGGAATCCGTGCTCCAGCCTTGCAAATCGGTGGGCGTCAAACTGGACATCCAATTCTCGTGCTCGTTCTCCCACTGGTCCCAGGCGGCCTGGCTGCGGATGGCCGTGCCGCTCTCGAAGCTATCGTCCCAGGGGTTGGCCGGGTCGGGATCGGTGGGATCCCAGCCGCGCTTGTCCTCGTCGTCGGGGTCGGTGTAGATCGTGCCGGGCTTGCCCATCGGGCCGGGGTCCTTGTCGTTATAAATCACGACCGGCGTGCCCAGCGGGCAGTTGTCATAGATCCACTTCACGTCCACCACGGCCAGCCGGATGCAGCCCAGGCTGGCGACGGTGCCCAGCTTGTTGAACTCGTCGTACTCCACGTCGTCCTTGTGCTGGCTGTAATACGGCACGCTGTGGAACAGGTAGCCGTCGTAAATGCGGGTGGCGTACTGGCCGTAGCTCGGGCCCATCAGCAGCCGCCAGCTGTAACTGACCGGCGTGGCGTAGTACCCGGTGGGGGTGTCGTTGCCCGCGCTGCACACCATGGCCATGTAGGGCGCGGCGTACTGGCCGGTGGCGGCATCTACGGTGTAGACCGTGACGACGCCCGCCTCACGGTTGACCGCCAGCAGATAGGGGTAATCGGCCTTGGCGTCCAGCGTCAGGCCCCAGCGGCCGAACTGCTCCACCAGGCTCGCCAGCGTTTCGGCGGCGTTGTCATCCCAGGTTGCGGGATCCTTCACGTCAGGGGCGTCCTTGGTGGCGTTGCTCGTGGCGGAGGCCATGGCGGGCACCATCGTCGGCTCCGGCGTGGGGGCGGGGGTGCTTTCCGGCGTGGCGGTGGGCTGTGCCGTGGGCACAGGGGTGGGGTCCGGTGCGGCGTTGGGCATTTCTACACAGCTGCACAGCAGGGTGACAACCAGCAAAAGCGGAAGAATACGGCGTAAAATCGACATAAATACTCCTTAGTGTTTGGTGACGCCGTACTCCTCGGCGACGAATTTTTCCAGCGCGGCAAAGCTGCGGCGAACCTTTTCGGTTTCGATGCAGTACGCCATGCGGAAGTAGCCCGGGCAGCCGAAGCTGTCGCCGGGGACCAGTGCCAGGTCATATTGCAGCGCCTTTTGGCAGAACGCCTTCGCGTCGTCCTCCAGCGCTTTCGGGAAGATATAGAACGTACCATCGGGCTTTACGACCGTGAAGCCCAGGGCTTTCAGCTCGTCGTAGATCAGGTTCATGTTTGTCTCATACACGGACAGGTCGCTGGTCACGTCCAGGCAGCGCTCCACGGCCATCTGGATGAGGGACGAAGGGCAGTTGTGGCCGGTCCCGCGGGAAATTTGGCCGCACATCGGCACGATGTACTTGGCCCCCTCGCACCGGGGGTTGGCGGCCACATAGCCCATGCGCTCGCCCGGGATGCTCAAGCTCTTGGAGAAGGAGTAGCAGGTCAGCGTATCATCGTAGAATTTGGCAGGGTAGGGCGTGGCGGCGCCGCCGAACGCGATCTCGCGGTACGGCTCGTCGGACAGCAGGAAGATGTGGTGGCCGTACTTGGCGGACGCCTCGGTCAAAAAGTCCGCCAGCTGCCGCAGGGTCGCCTCGCTGTACGTGGCACCGCTGGGGTTGTTGGGGCTGTTGATGAGCACGGCGGCGGTGTTTTCGTCCACCAGTCCGGCAAAGGCATCAAAGTCGATCTGGAAATCCGCGCACCGGGGCGGTGTGACCCGCAGCGTCAGGCCCGCGCCCTCGACATAGGGCTTGTACTCGGGAAAGAAGGGGGCAAAGGTCACGATGTTCTGCCCGGGCACAGCCACGCAGCGCATGGCGTGGGCCAGCGCACCCGCCGCGCCGGTGGTCATAAAGATATGGTCGGCGGTGTAGTCCATGCCAAAGCGGCGGTTCAGGCTCTCGGCCACGGCCTTCCGGGTCGAGGGCAGCGTCAGCGTCGGCGTGTAGCCATGCAGCTGGACCGGGTCGGTGTTTTTCAGCAGGTCCTCGCAGGTCTCGGTGAACTGCGGCGGGCAGGGGACGGACGGATTCCCCAGCGAATAGTCAAAGACATTCTCGTAGCCGATTTCCTTGCCCCGCGCGGTGCTCCACTCAGAAATTTGGCGGATAACCGACTTGGCCCCCAGCATATCTTTATAGTGCTGTGCGATCATAATAACAGCTCCTTTGTAAAATGTTTGTCGAGATGCGGGAGGGGGGAACGGCAGTCACTACTGGGCACTTTCCCGCCGCCGCAAACGGCCACGGCGGCCAGAGGACTGGCCGCCCTACATGTGACACGGGAAAGGCTGCTCCCCTGCGGGGCGTCGGGGACGCCGCCCCCTACAATCCTTGCCGTAAACCTTCCGGCCACCCTGTAGGGGCCGGGCATGCCCGGCCCGCAACTTACCGACAAATCCCTTTTACGGTCAATCCGTAGGGGAGGGATTCATCCCTCCCGGGCACCCTCACCCCAAAATCACCTTTTCCAGGGCGGCGGCGTCCTCTGCAAGGTATTCTGCCCCGGCTTCGGTCAGCTCCTCGCGGGTCCGGAACCCCCACAGCACGCCGCAGCAGGGCAGGCCTGCATTGTGGGCGGTCTCCACGTCCACATTGCTGTCACCCACATACAGCACGCCGCCGTCAGGCTTTACGCCAAGCGCCGCCATCAGCGCCCGCGTGCCCTCGGGGGCGGGCTTTGTCGGTACGTCAGGCAGGGCACCGCGCACGATTTCAAACAGGCTGGCGTCAAAATACCGGGCCACCACCGCGCGGGCAAACTCGTCCGCTTTGTTGGAGAACACGGCCATCCGCATCCCGGCGGCTTTCAGCCGGGCCAGCAGTGTCGGTATGCCGGGGTAGGGCGCGGTCTTGTCGTGCATATGCGCGCCGTATACTTTGTCAAACTCGGCCAGCGTGGCGGCCAGCTGGGCCGGGCTGCGGCAGTCGGCGGGGCTGAACCGCTCCACCAGCTTGGGGATGCCGTTGCCCACAAAGTAGCAGTATTCGGCCGCCGTGTGCTGGGGCCAGCCGTGGGCCGCGCAGACCCGGTTGGCCGAGTCGGCCAGATCGTCGATGGTATTCAAAAGTGTGCCGTCCAAATCAAACAGTACGGTTTTATACATTTTCCAAAACCTCTTTGCACAAGAAATCACTCTTATTATAGTTGCATTTGACGAAAACAGCAACCCACCGCGCCCATTTACAGTAAAAAAGATGTAAAATCTCAAAAAAATGTTCCCATTTTCTTGTTTTATGGTATGATAGTAGGTAGCAAATAAGGAGGCTTCCCACTTATGGAATTGTTTTTGGACCTGCTGCGCTCGGTCGTCTACGGCGTGATCGAGGGCATTACCGAATGGCTGCCCATCTCCAGCACCGGTCACATGATTTTGGCCGAGCAGGTGCTCAAGTTCAGCCTGAGCGCGGAATTTATGGAGATGTTCCGCGTCGTCATCCAGCTGGGCGCGATCATGGCGGTCGTGGTGCTGTATTTTAAAAAACTGTGGCCGTTCTGCGGCGACAACGGCCGTGATTCCGGCCTGGCAAAGCACATCCGCTGGCCTGTGCTGCGCCTGTGGCTGAAAATCATTGTTGCCTGCCTGCCCGCTGCCGTGCTGGGCCTGCTGCTGGACGACTGGATGGACGCGCATTTTTACAACAGTGTCGTCGTGGCGGTCATGCTCATCGTCTACGGCATCGCGTTTATCCTCATCGAGCGCCGCCCCCGCGTGCCCACCACCACCAAATTGAGCCGCATCACCTACAAGCAGGCGATCATCGTCGGCGTATGGCAGGTGCTGGCGCTTATCCCCGGCACGTCCCGCAGCGGCGCGACCATCATTGGCGGCCTGCTCTGCGGCATGAGCCGCGCCTGCGCGTCGCAGTTCACCTTCTTCCTGGCAATCCCGGTCATGGCGGGTGCGTCGGGCCTCAAGCTCGTCAAGTTCCTGGTGGGCGGCGGCGTGTTCACCGTTGCCGAGGTCGGTGCCCTGCTGGTGGGCTGCATCGTGGCGTTTGTCGTGTCCATCATGGCAATCCGCTTCCTGATGGATTACGTCAAGAAGCACACCTTCACGATCTTCGGCTGGTACCGCATCGCCCTGGGCATCCTGGTTCTGGGCATCTGGGCGCTGCAGAGCTTCGTGCTGGCGTAAAATACACAATAGAAAATCCGCTGCTTCCCCATGCCGGGGGAGCAGCGGATTTTTTGTGGCGGTTGCGCGGTAGGGGCCGGGCATGCCCGGCCCGCGGCTTTCCCGCAGGCGCGATTTTACCTTTCTGTTGCGGGCCGGACATGTCCGGCCCCTACAACTCTATGGATTTTTCGGGAACGTCACCCTTTCTTGCGCCCGATCCACAGGGCCGCGCCGCCGCTCACCACCAGCATCACCCACAGCAGGGCAATATTCGAGCCATCCCCGGTAGCGGGAATCGCGCTTACCGCCTGCGGGGCAGGGGTGGCTGTGGGCGCAGCGGTGGGAGCCGTAGTCGGTGCAGGCGTGGGGGCCTGGGTCGCAACCGGGGCGGTGCTCTCCTGCGGGGCCTGGGTGGGGGCCGCGGTAGGCACCGTTGTGGGGGCTGCCGTCGGTGCGGGCTTTTTCTCCAACGCGGCAAGGGCACTCTGGATGGCGGCGGCCATGGCGTCCACTTGGCTTTGCTGGGTAATATCCTTCGTGCGGTCAACGGCATCAATGGCCGCCTGCACCGCCGCAAAGTTGGTGTAATCGTCCTTGTTCAGGGCGTTGGCCTTGGTGATGGCGGCATCCACATCGGCGTAGTCCGCGCCTTTCAGCACCAGATTTTTCACCGCATCCCGGATGGCCTGTGCCATGGCATTAACCTCGCTCTGGTGGGCAATGCCATACCCGCGCACGACATTGGCAACGGCGGTATCCACGGCAGAAAGGTCGGTGTACAGTGTGCGGTCAAGCTCGTTGGCCTCGGCAAGAGCGGCGTCGACTGCGGTATAATCGGCGGGGCTGGAACCCAGAATGGGGAAACCGCCGCCATTCGCGAAAGAAGAGCCTAACAGACCTGTAACCGTGCCGTCGGCGAATTCTTCCGCGGTCTTTTCTAAGTTGTGGTCAACGTCAACGGAATCCCCGCTGCTACCGAGGACGAGACGGTTTTTACCATAGTAACAGTTGGTGATAGTGACTTTCGCGGTGTACGAACTGCCGTTTGTATTTAGGCGGCCAGCAAAAATGCCAACACTATTTAAAGTGGCACGGTTTTCATCAGAAATCGCGATATTCGTATTAAAAACAAAACAATTTTCCAGGATGAGATTTTCATTTGTGACAGAGCCGCAGAAGCCACCTGCTATGCCAACGTCACAAGAATCGGTCGAACCAGAAGTGACGGAAGAAGAAGCAACATAGCAATCGGTAAAAGAGGATGGAGAAGCACCGTCGCTGTCATCATCGTCCAACTCACCTAAAAAACCACCGCTGTACGAAGTGGAGTTGACTTGGTTGCCAGTGGCAGCACACTGGGAAAATACAGAATTTCCAGAATCACCAACAAAGCCACCAGCAGAGGTGTTGTAACTGGTAGTAGAGGAAATTAAGGTAGAGTCTGTAACAGAGCAGTTCGTGATTGTAGCAAAGTTTGCAACTGCGGCAAGACCGCCGACAAAAGCGTATGTCTGGTTGCCGGAAGCAGAAAATGTTGCATTCTCTACGTGCAGATTGCTGACAGAACCAAAGGCGACCCAGCCGAAAATACCAGCGGTGGAATACCCTTCAGAATCTTGTTTGCCGGTGGAGACGGCATTGCAAATCTTGTAATTACCACCGTCATAGTTGCCAGCAAAATAGAGATTATCACCGCCGCTGTACCCAATAGGCTCCCAATTCTCTATGCCCTGCAAATCAATATCCGCAGTCTGCTTAAAGTAGTACCCGTGGAAGTTGCCGATACCGCCGCAAACATCGGCATCGGCATCACAGTCGGCGGCATTGCCGCTATTGATGTAATCCGCCAGCGCCTTTAAATCGGCGGCGGTACTGATAAGCCAGGGGTCGTCCTGCGTGCCGCTGCCCCCGCTCAAAAATTCATTGGGGGGGGGGTGACGGCGAAAGCCGAGATGGGCAGTGCGGTGAAGCAGAGCACCAGCGCCAGCAGCAGACTTAGGAACTTGCTGTTGTGTTTCATGGGTTCGCGTCCTTTCCTGTAATAAAATACTATATAAAGTTATTTTAATACGCACACGGGCAAAATGCAAGATGGGTGGGGAAATTTTGGGGAATGAGAAAGAAAAAACCGGAACGGCTGGGGGCCGTCCCGGTGGTGGGGGTGTTAAGGGGATAGGGGCTTTTGCAATCCAGCCTTTGTTGTAGCCTTACCCCTTCGGGAATGTCACCCGTATCGTGGTGCCGGTCCCGACCTGGCTTTGCAGGTCTATCTTCGCATCATGCAGCAGGGCGATGTGCTTGACGATCGCCAACCCCAAGCCCGTGCCGCCGGTGGCTTTGGAACGGCTCTTGTCCACGCGGTAGAACCGCTCAAACACGCGGGTCTGGCTGTCCTGCGGGATGCCGATGCCGTTGTCCTCGACCTCAAAATAGGGGCAGCCGTCATTGCCAACGCCGCAGCGCAGCTCCACATGGCCGCCCGGGCGGTTGTAGCGGATGGCGTTGTCACACAAATTCTGCGCAAGCTCGCTGAGTTGGTCGCGGCTGCCGCGCACGGTGGCGGGCCTGACGTCGTATTGCAGCGTTACATAGGCCCGGCGGGCGTTCACCGTCATGTTCTGGGCCGTCTCCTTGACCAGCGCGGCCAGATCCACCGGGGCAAACTCGGTCACGGTCTCACGGCTGTGGCTGGCCTGGGTGCTGTCCAGCTCGCTCAGCTGCAAAATATCGCTGACCAGCGCGATCATCCGCTGTGCTTCCTTGTGGATGCGCGCGGCGAACGTCGGCACGTCGGCGGGCTTTGCCATGCCGGTTTCGATCAGCTCGGCATAGCCGGAAATGCTCGTCAGCGGGGTTTTCAGCTCATGGCTGACATTGGCGGTAAACTCCCGGCGCATCGTCTCGTTGTCCTCCCGCAGCTTGCGGTCGGTCTGAATGGTCCGTGCCAGGGGGATAAGCTCCTGATAGGGCACATCAGCCTCGATGGTGTCCAGGTGCTCGGCCAGGTGGTTGATAGGCTGCACCATGCGGCGGGTCAGCCACCAGCTGAACAGCGTTGCAGCGGCCAAAATCAGAACCATGGCCGCGCAGAGCAGCGGCAGGGTGTCGGTGCTCAGGCCCCAGATGTTGGCAATATCCTCGCCCACGCGCAGCACCTGCGCACCGTTGGGTGTGTCGATGCGCACGGCGTAGTAGTGGGTCTCCCGGCGCACAGTCTCGCTCTCACGGGTGACGCTGGCGGTGCCATCGGCCATGGCCTGCTGGAACTCCGGCCGGTCGGCGTGGCTGGGCAGGTGGGAGTCCATGACGGCGTATACGGTGTTTGCGGCATCGTAGACAAGGGCCGAGGTCTTGCTGTCAAACAGCACGGTGCCGTCGCCGCCGATAAGCGTAAAGCGCGGCGCATCAACGCCCGGTTTCGGCAGCAGGCTGACCAGCGTTTTGGCGTCGTGGGTGGGCTGGGCCTTGTAGGCAGCGGCGTAGCTGCCGCCCAGCTGGGCCAGGTAGTCGTCCACGCGGTCGGTGTAGCTGCGCTGGAACAGAACGGTGGCCGCCGCCAGCATGGCCAGTACGCAGAGCACGCCGGTCAGGATCAGGCCTCGCCGATAGCGGCGGGTCATGCTCAGGGGCTGTTTTTCGCGGCGCTGCTCGTCAGTCATCACTGCCCTCCGTGCTCAGCTTGTAGCCCACCTTGCGCACGGTGCGGATAGCCTCGCCCGCCGCGCCCAGCTTTTGGCGCAGCGTGCGCACGTGCATATCGATGGTGCGGGATTCCAGCAGATCATCGGTGTCCCAGACATCCTTCATGATGCGCTCACGGGCCAGGACTTCCTCCGGATGCTCCAAAAACAGATGCAGCAGCGCATATTCTTTAAAAGTCAGCTCTACCGGCGCACCGCCGACGCGGACCGTGCGGGCCATGTCGTCCAGTACGATTTCGCCAAAATGCAGCGTCGACGCAGCGGGCGCGGGGGCGGCCGCCCCCGCGCGGCGCAGCACGGCCTTGACGCGGGAGATGAACTCCATGATGCCGAAGGGCTTGCACAGGTAGTCGTCCGCGCCGTGGTCCAGCCCCTTGACGACGTCGATCTCGCTGGTCTTGGCCGTGACCATAATGACCGGGATGGACGCCGTGGCGGTGTTGGCGCGGAGCTTGGTCAAAATCTGGTAGCCGTCCTCGTCAGGCAGCATGACGTCCAGAATGACCAGCTCGGGCCGGGTATCGCGCAGTGCAGCCCAAAAGCTGGCCGCGTCCTCGCAGCCGCGTGCGTCATAGCCGTTGGACTGCAGCGCGTATTGCTCCAGCTCACGGATGCTGGAGTCGTCCTCGACGATGTAGATCATAGTAAATACCCCTTACTATAAACGTAGGGGCCGGGCATGCCCGGCCCGCGGCTTTGCGTGGCCGTCCGATAACGGGCGGCTGCTTTTCTGTTGCGGGCGGGGCATGCCCCGCCCCTACAAAAAGGCTTCCCCCTCGGGGGAAGGCTTTCAGCCTTCGGCCTGATTTTCCGCAGGCTCGGAATATGCCTCCGGCGGGAAGGTGTAGCGGCCACGGTATTTCTCGTAGCGCTGCTCAAATTTTACGCTGCCGCCGTGCTTGACGTTGGCAAGATACTCGTGGGTGTCGAACTTGTCCGCCGCAACCTCGATCATCGCGACCGCAATGTTCGAGCAGTGGTCGGCGATGCGCTCGTAGTTCGTCAGCAGATCATCCAGCACAAAGCCGTACTCGATGGTGCAGACACCGGCCTGCAAACGGGCAATGTGGCGGGTCTTGACCTCGCGCACCAGGCCGTCCACGACCTGCTCCAGCGGCTCAATCTTGCCGGCGGCGTAGGTGTCGCCCTTCTGGAATGCGTCCACCGTGCGGTTGACGATATCCTGCACGGCGGCTTCAAGAACGGACAAATCGTTGAGGGCTTCCTCGCTGAATTGGATGTTCTTATCGCGGATCTCCTCGGCTGTTTTGATGATGTTCACGGCGTGGTCGGACACACGCTCAAAATCGCCGATGGTGTGCAGCAGCGTGTTGATGGTGCGGTTATCCTCGCCCGAAAGATGCTTGGCGCTCAGCTTGACCAGGTAGGTGCCCAGCACGTCCTCATAATGGTCAACAGCGTCCTCTTTGCGCAGGACTTCATCCGCAATGGCGTCGTTCCAGACGCGGGTGGTGGACATGGCCTGCAAAAGCGCGGTGCGGCAGATTTCCGCCATATCGCTGCCGGTCAGCATGGCGCGGCCAACAGCCACAGAGGGGGTGGTGAGCAGACGCTCGTCCAGCAGGGTGTTCTCCTGCTTTTTGTCGGCGGGGGAGTCGGGCACGGTCAGGATGGCCAGCTTTTCCAGCAGGCGGTTGAAGGGCAGCAAAATAGCGGTCGTTACCACGTTGAAAATCGTGTGAACGATGGCAATGCCGAAGGTGTTGGCGGTCTCGTTAAAGAAAGAGAATTGGATGAGCGCGTTCAGCCCGTAGAACCCGCACAGGAAGAGAATCGTGCCGATAACGTTAAAATAGAGATGAACGAAGGCGGTGCGCTTGGCGTTTTTGTTGGCACCGGCGGAGGAAATCAGCGCCGTGACGGTGGTGCCGATGTTCTGGCCCATGATGATGGGCACGGCGGCGGAGTAGGTGACGGCGCCGGTGCTGGTCAACGCCTGCAAGATACCGACGGAGGCCGACGAGGACTGCAAAACAGCCGTCAGCACTGCGCCCGCGATAACGCCGAGGATGGGATTTTTGAAGCTGAGGAACAGGTCCATGAACCACGGCTCGTCGGCCAGCGGGGACATGGCATGGGACATCGTGTTCATGCCGGCCATCAGGATGGAGAAGCCCAGCATGATTTTACCGACGCCGCGCTTGCGGTCCTTGCCGATCATATACATCCAGATGCCGATAAAGCCGAGGATCGGGCTCCAGGCATTGGGGTTCATCATCTGGGTGATGAAGTTGTCGCCCTCGAGGCCCGACAGCGACAGCAGCCAGCCGGTGACGGTGGTGCCGACATTCGCGCCCATAATGACGCTGATGGCCTGGTGCAGTTCCATCAAACCGGAGTTGACGAAACCAACGGCCATAACGGTGGTGGCGCCGCTGGACTGGATCACGGCGGTGACGGCCATGCCGAGCAGCAAGCCGCGGATGGGGCTGCTGGTCATGGTGGACAGGATACCCTGTAATTTGCTGCCGGCGGTCTGCTCCAGCGCTTTACCCATCAGGTCCATGCCATACAGGAACATGGCAATGCCGCCCATCAGGGTGAACACATTAAAAATGGTCATCCGGTGTTACACATCCATTCTCTTATTTTGTTTACACTATACCGCCTTCTATTATAATGTATGCGCGCAGGCTACACCACCACAGGAAAGTAAATGTTGTGTAAAATTTGTGTAAAGCCGCAGGGAGCGGGGTGCCCTCACCCCGCCCCCTACAATCGTTGCCGCCAACCTTCCGGGCATTTGTAGGGGCCGCATATATGCGGCCCGCCAACCTGCCGCCACATCCCATTTCCCCATCACCGCCCTGTAGGGGCCGGGCATGCCCGGCCCGCAACTTACCGCCAAATCCCTTTCACGGTCAATCCGTAGGGGAGGGATTTATCCCTCCCGGGCACTTCCCGCCGCCGCAAACGGCCACGGCGGCCAGAGGACTGGCCGCCCTACAGCCCCACTTAAAAATCCGTGTGTAGGGCGGGGTGCCCTCACCCCGCCGCCGCTCTTCCCATCCCGCACCCCCGCTGTTTTTGCATATTCTTTACAAACTTTACCGTTCCCACACAAAACCGGGGACATCTTTGCAAAAGCTTTACCGCGATTGTACCGCACCATGGTCGATACCCTCCCGGAAATGCGGTACAATGGCCTTGCTTCCGGTGAAGCACTGCGAAATGCACAAACTATACCACATAAATTTGGTGAAAAGGGAGAGTACACACACATGAAACGCAAATCTGCTATTGCTGCCGTTACCGCCGCTGCCCTGGCCCTGAGCCTTGCCGCCTGCGGTTCCTCTGATTCCCCCGCCGGTGACTTTGACACCAATCAGGACATCACGGTCATCTCCCGCGAGGACGGCTCCGGCACCCGCGGCGCCTTCATTGAGCTGACCGGCGTTGAGGAGAAGAACGCCGACGGCAAGAAGGTCGACAACACCACCGAGGCGGCCGCCATCCAGTCCAGCACCAACGGCGTCATGACCGCTGTTGCCAACGATGAGACCGCTATCGGCTACATCAGCCTTGGCTCTCTGAACGACACCGTCAAGGCCGTCACGGTCGGCGGTGCGGCCGCCTCCGCCGAGACCGTCAAGGACGGCAGCTATGTACTGGCCCGTCCGTTCAACATCGTTACCAACGGCGATGCCACCGACCCCGTGGCCGTGGACTTCATCGCCTATGTCTTGAGCAAGGACGGTCAGGCACTCGCCACCGATAAGGGCTACATCGGCGAGGACGGCGCGGACTACACCTCCGCCCAGCCTGCCGGCAAGATCACCGTCGGCGGCTCCTCCTCCGTCTCTCCGCTGATGGAGAAGCTCATCGAGGCCTACAAGACCGTCAACCCCAACGCCGAGCTTGAGCTGCTGACCACCGACTCCACCACCGGTGTTTCCGGTGCGCTGGACGGCACCTACACCATCGGCATGGCCAGCCGTGAGCTGAAGGACTCCGAGACCGAGGGCGGCGCCAAGGCTACCGTCCTGGCACTGGATGGCATCGCCGTCGTCGTCAACCCTGCCAACACCACCGAGGATCTGACCGTTGACCAGATCAAGGGCATCTACACCGGCGAGCTGACCACCTGGGCCGACGTGCAGTAACTAAGCGGTCTTGTAGGGGCGGGGCATGCCCCGCCCGCAACCTGCCCGCAACCGCGCGGTTATGGGAAGGCCGCGGGCCGGACATGTCCGGCCCCTACATGGCATATAACCAAAGGAGTATAGGAAATGACCTCCAAGCTAAAAGAAGGCGTCATGCAGGTGGTGTTTACCCTCTGCGCCTGTGTATCCATTCTGGCAGTGGCGCTCATCTGCATCTTCCTGTTTGCGAACGGTGTGCCTACTTTGTTCAAAATCGGCCCGCTCAAGTTCCTGCTGGGCACCACTTGGAAGCCCGGCAACGATATCTTCGGCATCCTGCCGATGATCCTGGGCAGCATCTACGTCACGGCGGGGGCTATCCTCGTCGGCGTGCCCATCGGCCTGCTGACCGCCATTTATATGTCCAGGTTTGCATCGCCCCGCATCAACAAAATCATGCTCCCGGCGGTGCAGCTGCTGGCGGGTATCCCGTCGGTCGTGTACGGCTTCTTCGGTATGATCGTGCTGGTGCCCGCCGTGCAGGCCATGGTCAAGACGCCCTTCTTCAAGACGGTGCTCCACGTCAAAAGCGGCAAGGGCATGAGCCTTTTCACCGCCGCCGTGCTGCTGGGCATCATGATCCTGCCCACCATCATCACGGTCAGCAAGACGAGCCTGGACGCCGTTCCCAACAGCTACTATGAGGGCAGCCTGGCCCTGGGCGCGACCCATGAGCGCAGCGTTTTCTGCGCGGTGCTGCCCGCCGCCAGGTCCGGCGTGCTGTCGGCGGTCATCCTCGGCATCGGCCGCGCCATCGGTGAGACGATGGCGGTCGTTATGGTCGCAGGCAACCAGACATGGATGCCCAAGGGCCTGTTCCAGGGCCTGCGCACGATGACCTCCAACATCGTCATCGAGATGGGCTACGCCGCCGACCTCCACCGCGAGGCGCTGATCGCCACCGGCGTTGTGCTGTTTGTCTTTATCCTGCTCATCAACCTCTGCTTCAGCCTTGTGAAAGGGGGCGGCGACCATGCCTGAGATCACCGCAACAAAGACGGCGGCTGCTATGACCTGCGCCAAGCCGCATACGCTTATGCCCGGCGGCGGGCAGAACCGCCGCGCCGCCCGCGCACAGGCTGCCGCGCTGCGGTGGCTGGTGCGGATCGCCGCCTTCCTGACAGCCGCCGTGCTGGTGTTTCTGATCGGCTACATCCTCGTCATGGGCATCCCCAACCTCAGGCCCGAGCTTTTCGCATGGGAGTATAACTCCGAGAATGTCTCGCTGACGCCAGCGCTCATCAATACCGTGCTGATGACCGCCTTTGCGCTGCTCATCGCCACGCCGCTCGGCATCTTTGCCGCCATCTGGCTGGTCGAGTACGCCCGCCGCGGCAGCAAGCTCGTCAAGGTCGTGCGCGTCACCACCGAGACCCTGCAGGGGATTCCCTCCATCGTCTACGGTCTGTTCGGCATGCTGTTCTTCGTCACCCAGCTGCACTGGGGCTACAGCATGATCGCGGGCGCGTTCACGCTGGCAATTATGGTATTGCCGGTCATCATGCGCACGACCGAGGAGGCGCTCATCGCCGTGCCCGACTCCTACCGCGAGGGCAGCTTCGGCCTCGGCGCGGGCAAGCTGCGCACGGTGTTCACCATCGTGCTGCCCAGCGCCATGCCGGGTATTCTGTCCGGCGTCATCCTGGCAACGGGCCGCATCGTGGGCGAGACCGCCGCGCTGATCTACACCGCCAGCTCGGTCGCAAAGATCCCCACCAGCGTATTCAGCTCGACCCGCACGCTGGCCGTACACATGTACCTGCTCTCCAACGAGGGGCTTTACATCGGCCAGACCTACGGCACCGCCGTTGTGCTGCTGGTGCTGGTGCTGGTCATCAACTGCCTGTCCGGCTTTCTGGCCGGCAAGTTGGCGAAGAAGTAAAGCGCTGACTTGGCGGGACGCATATATGCGTCCCCTACGAACTACCCCAAAACAGCCTGTAGGGGCGGCATATATGCCGCCCGGGGCCGTGTACGGCAGAGGGAAAGTGCCCGGGAGGGATGAATCCCTCCCCTACAGGACAGAGATAAGAGCAGAGATAAGAGGTCATTTCATGAATAAATTTGAAGTCCGCGGCATGGACCTGTACTACGGCAGTTTCCATGCACTGAAAAACATCAACATCAACATCCCGGAGAAGGAGATCACCGCCTTCATCGGGCCTTCCGGCTGCGGTAAATCCACGTTTTTGAAGAGCTTGAACCGGATGAACGACCTGGTCGAGGGCTGCCGCATCTCCGGCGATATCAAACTGGACGGCGTGGACATCTATAAGGACAAGATGGACGTCAACGTCCTGCGCAAGCGCGTCGGCATGGTGTTCCAGAAGCCGAACCCGTTCCCGATGTCGATTTACGACAACATTGCCTACGGCCCGCGCACCCACGGCATCCGCAATAAGGCGCAGCTGGACGAGATCGTCGAAAAATCCCTGCGCGGCGCGGCCATCTGGGACGAGGTCAAGGACCGCCTGAACAAGAGCGCACTGGGTATGTCCGGCGGCCAGCAGCAGCGCCTGTGCATTGCCCGCGCCCTGGCGGTCGAGCCGGAGGTCCTGCTGATGGACGAACCCACCAGCGCCCTGGACCCCATCTCGACCTCGAAAGTCGAGGAACTGGCCACCGAGCTGAAAGAGAACTACACCATCGTCATGGTCACCCACAATATGCAGCAGGCCGCGCGTATCAGCGATAAGACGGCGTTTTTCCTGCTGGGCGAGCTGGTGGAAATGGGCCCGACCGAGCGCGTCTTTGCCACGCCGGTGGACAAACGTACCGAGGATTACATCTCGGGCCGTTTCGGTTGAGGAGGTTTACAATGGGTACAAGTGTACGCAAAATGTACGATGCGGAATTGCTGCAGCTGGACACGATGCTGGCCCGCATGGGCCATGCGGCGGGCGGTGCCATCGAGAGTGCCATGACCGCCCTGCGCACCGGCGACACCGAGCTGGCCCGCAGCGTGATCGCCCGGGACAGCGAGATCGACTCCGCCGAGCATGAGATCGAGCACCGCTGCTTAACGCTTTTCCTGCGGCAGCAGCCGGTGGCGGGCGACCTGCGCAAGGTATCCACGGCCTTAAAAATGGTCACGGATATCGAGCGCATTGCCGACCAGGCCAGCGATATTGCCGAAATCACCCTGCATCTGCACCCCGAGGGGGCGCGCACCGTCGGCGTGCTGGATGATTTGTACGCCATGGGCGATATCGCCCTGCGGATGGTCAAGGATTCCATTGCCGCTTATGTGCAGGTGGACCTGTCCACCGCGGCCCAGGTCATTGCCCGCGACGACGAGTGTGACGCGATGTTCAGCCGTATTTCCCAGGAAATTGCCGCCTACATCGCCGCCCACCCCGACGACGCCAGCACGGCGCTGGACCTGTTCATGATCGACAAATACTTAGAGCGCCTGGGTGACCACGCGGTCAATATCGCCGAATGGGTCGAGTTCTTAAAGACCGGCGTTCACAAATCCCGAAAGATCGTGTAACGCGGGGCAAAACAAGCCATTCCCTTATTTTCCTATACCAACCAAAATGGGGCCTGCCGCAAAGCAGACCCCATTTTGGCGTGGGAGGAAAAGGCTTCCCCCACGGGGGAAGCTGTCACTGAAGGTGACTGATGAGGGCAAGCCTTGCCGAGGCTGCACGCAAACAGACTGTGGCCGTGAACTTCCCCTTCATCCGTCTGCGGTCGGGGCCGCAGACACCTTCCACCAAAGGGGGAAAGCACAGACTGCCAAAGACTTCCCCGCAAAAAATCCCGGGCAGCTCACGGTGAGCCGCCCGGGAATGTGCTTTTATTTCGCGCCGCGCCCCGCGAAAACCACGTACACGGTCTTGAACAAAATCTTTACGTCGTTCCAGAGCGACCAGTTATCAATGTAGGTCACGTCCAGCTTGACGACTTCCTCAAAGTCCTCGATGTTGCTGCGGCCGCTGACCTGCCACAGGCCGGTGATGCCCGGCTTCATCGACAGGCGGCGCTTGTGGTGGCTCTCGTACTGCTTGTACTCATCCACCGTCGGCGGGCGGGTGCCCACGAGGCTCATATCGCCGCGCAGCACATCAAAGAACTGCGGCAGCTCGTCGATGCTCGTCTTGCGGATGAACTTGCCCACCTTCGTCACGCGGGGGTCGTCCTCCATTTTGAACATCAGGCCGTTCATTTCGTTCTTGGCCATCAGCTCTTTCTTGCGTTCCTCGGCATCCATGTACATACTGCGCAGTTTGTGGATGTAGAAATACCGGCCGTTCAGGCCCACGCGCTTCTGCTTGAAGAAGAGCGGCCCCGGGCTTTCGATCTTCAGCGGGATGGCCACCACCGCAATGATGGGGAAGCTGATGACGCAGCCCACAATGGCACCGGCAATGTCCATGGCGCGCTTGGCAATGCGGTCCCGCAGCTTCATTTCCACGGTGCCCATCGTCACGATGTTGCCCCCCGCGCAGCGGCCCAGCGTGCGGCTCAGCCGTGCCGAGCTCGTCTCATCGCAGCAGGCCTCCTCGATCCGGTCAAGCAGCGGCAGGCGGAAATGCACGGTCAGGCCCATGCTCTCCATCTCCTCCAGATAGGGGATGAAGCTCTCGCCGCTGCCCATCGGCACATCGACATAGACCTCATCCAGCGCCTCGCGCCGCAGCCAGGCCATGAAATCATCAAACGTTGCCTTGACCTCGACCCCGGCCACCCTGGTGCCGACGGTCTCGGGCGTGGCTTCCAGCAGGGCCACGCCGATGATGCGGCGGGACCAGTCGCCCTGGATCTCGGCGATGAGCTTTTCGGCGCGGTCGCCGGTCGTCACAAAGCCCACAAGGCTCTCCGACCCGCGGTTGTGCTGCAATTTCAGCAGGAACTTCTTCAGCAGCCCATGGGTGATGGGCATGAGCACCGCGTTCACAATGGGGACCATGACCGCAAAATAGCGGGAGTCCAGCAGCGTGGCTTTCGCCAGCACCAGGCAGGCCGCATTGACGACACCGAGCACGATGTTGAATTTCAGTGCCAGGATGATTTCGTCGCCCTTGGAGCGGGTCACGATGTTCTGGTCCTGGTCAAAGCACAAAAACGTCAGCACAAAGGCCAGCAGCAGCAGGCAAAGTGCCTGGATCCAGTCAAAAGTTGCGTAATCTTGCAGCTTGTTGAACACGTTATCCGTGATAAGCCATGCCAGCACAACGCTGATGCCCGTGGTCACAAAATCGGTGAGAAACACATAAGCATACTGCAATTTTTCACGTTTGCTCGTCATATCGGTGAAGATTCCTCTCGTATATAGTGGCAGATGCCGCGCATGATAGCGGCGGCATACAATGCAATGACACACATATCACTGTATTTTATCACAAAACGAGACAATTTTCAACATAGTTCCGCTGATGCGTAATAAATCTGTAAGAAATAGGGAAATAAGCGGCGTGTGTTTGTAGGGGGCGGAGCAGAACTCCGCCCCTGTCGTGTTGTAAGGTGGCCGGTCCTCTGGCCGCCGCAGGCATTATTCAAACTCTTGGGCGGAGAGATTTATCTGGCTGTTTCTAGGTGCACATTTGTGCATTTTATTCTTCATATTCATCTTGTTTCACATTTTTGTGCACCTCGTCTAAAATTTTTGGAGCCAAAATGGAGCCAAATATACTCTTAAAAATATACGTTATAATAATGAACTCACATATCAAAAATACTTAGCTGTGTTTCTTTTAATGACTCAACTTTTCTAATCGTTATTTTGTCATCTTCTTGAACTTGCCCACATAGAAGAGGTGACGAAGGATCATATTTGGCAGCGTTTGTTTCTACACTTTTTGAACTATAATTTGCATAGCAATATGCACATCCATTTTTGCATGTATTATAAGTACCTATTTCAACGCTTTCAACGCATCCACATTCTTTGCGCTGATTTTTGTCTTTGCCAACATTAAGTTTACATCCGATAATTTTTTCAATTAATTCTCTATCTATGCAACAATTATGAATTATACCACATTCATCCAAATCTATTTTTTCTGCACAACTTCCAATCTTAATATTATTATCCGCAGCTATCTTACTTAATTTCTCAGCAAATTCCCGCAGCTCATCATCATTTAATTCATAACTTGACAATCCATCCATATTTTTTTGATTTTTAGGATATATATCAACAAAACTAATCACGCATTTTTCCGTGTATCCACTTAAAGCCTCAGCAATGCTTTTAAATGCCTTCAAATGATATTCTTTCGTATATCTATCAGAAAAGAATATAGGATCATATCTCCAAATCACTTTCTGCTTGCCAATTTTTTCTGACAGTTCTTGAAATACCGGAATCATTTCTGTTTTTTTATTTGGTAAATTAACCTCAACATCATTTCCATATCCAGTCAATGTGAATTGAAAATAGTAATTATAATCTTTTATCTCGTTTAACCTTTTCATCATTGGCAACGGATTCTTTGTCCAAAACACTATGCAATCTACAACATCTGGAGTAATTTTTATTTCACTTATCTGATGAGCATTCATCGGATTACGAACATATAAAAATCCTTCTTTTATTCTATTATAGAACCATTCTGAATAATAATTAGGAATATCAGTTCTTCTACTTACGCTTAATATCATCTAATTCACCCTTTCAAACATGGTTCTTTAATTCCTGTTTTTTTACAGAAACCTCTTCTCCAAGCTGTGCAACCACCGAAGATGTTTCCCGCTTCTGGCTATCCAATTCAGCTACTTCCCTTGCCCGCTCTTTCTTTTCAAATTCAAGCACCGACAAATGTTTCTCATGTGTACCCTTTTGCAGCCATTCCACACCATATCGCTCCATGACTGTCGCAAGTTCCTGCTTCTCTGATGCAATCCACTGATTTAATTCGGTAGCACCTCGGTAACCTCCTCTTTCAGCACGTCCTGTATCTCCACCAGACATTCCAGCAGCAGGGGATTGAACGTGCCGCAGTCGCCGTGCAAAATCATCTGTACAGCGGTGTCAGGGGCGTAGGCGGCCTTGTACACGCGCTTGCTCACCAGTGCGTCGTACACATCGGCCATCGAGACGACCTGCGCCGAAATCGGGATGCGGTCCCCGGACAGGCCGTCAGGGTAGCCGCGGCCGTCCCAACGCTCGTGATGCCAACGGCAGATTTCATACGCGGTGCGCACCAGTGCTTCGTTGCGGTATATGCCCAGTTTGTCCAGCATATTCGCGCCGATGACCGTGTGGGTCTTCATGATGTTGAACTCCTCCTGCGTCAGGCGGCCGGGCTTGTTCAAAACCTTATCGTCTATCGCGATTTTGCCGATGTCGTGCAGCGCTGACGCCAGCACGATCAGCTCCTGCTTCTCGGGCGGCAGGTCGTACTTGTCGGTTTTCTGTGTCAGGCGCTCCAACAGGCGTTGGGTCAGCGTGCCGATGTGCTGCACGTGCAGGCCGCTCTCGCCGTTGCGGAACTCAACGACCTCGCTCAAAATCGAGACCATCATCTGGGTGTTCTTCTCTTTCTCGCGGGTCTGGCTCGTCACCAGCGAGATGAGCCGCCGCTGCTTGGCGTAGAGCTTGATGGTGTTAAAGACGCGCCGGTAGACGATGCTCGCGTCAAAGGGGCGGCTGACATAGTCCGAGACGCCCATCTCGTAGGCGTGACGCACGACCGGGTCGGAGTCCTCGCTGGAAATCATGATGACCGGGATATCCTCGATCCAGTGGTTGCGGTTCATGGCTGCCAGCACTTCAAAGCCGTCCATCACCGGCATGACGATGTCCAGCAGAATCAGCGCAATGCCGGTGTCGTACTGCTCCAGCATGGCCAGGCATTCCTCGCCGTTGGCGGCCTCCAATATATTGTAGTCGCTGCCCAGAATCTCCGACAAAATCGCGCGGTTCATCTCGGAATCATCAACGATCAGGATGTTCTGACGGGTCTGGTTCTCGCGCCCGGCGGCGGTGCTGGCCCTGGGGGCGGCGGTGTCCTCGGTCACGACCGTGTTTTTGCGGTTCTTGGCCTGGTACATCAGCTTGTCGGCGCGGCCAACGGCGTGCTCCACCGTTTCGTCCGGCGGGGACATCACGCCGCCGATGCTGACAGAAAGCTGCAGACGGCTGTACCCCGGCACGGTGGCGGCGTGGACTTTCTTGCAGATACGCTGTAATTTCGCGTTGAACGCGCCCCGCTCAATGCCCGGCAGCACCAGCAGAAATTCGTCGCCGCCGTAGCGGATCAGGCTGTCGCTTTTGCGGATGTTGGCACGCACGACCTCCACGGCGGTGCGCAGGGCCAGATCGCCCGCGTGGTGGCCGTAGGTATCGTTGTAGAGCTTGAAGTCGTCCAGGTCCAGCACGGCCACACCGGCAGGATCGGTCTTGTCCTTGAGCACATCCTCAAAATAACGGCGGTTGTAGCCGCCGGTCAGGGCATCGTGGTAGAGCTTGAAGTGGTAGCCGGCTACGCTGTCCATCAGGCGGGTACTGTTTTCGGGGTCGATAAGGGTCTCGCTGTCCAGCTGCTGGATCAGCTCCATCACGCAGGGTTGGCCGTCCACTTCACGGTAGACCGCCGTGACCTGAAAGACCTGGCTGCCCATGTATTCCAGCTTGGTGCGTTGGGTGTGGTCGCGCAGGACCTGCGCCGAGATACAGTTCTGGCACTGGGTGTGCTTCTGCCAAAAGTCGTAGCATTTGCAGTAGTCGCTGAGGGGCTTGTCACTACCGACCTGCGCAGCCTCCAACAGGCGCACGACCGTAAAAATCGTGCGGTATTGGGCCATTTCCTTTTCGACCTGTTCTCTGGTCATATTCTGCCGCCTTTTGTGAGTTTATCGTTATATACTACAACATTATAGCATCGTATGACGGGAAACGTCAATTTATTTGTGATACTGTCGTACATAACCTTGGGCAGCGCCGCATAGGCTTGTACCGTGAGGGGGACGACCTATGCGCCGAGTTGTATTCTATCTATTTATAATCGCTGTTTTTCTGGCGGCCCCGCTGGCAGCACTGCCCCGGCGGGGGGAGACTGCGCCCGCTGCCACCCCTGCGCCCACGGCCACGGCAGAGCCAACCGCCGCCGCGCCCTACCGCGCCGTGTGGGTCAGTTACCTGGAATGGCAGCAGGTGGATTTTTCCACGCCGGAGACGTTTTCTGGCGATATAGCGGTCATACTGGACAATATCCGGGACCTGGGGGCCACTGTCGTGCTGGCGCAGGTGCGGCCCTTTGGGGATGCACTCTACCCCAGCAGCTACTACCCGTTCAGCCACCTTTGCACCGGGCAGCAGGGGCGGGACCCTGGCTATGACCCGCTGGCCCTGCTGGTGCAGGCCGCCCATGACCGGGGGCTTGCACTGGAAGCCTGGGTCAACCCCTACCGCATCCAGGCTGGGCTGACCCCGGCGCTCTGCGACGCCAGCCCGGCCAAGCTGCACCCCGATTGGGTCAAATACACTGACACCGGCGCGTACCTGGACCCGGCCAACACGGCGGTGCGGCAGTACATAGCCGACGCGGTGGGAGAGTTGTGCGCCAACTATGATGTGGACGGCATCCATTTCGACGACTATTTTTACCCCACCACCGATCCGGCCTTTGACGCGGCGGACTACGCGGCCAGCGGCACGGCGCTGACCCAGGACGACTGGCGGCGGGAGAACGTGAACGCGCTGGTGGAGCTGTGCCACGCCACGGCCCGGCGGTACGGCGTGCGGTTCGGCGTGGCCCCGGTGGGGGACCCCGAGCAGAACTACGCCCTGCAATACAGCGACGCGGCCCGCTGGCTGCGCCAGGGCACGGTGGACTACCTGATGCCGCAGCTGTACTGGGGGCAGGAATATGTGAAAGATGGCGACACATCGCACAGCCTGGCCCGGCTGGCCGGGGCGTGGTCCGCGCTGCCCCGGGCAGCGGGAGTCAGGCTGTACGCGGGGCTGGGGGCCTACCGCATCGGCGCAGGGGATGGATCCGACGCGGGTTCCGAGTGGGTATCCGGCCACGCTCTGGCCGATCAGCTGAATTTACTTGACCGCCTGGGCGTGCAGGGAGCGGGCCTGTACCGCTATGCCAGCTTGTTTGATGCGTCCGACTATGCGGGTCTGGCCGCTGCCGAAGTGGACGCCGTGCGGCAGGTCTGGCAGATCGACCAAAGAAGTAAGGACTAAAGAATTAAATGAAAATTCTACTTAAATATCAGGAAAGAGTATGGTATAATAAAAATAAGGCTTCCCCCAAGGGGGAAGCCTTGGAAAAGATAAGGAGAAACCTCATGACCAATACCCAAGAACTCTACACACGCTGGTTATCCCAGCCGGATCTGGACGATGCCATCAAGGCTGAACTGGTCAGCGTGGCGGGCGACAACGACGCCATCGCCGACCGCTTCTATCGTGACCTTGCGTTCGGCACCGGCGGCCTGCGCGGCGTCATCGGCGCGGGCACCAACCGCATGAACCTCTACACCGTGCGCAAGGCTACGCAAGGTCTGGCCGACTACCTGAACGCCAGCGGTCTGCCGAAGAAGGTCGCCATCGCCCACGACAGCCGCCACAACGGCGAACTGTTCGCCCGCGAGACTGCCCGCGTGCTGGCGGCCAACGGCATCACCGCCTATATGTACCCCCGCCTGGAGCCGACGCCCGCCCTGTCCTGGGCTGTGCGGTATCTGGGCTGCGGCGCGGGCGTCTGCGTGACCGCCAGCCACAACCCCGCCAAGTACAACGGCTACAAGGTCTACGGCGCGGACGGCTGCCAGATCACGCTGGAAGCCGCGGAAAAGATTTTGGCTGCGATTGAAAAAATCGACTGCTTCGACGGCGTCAAACTCGCCGACTATGACAAGGCCCTGGCCGACGGCAGCATCGTTATGATCGGCGATAAATGCCTTGACGACTTTGTGCAGGCTGTCTACGACCAGCGCGTCGGCGACGGCGCGGGCATTGACGCGCTGAAGCTCGTCTACACCCCGCTGAACGGCACCGGCCTCGAGTGCGTCAAAAAGCTGCTGGCGAAGCTCGGCGTCACCCATGTGACCGTTGTGCCCGAGCAGGAAAAGCCGGACGGCGATTTCCCCACCTGCCCCTACCCGAACCCCGAAATTCGGGAGGCTATGCAGAAAGGTCTGGAACTGTGCGATACGGTCAAGCCGGATATCCTGCTGGGCACCGACCCCGACTGCGACCGCTGCGGCACCGCCGTGCCCGACGGCAAGGGCGGCTACCGGCTCATCACCGGTAACGAGATGGGTATTATCCTGTTCGACTACATCTGCCGCACCCGCCTGGCACTGGGCACGATGCCCGCCGACCCCGTGGCAGTAACGACCATCGTTTCCACCGATATGGCAGCGCCGGTGGCAAAAAAATACGGCGTCGAGTTGCGCCGCACCCTGACTGGCTTTAAGTTCATCGGTGAACAGATCGGCAAGCTGGAAGCCGAGGGCCGCGCCGACCGCTATATCTTCGGCTTTGAGGAGAGCTACGGCTACCTGTCCGGCGCACACGTCCGCGACAAGGACGCCGTCAATGCCACGCTGCTTGTCTGTGAAGCAGCGGCCTGGTACGCCCAGCAGGGAAAGACGCTGCTGGACGCCATCGAGGCGCTGTACAAGGAGTTCGGCTACTACCGCAACGCGCTGTGCAGCTTCGCCTTTGAGGGCGAGAGCGGTATGCATACGATGCAGAACCTGATGAAGAACCTGCGCGCCAACGCCCCGGCGGAAATTGCCGGGTACAAGGTGGAAAGCGCCGTCGATTACGACACCGACGGTACCGGTCTGCCCCGCGCAAATGTTCTGGAATACCACCTGGCGGGCGGCCACAAGCTGATGATCCGCCCCTCCGGCACCGAGCCGAAGATCAAAGTTTACCTGTCCGCCGTCGGCGAGAGCGAAACGGCCGCCGACGCCGTGAACGCCGCACTGAGCAAAGCCGCTGCAGAAATAATGAAAGTGTGATCGTATGGCAATCGTAAAATTGACCCCAAGCTGCAAAGATTATCTGTGGGGCGGGAGCCGCCTGCGCACCGATTTCGGCGTGCAGAGCAGCCTGGACCCCCTGGCCGAAGCATGGGTGCTGTCCTGCCACCCGGACGGCCCGAGCTACCTGCCCGACGGCAGCACGCTGGCTGACTATGTGGCCGCCCACCCTGGGTGCCTTGGCACCGACTGCGAGAAGTTTGAGCAGTTCCCGATCCTGACAAAATTCATCGACGCCAAGAACAATTTGTCCATCCAGGTGCACCCCTCCAACGAGTATGCGCTGAAAAACGAGCACCAGTACGGCAAGACCGAAATGTGGTATGTGCTGGACTGCGAGCCGGGCGCGTTCCTCTACTACGGCTTCGACCACGAAGTTTCCAAAGAGGAATTTGCCGAGCGCATCAAAAACAACACCCTGACGGAAGTTCTGAACGCCGCGCCGGTGCACAAGGGCGACTGCTTCTTCATTCCCTCGGGCACGCTGCACGCCATCTGCAAGGGCATCGTCGTGGCCGAGGTCCAGCAGAACTCCAACGTGACCTACCGTGTCTACGACTATGGCCGTGTGGGCGCCGACGGCAAGCCCCGCGCCCTGCACGTGGAAAAGGCGCTGGACGTGACCCTGCGCACGCCGCCGGTCAAGCATGATTTCGGCGGGCATCTCGCCCGGTGTGAGTATTTCACCGTCGATGCCAAGAACGGCGATTTTGACGGTGTGGCCGATGAAAAGAGCTTTGTCTCGTTGCTGATCACCGACGGCGCGGGTGAACTGACCTGCGGCGGCGAGACCGTCCCGGTCAAGAAGGGCGAGAGCTACTTCCTGCCCGCCAACAGCGGCGCGTACACTGTCAAGGGCCAGTGCCAGACACTGGTGACGGTGGTGTAAAAAGAAAACAAAAAAGCCTTCTCCCTTGGGAGAAGGTGGCCAAAGGCCGGATGAGGGGCGCGTTTGCCGTTATTGCCCGTGAACGGGTTGTAATTGCAGCGTCGCCCCTCATCAGTCTGCTTCGCAGACAGCTTCCCCCAAGGGGAAAGCCAAAAATAAAGCACCGCATCACGGTTTGTTGACCGTGATGCGGTGTATTTGTTTACAGGGCTTTGATATACGCCAAATCGGCCTGTGCGGCGGGGAGGATGACCTCGTCCCGCAATAGGGCGGCGTCGGGGTGGTCGCGGTGGAGCCATTCGCGGATGACGGTGTAGTCCATCTGGCCCGCGCCCAGGGCAGTGGGGGTGCGCGGCGCGTCGGGGTGGAACACGGCGTCCTTCACATGGACACAAGCTAAATCTTTGCCGATGACCTCGCACCAGGCGGGCCAGAACGCGGTCTGGCGGGGCACATCCGCCGCCGTCAGCACATTGACCGGGTCAAAGATGATGTGGAAGTGGTCGTGGTCAGCCACGGCCTCTTTCAGGGTGCGCAGCTTTTCCACCGTGCCCAGCGTGTGGACGAACACCGGTTCCAGCGCAAAGCAGGCGTCGATTTTGGCAGCCTGCTCCACAATACGCAGGATGCTGTCGGTCAGCAGCGGCAGGGTCACCGCCTTCTCGTCCTCGGTCAAATCGCGGCAGGCGCTTTCGCTGCCGACGTGTTTCGCACCGACGGCTTTCTGGTAGTGCAGGGCGCGGCAGACTGCGGCGACGGCGTTTTCGCGGATGGCGGTGTCAGGATTGCTCAGATCCTGGTAGCAGCTCAGCACCGAGATTTCGATGCCCGCCTCGGCGAAAGCCGTGCGGATATCCGTGAGCTGGGCGGGGGTGATATCGGTAAAATTCGGGATGCCCCGGATAGCCTTGGGCATGGCCAGCTGGGCGGCATTGTAGCCGTTGGCGGTCAGCACATCGGCCAGACCTTTGGCGGTAAAGCACCCGTAATCATGGGCGCGGCAGCCGTATTTCATGGGGGAAACCTCCTTGTGTAAGGGTAAATATGCAGTGACGGCAGGGGCCGGGAGGACGCACCGCGCCCTTTCTGCATCGTTCAAAAAATGCCCCCCGGCAAACCGGAGGGCAGCTGCGGCAAGAGAGAGGGAATCTTACCCCTTGACGCCGCCGGCGGAGACACCGCCGACAATGTATTTTTGCAGGATCATGAAGAGAATGACGATGGGCAGGATGGACAGAACCGATGCCGCCAGAATCGAGCTCCAGTCCACGCCGGTGTTGCCGATGAAGTTCTTGATGGCAATCTGGATCGTGTACTTCTTCTGGTCAGACAAAACCAGCAGCGGCAGGATGTAGTCATTCCAGCGCCACATGAAGCTGAAGATCGTCAGCGTGATGGTGACGTTGGAGCCCAGGGGCAGCATGATGTTGGAGAAGATCTTCCACTCGCTGGCACCATCGATACGCGCAGCCTCGACGAGGGACAGCGGCAGCGACATATAGTGCTGGCGGTACATGAAGATACCGGTCGTGGTGGTGACAACAGGCAGGATGACGCCCCAGATGTTGTTGTACAGGCCCATGGCGCTGATAACGCTGAACTGGGGGACGGTCAGCGTCTCACCGGGGATCAGGGTGCCCAGCAGGAACACGCCGAACACGAGGTTGACGTACTTGATCTCAAAGCGGTAGATGGCCAGCGCATAACCGCACATGGCGCTGATAAGCAGTGTGATGAGGGTGCCGACCACGGCCAGGAACAGGCTGTTCTTCACATAGCCCATGAAGCCGCCGTCCAGAACGGACTTATAATGCTCCGTCGTCGGGGTGGAGGGGAACATATGCAGCGGGTAGGTGAACAGCTCGCCGGACGGCTTGAAGGAGCTGAGCACCAGCCAGATAATGGGGAAAATCACGATGACGCCGATTGCCAGAGAAAGGATCGTCATTGGAATGCTGACGTGCTTGTCTTTCATCAGGTTTCACCTCCGTTATTGACCTTGAACTGGGCAAAGGCAATCAGGGCAAAGATGATCATGACAACGGTGGAAATGGCCGAAGCATAACCGTACTGCATCTGGTTGAAGCCCTTGTCGAAGATGTACTGGATGATAAAGGTGGTGCTCAGGCCGGGGCCGCCCTGCGTGATACCTTGGACCAGGGCGTACTCTTTGAGCAGGTTGACGGTGGACAGCAGCACGACCATGAACGTCGTGGGGGCCAGCATCGGGACTGTGATGCGGAAGAAGGCCTGCACACCGCTGGCACCGTCGATGGTAGCTGCCTCGTACAGATCGTTGGAGATGCTGTTGATACCGCCGATGTAGAGGATCATGTTGAAGCCGATGGACGCCCAGACCGATGCGAACGCGATGACAAAGGTGGCAAGACGCGGGTTCAGCGACCATTCCAGCGCGGTGCCGCCCAGCGAACGGATGATAAAGTTTACAAGGCCGTACTCCTGGCTGAACATCCAGTTGATGGTAATACCGACGACCAGCGCACTCATCAGAACGGGGATGTAGACCATCGTGCGGGTCAGGCTCTTGCCGGCAACGCGCTTAGAGCAGAGCAGTACCGCCACCAGCAGCGGGATGATGACGCGGAACGGCAGCGTGCAGACCGTGTACAGCAGCGTCCGCCCCAGGGACAGATAGAACTTGGAGTCTTTAAACAATGTAATGTAGTTTGTCAGACCCACAAAGTCAATGGTTTTCCAACCGTCATAGTTGGTGAAGGAAAAAGCGATGCTGAGCACAAGCGGCACAAGGAAAAAGACACCGAACAAAATGCAGCAGGGCGCACAGAACGCCCAGAATGCGCCGGTGTGTTTCAGCGACGATTTCTTCTTCATATTCATTCCTCCTTTATTCTCTTTGGCCGGGATTCCACCGCCCGGTTCCTTCGATGTGCTTAGTATAGCATTGCAAAAGGCGCAAATACCACCGTTTTTTTGCTTGCTTGCCCCAAAATGCATTGCATTTTTTGCGCGATTTTGGCAGATGGCGCAAAATCCGACCGTCGCCTTGGCGAAAACGTACAAATGCAATGCTGTGAAATTGTGCAAACTGTAAAATCATGCATCCACAGTGAATGTCACTGCGCAAATTGTACATGGATTGTGCAAATTTCAAAGGGATGCAGCGTCAGCGGCAGGCTGTGCTGCACGGCTTCTTCTCCGGGTAAGGGCTGTTCCATCGGCGTGCAGCGCACGGCAGCGGCATCATCCGGCAGGGCCAACGCCGCGCGGGTGCGGGTGCCCCAGCTCTCATACAGGCGCAAAATCAGGCCGGAGCCATCCTCGGCTTTCTTCACGGTCTCCAACACGACATTGGGGGCATCTACGCGGAACTGGCTGTACGCGGCAGGCAGCGTGCCCGCGGGTTGGGCGGTCACGGCCAGAGGCAGCGCCGGGGCGTTCAGGTCGTACCCGGTGGGGATGACCCCGCCCTGCCGCCAGTCGCCCAGGTGGGGCAGCAGCGCATAGGTAAAGTCATGGGCCCCCTGGTCGGCGTGGGGGTCCGGGTAGGTGGCGGCCCGCAGCAGCGAGAGCCGCAGCACGCCGTCGTGGACATCATAGCCGTAGCGGCCGTCATTCAGCAGCGCCGCGCCGTAGCCCGGCTCGGACAGGTCGGCCCACTTAAGGGCGCAGACCTCGAAGCGGGCCTCGTCCCAGCTGGTGTTGGTGTGGGTATCCCGGGCAATGCTGCCGAACTGGATGTCATACTGGGCGCGGTCGGCGCAGATATCCACCGGGAAAGCAGCTTTCAGCAGCACATGCTGCTCGTGCCAGTCGATGTGGGTGGCAAAGTCGATGCGGCGGCTGTGGGGGTAGAGGGTGATATCCTGCACGAGCTGCGACCGGGAAATGGCGCGTTCCAGATGCAGGCGGCAGCAGACCGGGCTGTTCTCGGCCACAGTCAGGCAGGCCGCACCGTCCAGCGCAAAGCGGTGGCGGCGGTAGTATTTTTCCAGGTTCCAGGCGTCGTACTCGTCGGGGCGGTCCTCAAACAGCTGCAGCTCGTTGGCGCAATGCCCGGCAGGGATCAGCTCGCGGCCGGCCTCCTTGTCCAGCAGGGCGGTGATCTCGCCGCAGCCGTTGAATACGATGTGATAGAGCGGCGTGTCAATGATATAGCCGCCGTCGTTTTCGGTGACTTCGGCGCAGGGGGTCTCGGGTTCTGCGTCGGCAAAGGGGTAGAACCGCCAGCCCTTGGCGGGCAGGTTTTGGGCAACAAAGGTCAGCACGCCGTTTTCGGCATGGCAGGGCAGCGGGTGTCCGCCGTCGGTGATGCCGCTTGCCCCGCAGGCGACGCGGACGACGGTGTCCCGGGCAAAGCCCAGCTGGTTGAACACGACCACGCCGGGACGGTCGGTCTTGACGAGGGCCGCGACGGCGTGCAGCGCGTCATCGGTGATTCTGGCATCGGACGCGAGGATCTCGCCGTACTGCTGCTGCGAGACTTCGTATACCTCGCCCAGGGCCGAGCCGGGTAAAATATCGTGGAACTGGTTCAGCAGGGTCAGCTCCCAGTTGCGGTGCAGCGCGGCGGCGGGGTAGGCGTAGCCGGTGCGCAGGCTTTCGGCCAGGGCGGCGGCGGTCTCGGCGGTCAGGTTGGCAAACTCGGCGGCGCGGTTGGCCCGCTTGTTGCGGCCCTGGCTGGTGAACACGCCGCGGTGGTACTCAAAGTACATCTCGCCGTGCCAGCAGGGCAGATCGGCCTGCGTTTCGTCAAGGTGCTGCTTCAATTTGTCAAAGTAGGGGGCTGCGTGGGTCAGGCGGGTCTGGGGCGCACCGGGGATGCCCTTTTCCATGCGGCGGTTGATCTCCAGCATTTCAGCGGTCACACCGCCGCCGCCGTCGCCGTAGCCATAGCATTGCAGCACATCCTGGGTCAGCTCCTTGTCCTGAAAGCGCTGCCAGCAGCCCATGACCTGCCTGGGGTTCAGCAGGCCGTTGTAGGTCGTGTTGAAGCTCGGTTTCGGGTTGCGGTCGGGGCGCTTGTCGTAGTCCTTGGTGGAGATAAAGTAGGCCAGTACCTCGGTGCCGTCGATGCCGCGCCAGCGGGTCAGATCGTGGGGCATACAGTTGGTATCGTTCCAGGCCATCTTGGTGGTCATGAACCAGTCCATGCCGCACTGGGCCATAATTTGGGGCAGCGCGCCGCTGAAACCGAAGGCATCCGGCAGCCACAGGATGTGCCCCTGTTTGCCGAATTCCCGGCCGAAAAATTCCTGCCCGTGCAGGAATTGGCGGATCAAACTCTCGCCGCTGGCCATGTTGCAGTCGGATTCCAGCCACATACCGCCCTCCGGTTCCCAGTGGCCGTCGGCGACGCGGGCGCGGATCTTCTCAAACAGCGCGGGGCAGTCTTTGCGCACAAAATCATAGAGCTGCGGCTGGCTGGACAGGAACTTGTACTCGGGGTAGCGGTCCATCAGGTAGTTGACGGTGGCAAAGCTGCGAATGGCCTTTTCCCGCGTCTGGGCCAGCGTCCAGAGCCAGGCCACGTCGATGTGGGTGTGGCCGACACAGTCCACCGTGACCGGCTGCCGCTGGCAGAAGCTCTCGTAAAATTCCTCTTTCATATAGCGGCGGGCGGCGGCGATGCTGGCGTAGAATGCGGCGCTGTACGGGTCGCGCAGGTCGAGCATATCCAGCGCTTTTTCCAGATACTGCCCGATGCCGATGGCGTTGGTGTCGCCCTCGTCCAGCTGGACAAGCACCTCGTAAGGGGCTTTTAGGTCGTAGTACAGGCCGGTGATCTCATCGTCCCGCACGGCTGTCTCGACTTTTAAAAAGACGTCCTGAGCCGGGGTGTTGCAGTAGGTGTACAGTCCCAGCTGCCAGGTCTGGCCCTCGGCAGCGGCGGGGGTCAGGTCAAACTCGGTGTGGTTGACATCCAGCCCGCAGACCAGCGCACCATTTAAGTAGGCGAGGAACTGGGGGTTGTTGTTGTTCCAGATATCGTCTGCGCCGGTGGAGACCAGGCAGACAAGGTGACGCCCGGCGCTGCCCGCCGGTGCGGTGATGCCGCCCCGGAAGCAGTAGTGAGCCTCCACGCCGCCGATGGCATCACCGGGGGCAAAGGGTGTCCAGCCGGGGGCTGTGGCCGGGTCCTCCTGCACGGTGTCCCAGCTATGGTAGGGGCAGGATTTTTTGCGCAGCCCCAAAACCGGGGTGCGCCCCTGCAGCGCCAAAGTGCGCAGGGCGTCCAACACCGGGCGCGCCCGGCGGCGGAGTTCAGTGTTTTGCATGGCGGCTCCTTCCTTCTTTATAAGATTGAGTGTGTGGTAAGGGAAGCGGCGTCCAGGGGACTGGCCGCCCTACGAGACAGCAAGGCGGGTAACGGCATTGTAAGGGCGAACATTGTTCGCCCGCACCCAGGCAATCCCTGTTCAGGCACAGTATAACATCTCGAAACTGTGCAGACAATGCAGTTTTTGCGCGGTAGGGGGCGAACGTTGCGCATTTATTGTTTATGGGGGAAAACGACTGCTTTTTATTAAAATTTGGTTACAGAAACATTGCATTTCTTTCACTGAAAAAATAAGCGCCGGCGCAAAATAAGCGCAACTTGGCATCATTAGAACAAACGATGTGTGAAAAATGCACAATTTCAGCCGCTTTTCTTGATGCAATTTGCCATATTGAAAAAACGAGGCGCAAAAAATGCAATATGCCGCAATGCAAATCAGCAAGATAGGCGTAGAGAATCCACCCGCCGCAATGGTACACTATGGATACACCAAGGGAGCTGAAAGCCCAGTTCCCAAGCCCCGGAACGGAGCAAACCGGGTGAGGGCCCGGTGGATATACCCTATTTTTATTTCTACTTTACAGGAGGTAAAACCAACATGAAAAAAGCACTTTCTCTGGCTCTGGCAGCCGCGATGGCGGCTTCTCTGGCAGCCTGCGGCGGTTCTCCCGCTGCATCTACGGCCAGCTCCGCTGCAACAACGGACACCGCAGCTTCCGGCGCCGCTTCTGCCGGCGGCCAGACCCTGAAGGTCATGCTGTCTGAGGAGCCCGGCGAGGGCGATGCATTCGCTACCACCCTGAACAAGTGGGCCGACGAGACCGGCAACACCGTTGACATCATGGTCATCCCCTACGATGACCAGCTGACCAAGTTCCCCCTGATGGCCAAGAACAACGACCTGCCGGATCTGCTGTCCACCACCCGTCTGGCTCGTCTGTATCCCGATGAGTTCGAGGATCTGGGCAAGTGCATTGACACCTCCATCTTTGAGCCGCAGGCCCTGCAGATCATCAGCCAGAACTACCTGACGGATAAGCTGTCTGTTCTGCCCCAGCAGTTCACCATCACCAACGTATTCTACAACAAGGATGCTTTTGAGGCTGCCGGCATCGAGTGCCCGACGGTGGACGACCGCTGGACCATGGACGAGGTCTATGAGGCTGCCAAGAAGCTGCAGGACTCCGGCGCTGTCAAGTACGGCATGGCTATGGATTACTCCCGCGCCCGTTATGACAACCTGATGTACATGAACGGCGGTTCTCTGGTCGAGAAGGACGGCGACTCCTTCAAGGTCGTTGCAGACAGCCAGCAGAACATTGACGCCCTGCAGGCCTTTGTCGATGCCAACAACAGCGGCATCATGCCCAAGGCCATCTGGGCCGGTGGCTCCAGCGACAACCCGGGCGACTACTTCAAGAACGGTGACGTAGGCATCTACTTCTCCGGCTCCTGGAACTACAACCCCTTCGTGCAGGATATCACTAGCTTCAAGTTCGGCGTCATGCCCTCTCCTGTCGGTTCTGCAGGCGGTTCCGCTATCCTGGGCGGTGCCGGTCTGGCCGTTCCCACCAACGCAAAGAACAAGGATCTGGCTCTTGAGTTCCTGAAGTGGTTCTACACCGACAAGAACTTTGCCGATTATCTGGCACTTGATAAGGGCCTGTCCTCTCTGAAATCCGTCACCTATGAGCCTGCTGATCCCGATCAGGCTGCCGACTACAAGGTCCTGCAGGCTGAGGTCGGCCAGACCACCGATGCATTCGCCATCGACGAAAGCTCCGAGTGGCGCAACTACTACGACAACGAGTACCGTGACGCTCTGAAGCAGTCTGTCAACGGCGACCTGACTCCGTCTGACGCTCTGACCGAGTTTGCTACCGCACTGGCTGACAAGGCCGGCTGGGCACACTAATCAACCGAATCAACAGGGGAAGTGATTCCCCAGGGCGAACAGACGCCCCGCCCAAACCGGGCGGGGCGTCTGTTGTTTTTTAATAAACCTTTTTTAATAAAGGAGAAGCCGAAGTATGGCAAACGAATTGCATTTTCCCTTGTTTCACGGGTATGTGGACCGCTGGCTGGTCAGCGGTGTGACCGAAACGCCGGTCATCACCAAGCCCACGGCCCTGCACGGTGCCGAAAACGAGAAGCTGAACACCGCCCCCAAGGATAAACCCGGCGAGGAACAGTTCAAGGCCGAGCGCCGCGCCAAGGCCACTGCCTGGCCCGCGCAGCTGGACACCCGCCCCGGCGGGCTGGTGGGCGGCGCGGATAACGCTACCCCCTTTGCCGTCTACTGGCCGTTTGACGATATCGGCGTGACCTACGCCTGGGACTGTGAGACCCCCGCCTGCCTGAGCGCCTGGGCTTACACCGAGCTGGACGCCGCCGAGGCGGGCAGTGTGCCCTTTGACCTTATCACCTGCGGCGGCGCGGCCCTCTGGCTGAACGGCGAAAAGCTGACCGAAGTGACCCCCTACCACCACAACGAGCCTGTCCCCACGCCGCTGACCCTGCCGCTGCAAAAGGGCCGCAACAAGCTTCTTGTGTTCTTTGACAACTACGCCGAGCGCGATGCTACGATCATTCTGCGCCTGCGCTGGAAGGGCGAGGGCGCCGCGCCCGAACAGGTCATCCCGGTGGGGGAGGCCGACGCGGCCCGCCTGGCCGAGGCCGAGCACCTGATGCGCAGCCTGTCGTTCCACCGCAACCACTTTACCGCCGGCCCGGTGCTGCTGGACTACGACGGCGCGGATATCGCCGAGAGCTACCACCTGGCCTTTGTCGGCGGCACCGAGGAAAATGTCAAGGGCGGCGTGCTCTTCCGCCGCGAGGCTGACACCCTCCCCCACGCGAGCCAAATCAGCCTGGGCGACTGCAAGACCTTCCCGCTGGCATTTTTGCTGCTGCAGGTCACGACCGAGGTCGAGGGCATCCGGCTGACCCGACCCATCAGTGTGGAAATTCACACCGAGAGCGTGCTGCCCCGCGCCCTGCCCACCGTGGCCGAGCGCAAACGCCAGGCGCTGGAGCTGCTGGCCCGCTGGGGCGAGCAGAACACGAACCGCGCACTGGCGATTTTAGCCACCGGCGGCGACACCGCCGAGGCAGAAAAGCTGCTGGCCGTGCAGTCCGACTACATCCGCCGCCGTTTCGACTGCAGCGATTTTTACCTTGTCTACTACCCCTACATCCTGCGCACCTTCGGCAAACGCGGCAGCGGTATTTTGTCCGAAAAGACCGAGAACGAGCTGACCGACTGTCTGCTGGGTTTCCGCTATTGGATCGATGAGCCGGGCAACGACGCCATGTGGTTCTGGAGCGAGAACCACGCCCTGATGTTCCACACCTGCCAACTGCTGGCGGGCGAGCTGTTCCCCGATGAGGTCTTTACCAACAGCGGACTGACCGGCCGCCAGATGCAGGCCAAGGCCAAGAATATGCTCTACGACTGGTTCGTCACCTTCCGCAAAGAGGGCTTTACCGAGTGGAATTCCAGCCCCTACCTGCCCATTGACACGCTGGGCTTCGGCAGCCTGTATGCCTTTGCCCAGGACCCCGCCATGCGGGAGCTGGGCCGCGAGGGCATGGATTTTGCCTACTACCTGCTGGCCGTCCACAGCCAGCAGGGCATCTTCGCCTCGTCGTCGGGCCGCACCTACATCAAGGAGCAGTTCGGCAACTGGTCCAACTGCCCCTCCGGCCTGAGCTGGATCGGCTATGGGTACGGCGTGCCGGGCCACGCGGGCAAGGGTATCACCTCCTACTGCCTGTCTGATTACGAGCCGCCGAAGGAGTTTGCCCAGTGGTTCAGCATCCCCCGGGGCAAGGAAATGATCTGCCAGACGACTCAGGGCAATGACGGCTATGTAGATCTGTACACCTACAAGACCGCCGACTACATGATGACCAGCGCCAACGACTTCCACCCCGGCGAGCCGGGCCATCAGGAGAACCCCTTCCAGCTGACCTTCAACGCCGTGGCGCAGCTGTGGGTCACCCACCCCGGCGAGCGGGTGCTCTTCGGCGCAGCGCGGCCGTCCTACTGGGCGGGCAATGGCACCCTGCCCAAGGTCAACCAGTACAAGGCGTTCGCGGGGCTGATGTATGATATCGACCCCGAACACCCGGTCGATTTCACCCACCTGTACCTGCCGTCGATGGAGTTTGACCGCTGCGAGGTCGAAGGCAAGTGGGCCTTTGTGCAGCTGGGCAGTGCCTATGCGGCGGTGTATTGCAGCAATGGGATGCGGATGCAGGACTTCGGCTCCAACAAGGACCGCGAGTGCATCGCCGAGGGCCGCCGCTGTATCTGGCTGGTGCGTGCCGCGCAGGCAGACGAGTTTGCGGCGTTTGAGGATTTCAAGGCCGCCATGCGCGGGGCTGCGCTGGACGCCGATGCCGAGGGCCGCCGCTACCGCTTTGTGGACCCCGTCTACGGCGAACTGCGCTGCCAGTGGGGCGAGACGCTGTATGTAAACGACGCCCCGATGCAGTACAGTGGTTTTGACAATTACGGCAAACTGACGATGCAGGAAAAATAAAAGAGGTGCCTGCCCCGAGAAGGGGCGGCACCAGAAAATGTTACACCTTCGTGCTCCCCGGGGAGGGTTCCTTCTCGAAGGGAATGGCGGTGATGGGGGTGACGACGCCGTTGACGCGGAACTGGGACGGCGAGGTATGGCAGAACTTGTTGAACACCCGGTTGAACTGGGAAAAACTCGTAAAGCCGCAGTTCGTCGTGATATCGGCAATTTTCATGTCGGTGTACAGCAACAGCTGCTGGGCGTTGCGCACCCGGGTGATCTGGATGTAGTTGATGAGCGAGAACCCTGTCACCCGGCGGAACTGGTGCGACAAATAGTACGGACTGATGAAGAATTTATCCGCCAGATATTCCAGCGAAAGCTCGCTGGCGTAGTGCCGGTGGATGTAGCTGGTCACGGCGTAGACCTTCTGGGTGATGGAATCGCTGAGCTCCTGCGGCTCGTAGCTGCTCTCGCCCGCGTGCTGGGCCACGGTGGCCAGAAATTGCAGGAAGTGGCAGTGGATGAACTGCTGCGTCAGCGGGGTCATCGGCTGCTTGCCCAGCGTGAAGATCGCGTTCAGGTGCGAGAATGCCTGAGCCCGTGTCTCGCCGGTAAAGCGGTAGATGGGCACCTCGGCCCCGAAAGGCTGTAAACAACTTTGCAGCATTTCGTGCAGCACTGGGGAATCATCCGGCACGCGGAAGTTGATGATCAGCCGTCGGCAGTCGCCGCCCGCCGGATACTCGGTACTGTGCAGCAGGGAAGGGCGCAGCAATACGATATCATAGGGCTGCAGGGTGTAATAGTCGCCCTCGATGATATGTGATGCACGGCCGCTTAACAGAATGTGTATCTCGTGAAACTGGTGGAAATGCTGGAAACTCATGTTGATCTTGAACGACCGCGAATCGTAGTCGAACAGGTAAAACAGCGGCGAATCCAGGTCGTTGATCGAAATCATGTACCCCTGATTGTACAGCAATGCGTCGTCCAGATACATAGGCAGCCTCCGTCAAAAATGTTCCTGTCTCTATTATACTCGCACTCGCAAAAAGTGCAATATATTTCAGTGACAAAGACAAAATCAGAGTGGTTTTTGCCTTTGTCCCTATGCTATACTTTAGGCAAGTTCGAACGTTATGTCTACCTATTATAATAAAAAGGAGAAAACCACCATGCAGAAAGCTGATATTGAAAACAAACTGGAGCTTTGCATTGAGAGCTTCAAATCTGTCCTGTATGAAAGGGACGAGACCTTCCTGGAGAACATGGCAAAATCCAACATGGATCAGGGCAACCTGGCCCGCTATATGCTGTGGGAGTGGACCCAGGGCGTGGGCCTGTACGGCCTGTGGAAGCTGTTTGAGAAAAAGCACGACCAGCGCTGCCTGGATGTGCTGACAGAGTACTACGACGCCCGCATTGCCGAGGGCCTGCCCAGCAAGAACATCAACACGATGGCCCCCATTTTTGCCCTGAGCTACCTGTATGAGTACACCAAGAATGAAAAGTACGGCGATATCTGCAAAGAGTGGGCCGAGTGGGCTATGCACGGCCTGGCCCGCGCGGGCGAGGGCGGCTTCCAGCATGTCACATCGGATCGCGTCAACGATGGCGAGCTGTGGGACGATACGCTGTTTATGACTGTGCTGCCGCTGGCCAATATCGGCCGCATCCTGGGCCGTCAGGACTACATTGACGAGGCTGTCTACCAGTACCTTGTCCACACCAAATATCTGGCTGACAAAAAGACCGGTCTGTGGTATCATGGTTTCTGCTTTGATGGCTGCCATAACTTTGCCGAGGCTTTCTGGGGCCGCGGCAACAGCTGGGTGACGGCTGCCATCCCCCTGCTGCTGGAAATCGTCCCCGTAGGCAACCCCGACCGCCGCATCCTTGAGAACGCGCTGCTGCGCCAGATCGAGAGCCTGGCCAAGTACCAGGACGAGGGCGGTATGTGGCACACCCTGATCGACGACCCGACCTCCTACCTGGAGGCCAGCGCCACCAGCGGCTTCGGCTTCGGCATCCTGAAAGCCGTCGAGCAGGGCATCGTGCCCGAAAGCTACCGCGCCAATGCCATGCGCGCCTTGCAGCCTGTGTTGGACTGCATCGATGAAAAGGGCGTTGTGCAGCAGGTGTCCTATGGCACCCCGATGGGCCGCGAGAGCAAGGACTTCTACAAGCAGATCCCCCTGCACCCGATGCCCTACGGCCAGGCCATGGCAATTTTGTTCCTGATGGAAGCTGAGGCCCAGGTCTGATGACAAAAAAATGGAGCAGCCGCCTTACCTTCTTTGCCTTTGTGGTGCTCATGGTGGGGCTTGGCAGCAATGACAGCCTGCGCGGAATTTTTTCCACGATCTTCCAAGAGCATTTCTCCCTGACGACGACCCAGCTGGGGCTGATCGTCACGGCAAGCTACATCGGCAACCTGGTGTTTTTGCTGGTGGGCGGCAACCTGAGCACCCGCTTTTCCAAAAAGCGCGTGCTGCAGGTGCTGATCCTGATTTGGATGGCCGCCCTGGCGCTGTTTGCCTTTACCAGCAATTACACGGTGCTGCTCATCGGCATGGCGCTGGCGCTGGGTTCTTCCACCTTATTGAATACCACGATGAACCTCATCACGCCGCTGCTGTTTGCCACAGCGCCGGGGTTCTTCGTCAACTTCCTGTTCTTCACCCAGGAAATCGGCACCAGCGGCAGCCAGTATATTTTGGGCAGCCACGCCGACGGCTTTGCCTTCTGGCAGCACACAAATCTGGTGCTGCTGATCCTGGGCGCGGTGGCCTTTGTGCTGCTGCTCTTCTGCAATGTGCCGGAGGAAGCCGCCGCCCCGGCGGATGCCCCGGCACAAAAGGGCGGCTATGACTGGCGTATCATCGTGCCCTATGTGCTGGTGTTCGGGTTCTACTTTATCGCCGAGCACGGCGTCATGAACTGGATGGTCGCCTACGGCGTAGACGGTCTGGGCCTGCCCCAGGCCTCGGCGGCCAAGTATCTTTCGGTGTTCTTTGGCGGCATGATGATCGGGCGGCTCTGCCTGTCCCCGCTGGTGGATAAGCTGGGGGCCCTCAAAAGCCTGGCGGCTTTCGGCGGCGTGTCCTGTGTGCTGTATCTGATCGGCTCGCTGGGCGGCGCGGTGACGATGCCCGTCTGGGCCATCAGCGGCTTGTCCTTCTCCATTTTGTACCCCACGCTGGTCATGAGCATCCGGCTCTATTTCCCGGCGCAGCAGGTCTCCGGCGCGGCGGGCACGATTTTAAGCATCGCGTCGCTGGCGGATATCCTGTTCAACGTCGGCTTCGGCAAGCTGGTGGATATGACGGGCTATGCCGTCAGCATCCGGGTCCTGCCGCTGTCCGCACTGGCATTTTTCATCGTGTTTATGCTGTTTACGAAATTCTGCAAGCCGACGCAGAAATTGAAATAAAGTGAAAGAAGCGAGGTAGATTATGCGTTATTGTATCGGAATCGATCTGGGCGGCACCAACATCGCAGGCGGCATTGCCGACCTGGACGGGAAACTGCTGCTGACCGACAGCATCAAGACCGGGCTGCCCTGCCCGGCGTCGGACATCGCCGACCGTATCGCGCTGCTCTGCCGCCGCATGGCGACTGCCCTGGGCCTGGCCCTGAGTGATGCCGCCTGGGTGGGCATCGGTGCGCCCGGCAGCGTCGATGTGGACACCGGCACCGTGCTGTATGCCAACAATCTGGAATTTGACAACGTCCCGCTGGGCCAGATGATTCACGAGCGCACCGGCCTGCCCGTCTATGTGGATAACGACGCCAACGTTGCCGCCTGGGGCGAGTACTGCGCGGGTGCAGGCAAAGGGAGCAGCAGCATGGTCATGGTCACGCTGGGCACCGGTGTCGGCGGCGGCGTAGTGCTGAACGGCAAGCTGCTGACCGGCTGCAACGGCGCAGCGGCCGAACTGGGCCACTTTGTGATTGATATGCACGGGAAAGAGTGCAACTGCGGTATGCGCGGCTGCTTTGAGCAGTACGGCAGCGTCACGGCGCTCATTCACCAGGCGCGGGAGGCCATGGCCGCCCATAAGGAGAGCAAGCTTTGGGCGCTGGCGGAAAACGAGGAAGCCAACGTCAACGGCAAGGTCATCCTGGCTGCCTACGACGCGGGCGACGAGACCGCCGTACAGGTGGTCAACACCTATGTACACTACCTCTGCGTCGGCGTGACGAGCATCATCAACATCTTCCAGCCCGAGGTGCTCTGCCTGGGCGGCGGCATCAGCCGCCGCAGCGACGTACTGGTCGAGCCGATCCGGGCGTTCAATGCCGCACACGGCTATGGCCGCAGCTGCCCCAAGCAGCCCCGCATCATGTCGGCCGAGCTGTTCGGCGACGCGGGCATCATCGGCGCGGCCCTGCTGGGCAAAGGCAAATAAGGAGAGCGGACCTATGCGCAAACACTATGAACGGATCCTGCACGACAGCGAAAGCCGCGTGCAGCGCTATCTCGATATCCAGATTTTGGACGAGAACAGCCCCTTCTGCGGCGGTTTCCCCAAGGCGGACAGCCTGGCCGAGCCGAAAACGGCCATCTACCGCGCCACGACAATGACGGCCTGCTACCTGAACCCCGAGAGCCGTTACTACCTGGACGCCGAGCTGGGCCGCCGCCTGGCGCTGGCGCTGGCTTTTGTGCGCCGCTCCCAGCGGCCCGGCGGCTACTTTGACCTCATCAACTGCAACTTCTTCTCCGGCCCGGATACGGCTTTCTGCACCAAGCGGCTGCTGCCCGCCTATGTCTACCTGTGTAAGGTCGTGGACGGCGCACTGCCCGCCGCGCCCGAAGCCAAGGCCGCTGCCGCAGAGCTGAAGCCTAAGTATGAGGCCATCATCCGCGATGCAGCCGATGCCCTGTGCCACTGCGGCTTCCACACCCCGAACCACCGCTGGGCCATCGCGTCGGTGCTGATGCTCTGCGCCAAGCTGTTTGATAAGCCCGAATGCCGCACCGCCGCCGAGGCCATCCTGAAAGAGGGCAACGACTGCAACGAGGACGGCGAGTACGCCGAGCGTTCGGCCGGCAATTACAACCGCATCAACAACGATGCCATGATCATGCTGGCCGTGGCCACCGGCGACGAGAGCTACTATGCGCCGGTGCTGCGCAACCTGGAAATGATGCTGACCTACATCGACCCTGACGACAGCATTTTTACCAACAACTCCACCCGCTGGGACATGGGCAAAAAGATCTACCCGCGGGAGTATTATCTTGAATACCTCTACATGGGCTATACCTGCCGCAAGCCCGAACTGCTGGACGCCGCCAACGCCATTATGCAGATGGTGGAGCGCCACGCCCTGCGCAGCTTTGACTGCCTCATCAACCTGATGCTGCTGCCCGAGCTGGCCGCGCTGGAGCACGAGAGCAGCGCAACCCCGACGAACTACCACAAATATTATGAAGGGTCGGGCATTGTGCGCTGCCGCCGCGGAAGCTGGTCCTACACGATTTTGAACAACAGCCCGAGCTTTTTGTTCTTCCAGCACGGCGACTTCACGCTGACCGTGCGCATCGGCGCGAGCTTCTGCGAGCACCGCAACTTTGTCCCCGCAGCGCTGGCCCCCAAAGACGGCGGCTATGCCCTGCACCAGACCATGACCGGCTGGTATTACCTGCCCTTTGCCGAAAAGCCCGCCACCAGCGATTGGTGGCAGATGGACAACGCCCACCGCGAAAAGCTCTACGGCCCCGACATGGTGTTTGACGTGCAGGTGAACGAGGTCGAAAACGGCCTGGACATCCACATCGTCAACTCCGGCATTGACCGCGCCCCGCTGCGGGTGGAGCTGGCCTTCAACGCGGGCTGCCGCGTCGAGAACGAGCATTTCATGCTCGAGGGCAATGACGGCGGCGGTGTCGTCGTCAAGGACGGCACGCTGGTCGCATCCAAGGGTGTGAACGGTATTTCGGTCGGCCCCTGCTTTGCCGAGCATAACTACACCGCCGGCAAGGAGGGCAGCATGGGCCGGATGGACGGCTGCTTTACCGCCTACCTGACCGCATACAGCACCTTTGACCGCACGATCTCCCTGCGCGCCGTGCCCAGCAAGTACGACCAGGCGTAAAAACTGCATAATTTACCCGAGCACCTGCCAGTTTTGGCGGGTGCTTTTTCTTTTTGCTGGAAAATATAACCTTTTGCACATCCACGCACCTCGACGCATTCTGCGGGGCGGGGGCTGTATACTCCAAAGCGATCCCTGTGGGGGACAACCCCCATGGGAGACTGTGTGAGGAGGAACAGCATATGAGAAAACGTCTGTTGGCTGTGTTTCTGGCCTGCTGTATGGCGGCAAGCACGGCCAGCACAGTGTTCGCGGCGGACGATCTGCCCGCCCTGACCGAGCTGCCCGCCGTGGCTGCCCCGGCTGACCCTGACCCGCCTGCGGCGGAAGAAGTCGTGGTCGAGACCGAAGTGCCCGACCCCACGGCGGAACCGGCTCCGGAAACCACCGAAGCCCCGCCGGACTCTGCTGCCGAGCCGACCCCGGAACCCGTGCCCACCGAGGCCCCTGCCCCGGAGCCGACAGCCGAGACAACACCAGAGCCGACGGCGGAACCTGCCCCCGAACCGACGGAACCGCCCACCCTGAACCCCACCGCCGCGCCCACCCAGGCCCCGGCTGGCCCGGAACCGACGGCGGCCCCAACGCCGCAGCCTACCGCTGAGCCGCTGCCTACCATGACCCCCGCGCCCACGGCCAGCCCGACACCGCTGCCCACGGCCAGCCCGGTCCCACAGCAGACTGCGGAGAATACGGAATATGCCGCCGTGCTGGCAGCGCCTATACCAGAGCCGACGGCCGTGCCCCTTATAGTGGACACGCTGGAAGTACAGGACACCATCAGCACAGACGGCTGCTTTACCGCTGTCGTCAACGGCAGCGCGGAACGCCAGGACGTGACCTACACCTGGTACCGCAGCCACGATGGCCAGAACTGGGAGCAGGTCACGCCGCGCATCTGCACCGGCAGCGAGTGGAACATCACTGAGGGCGGCGAGCACAAGCTGAACGTCGCCATCGATTCCTGCATCGCCAATGTCGGCCCTACCGAGCGGCTGTATTACAAAGTGGAAGTCACCGGCTTCAACGGTACTAAGGCGGCCGAAGCCCGTGTGCCCTACCATTTGCAGCTGCAAAACGGCAGCTTTGAAAGCCCGAGCCTGCACAGCATGGCGGTGGAGCATACCCGGACCGGCGTGCTTTCCTACGCACCGGAGGACAAAGAGCAGACCATAAAAAGCCATTTTGCCCAGTTGGCGGACACCACACAGGGGCTTGTGTGGCACACGACGGGCCTGTACTACCACTGGACCGACGAGGAAGGAACACGCGCCGATAAAACCCAGTGGGCCAACTACATAGAAATTGTAGACGGAACCAACCACAACTATAATGACGACTTAGAAAACAACGACCCCAGGGTCAGCTACAACACCCGCAGCGCCCAGGACGGCAATCAGTTCGCCGAGCTGAACTGCGAAGCCTACGGTGCGCTCTATCAGGATGTGCTGACCGTGCCCGGCTCCACGCTGAACTGGTCACTGGCCCACAAGGGCCGCAACGGCGCGGACACGATGGTGCTGCTGATCGCGCCGGTCACGGTGGCCGAAGCAATCACCAAAACGCTGACTGCCGCCGCCCAGAACAAGGCTAAAGACAGTGTGCGCAATGCCCTGAACGATCTGGTCGAGTACAACGGCCAGAAGGTGCCCATCAGCACTTTTATGGTCGGCGGCGAAATGACCGATGGCATCGCCAACTGGGCAACACACAAGGGCACATACCAGGTCCCTGGCGGGCAGTATGTGAGCCGCTTCTTTTTCCTGGCGGTGCAAACCCAGGACGATAAGCGAACCGAGGGCAATCTGCTGGACAACGTCTGGTTCAGCACCAACCCTGCCCCGGCGGTGGCAGGCCGCGCAAATCTGACCATCCGCAAAACCATAACGGGCGGCCTGACTGCCGAGGAGCTGACCGCCGCGCGGGCAAACCTGACGTTCACCGTGGCGAACCAGAACGGTACGGTCGCGACGATCCACGGTGCGGATATGACCGTGGACAGTGCTGACCCCACCCGCAGCCGCTATACCCTGACCGACCTGCCGCTGACCAGCGACGACGGCAGCGTAAACTACACCTACACCGTGGAAGAGACTGGCCACGATGCCCCGGCGGGCCTGCTCTACCTGGGCACCCAGGCGGCGCTGAACGGTGACAATGAGCAGACAGGCACAAGCCTGGCGGACATTACGCTGACCACAAGCGCCGACACGACCGCAGAGTTCCGCAACATCTACGCCCGCCCCACCGGCAGCCTGCACCTGACCAAGGCTGTGGCCGACGAGGCGCAGCAAGCGGAAGCCGACGCAGTGACGAACACCTTCACGGTCAGCAGCCTGCCCATCGGCAGCTATACACTGCAATTTGATGATGGTACGACCGAAACGCGGGAACTAACGGCGGGCGGCGCGCTGACCATTGCGCTGAAGGGCCTCACCGGCGTGACGCTGAAAGACATCCCGGTCAACCGCTATACCGTGACCGAGACGGCCCACCCCGACCTGGCAAACTACTACTGCACGACCACCGCCGACGATGCCGCGGCCGAAGTGCAGGTCATGTCCGGCCAGACGGCGGAAGTGACCATCACGAACAGCTATGCGCCGTTCCTGACGCTGACCATCACCAAGCAGGTGACAGGCGGTCTGGGCGACGCCCGCCGTGAGTTTCCCTTCACGGCCACGGTCGCCGGCCAGGCCATCACCGCCGCCAGCGCCTATGTGACGAAAGGGGAAGGCGCGGCCCTGACCGGGAGCGGCTTCACGCTGCGCCACCGGGGCAGCATCACCATCGGCCACCTGCGCCCGGGGGATGCCTTCACCGTGACCGAGACCGACAACACCGGTTATGAGACGAGCTTCGACCTTGACGGCAGCGTCGAGGTCGGTGCCAGCGGCGGGGGAACCCTGGGCGCACAGAGCGCCACGCTTACCTGCGTCAACAACAAGGACGGCGCACCGCCCACGGGATTTGGCTTGGACACGGCCCCGGCAGTCTGGATGCTGCTCTGCGCCCTGCTGGGCTTGGTCTGCCTGCGCCGCCGCAAGGGGGCGTGACCTATGGAGCCGCAGACCCGACGCCGGGCAGCCTGGGCGGATATCCGGGAGTTTCTTGTGCGGGCCGGGGCGCTGGCCGCGCTGCTGGTCATGCTGTTCGGCGTCGTGTTCGGGTTGTACATCCAGCCCGATGCCGCGATGCACCCGCATTTGAAGCCCGGCGACCTGCTGCTGTTTTACCGGCTGCCCCGCAGCTGCACGGCAGGGGAGGTCGTTGTCTTTACCAAGGATGGCCAGCGCCGCACAGGCCGGGTCGCGGCCCGGGGCGGCGACACGGTGGAAGTGACCGACGCAGCGGCGCTTGTCATCAACGGCAACACTGTGGCGGAGCCTGATATCTACGAAGAAACGCCGAAATATGACAGCAACGTGACCTACCCGCTGACCCTGGCCGACGGCGAATATTTTATATTATGCGACGCCCGCGCAGGCGCCCGCGACAGCCGCTGGTTCGGCCCGGTGCAGGCAGGGGAGATACAGGGCCGCGTGATCGCTGTATTGCGGCGGAATGGGATATAAAGGGGCGGCCTTGCCGCTGCCGTCCGCCTTTCCTTCCGAGCTATCAATCACATAAAAACGAGGTACTTACCATGAACACCATCAAACTTTCTGCCGCTCTCACCGCTGCTGTGCTGGCCGGGGCGCTGTCCACGGCGGCCTATGCAGCCGATGCCGAAAGACCTGCCAGCCGCATCACGGTCAGCGGCGGCAGCATCATCCTTAAAAAGGCCATCAACCTGGACAAAGCCCCCGGCGCGGGCGGCATCAAGGGCACGATCGCTTTCAACGTGACCGCAGGCCAGGATGGCGACCTGCCCCAGGCCCACACCGCGGACGAAATGCTCGGCACGGCGGATCAGCTTGCCAGTACCACGGCCACGGCGGAATTTACCGCCGATGCCCAAGGAAAAGCCAGCACCGAGAGCAATGTGACCGTTGATTTCAATATAGACAAGTTCACAAAGCCCGGCATCTACTACTACCGTCTGACCGAGCAGGCCCACGGCATCAGCGGTCTGTCCACCGCGCCGCTCTACCTGCTGAAGGTCAGCGTAGCCAATGAGAGCGAGGCCGAGCCGGATGGACAGCACTTCAAGCTGGAGTATGCCATCCTGGCCGAGAAAGAGACCGGCACAAAAGCCGAGCTCGTTACAAACGAGTACACGACCCACAGCCTGACCGTGACCAAGCGGCTGGCCGGTGACTTTGCCAGCTATGGCGACAGCTTTGACTTTACGCTGCACATCACAGATCCTGACACCGAAAACCATATGACGTCGGTGACGCTGCGCACCGGCCCGGCAGACGACGAGCTGAGCGGCCCCGGCACGGTGTATACCCTGGAGAACGGCGAGAAGGAGATCAAGGTGCCCCTCAAGGGCAACGAGCAGTTGGAAGTAACCGGCCTGCCCGAGGGCGCGACCTATACCATCGATGAGAGCGGCACCGATGCGGCGAAATATACCTCGACCACTTGGGTGTTCCCCGGCGGCACCGGGACAGGCACCAGCCTGGGCCAGCAGACCATCGGCACGGCAGACGCGGCCATAACGGTCACGAACATCCGTGACGCGGTCACGCCCACCGGCCTGCTGTTGGATGCTGCGCCCTACGGCGCTATGCTGGCCCTGGCGGTGGGCAGCGGCGCGGTGGTGTTCCGCAAGCGCCGCCGTGATTGATGCTTGCCGCAGCGGCACGCCTGGCCCGGCTGGGCAGTGCGGTGGTCAGCGCCCTGGCAGCCGTGCTGATGGCGGTGCTGCTGGCTTTCGGCGGGTTCGCCCTCTGGCAGGACGCAGCCGTCAGCCGGGGCGCATTTGCCAGCGCGGACCTGCTGCAATATAAGCCCGCCGACAAGAACACTGCTGCCCCGACACTGGCCGAATTGCAGGCGCTGAACCCCGACGTCTGCGGCTGGCTGACCATCGACGGCACCCACATCGACTACCCGCTTGTGCAAGGCTCGACGAATATGGACTACATCAACCGCGACGTCTACGGCGAATTTTCGCTGTCGGGGGCGGTGTTTCTGGACAGCCGCAGCAAGGCGGATTTCAGCGACGGGTATTCCATTGTCTACGCCCACCATATGGAGAATGGCGCAATGTTCGGCGATGTATCGAAGTTTGTGCAGGCGGACTACTTTGCGGCGCACCCTTCCGGCAGTCTGATACTACCCGATGCAGCGTATGAGATCGAGCTGTTTGTCTGCCTGGAGACAGACGCCTACGACGCGGAGATTTACGCTGTGGAGCGCTACACCGCCGACACTGCCGCCTTGATTGACGCGGTGCAGGCCCGGGCTGTGCAGCAGCGGGCGCTGGATGTGGGCTCGCAGGACAGGCTGATCGCCCTGTCCACCTGCGCCGGGGCCGAGACGAACGGCCGTGTGGTGCTGCTGGGACGGCTGCGCCCGGCAACTTTGGATGAAGGAGATGAAACACAATGAGTTTTGGCAAAACGACCCTGCGGCGCTGGCTGCCCGCGGCGGCGCTGGTGCTGGCGCTGCTCTGCCCGCTGCCGGTCTTTGCGGCACAGGCGGGGGCCGAGATCCCGGTGACGGTGTGCACCGACGGCGCAGCCTGCGACACGGTGTACACGGTGGAGATCACCCCGCTGGATAACGCCCCGGCACCGGCCCAGACCAGCGTGCAGGTCAAGGGCGGCGGCACGGTGTATTTTACCGGCCTGACCTTTGACGCGCCGGGGGATTACCGCTATAAGCTGGCCCAGGTAAAAGGCTGCGCCGCCGATACGACCTACGACGGCCGCACCTACACTGTGACGGTGCGGGTGATGACCGCCGCCGACGGTAGCCTTGATACCGAACTGTGGGCGGTGCGCAGCGGCAGAACTGCTAAAGCGGCGGGGGTGGTGTTCACCAACCGCTATGACCCGCCCGCCCCGGCGGCCACGGCCACACCTGCGCCGAGCGCCGCACCGATGCCGCGCCCCATAAAAAACACGGCCCGCCCGGTGGGGGCCCTGCCCCGGACCGGGGATGCTTTCCCGCTGGAGGCACTGGCCGCGCTGCTCTGCGCGGGCGTGGTGGGCTTTGGCACAGCCTGGAACAAACGCAGATAGTATATAATGAGGAAGGCCCCGGCAGTTTGCAGCTGCCGGGGCACTTGCTTTGCAGGGAAAACCTGACTATAAAGGGAAATGAATAAACGCGGAAGGAAGAGGGAACCAGAGTGAATATACCAAAAATGACCTGCCTGCCATGGTACGTATCTGAAACCGCGTGGTGGAGGACGGTATCACCTTCCCGCAGGAAGAATGATGCTAATAAACAAAAAAGGTCACTTGCAAATGCAAGTGACCTTGGTGCGCCGGAAGAGACTCGAACTCCCGACCTTCTGATTCGTAGTCAGACACTCTATCCAGCTGAGCTACCGGCGCATATTCTCTTGGCGTTCTCGCCGGAGAACGTGTTTTATTATAGCGCCGGCGGTGGGGAAAGTCAAGCGGTTTTTCAAAAAAACTCAAAAAAATCTGCAAATGGGCATCTTTACTGAAAATTCGCAGCTAAACGCGCGGCTTTTCGGCTGTTTGTCGTTGCCGGGAGCGCGACAGAGAATTGACAAATACTTTGCAACATTTTATAATATTCATAGATTTTGGATTACGAACGATGGTGTTTGCAATCGCAGCCGCCATCGACTTTTTTATTCTCTTTCGTGTCCACGGTGTGCGCACAAATGCGCGTGCGCAGTACAGAGCATTAAACGGATAAACCAGAATCGACCCCAATTTGTATTCCATTAAGAAACGGAGTGGCACTAAACCATGGCGAAGTACATCGTCAAACGCGTGGCAATGGGCATTTTCAGCGTGTTCATCGTCGCGACCCTTACCTTTTTCATCATGAACCTGGTCCCCGGCGGCCCGTTCGTGGCGGAAAAGTCCATCAGTAAAGCAGCCCAGCAGGCTCTGGCCGAAAAATACGGCCTGGACAAGCCCCTGGGTGTGCAGTACCTCAACTACATGAACAGCCTTGTCCACGGCGATATGGGCCTGAGCCTGAAACAGCGCGGCCGTACCGTCAACCAGATCATCTTCTCCAAGCTGCCTGTGTCTGCCCGCACCGCCGGTCTGGCCGTTCTGGTCGCCCTGTGCGTCGGCATTCCGCTGGGCTGTCTGTCTGCGTATAACCGAGGGAAATGGGCTGACAACCTGATTATCGTTTTTGCCACCTGCGGCATCGCTATCCCGAGCTTTATTTCCAGCGTCGTGCTGCTTTACACCTTCGGCATGAATCTGAAAATTTTGCCCACCGTCGGTTTGAATGAGCCTGCGGCCTACATCATGCCCGTGACGGCGCTGGCTATTTATCCCACCGCCTACATCACCCGCCTGATGCGTTCCAGTCTGCTGGACGTCATGGGTCAGGATTACATGCGCACCGCCCGCGCCAAGGGCGTTTCCAGCGTGAAGATCCTGTTCAAGCACGCCCTGCGCAACGCCATCCTGCCTGTTGTCACCTATGTCGGCCCGATGCTGGCAGGTCTGATGACCGGTTCCTTTGTTGTCGAGAAGATCTTCTCGATCCCGGGTCTGGGCCGCGACTTTGTGTCCGCCATCACTAACCGTGACTACACGATGATCATGGGCACCACCATTCTGCTGGCCGGCCTCGTCATTGTAGCCAATGTGGTCGTCGATATTCTGTACAAGATCATCGACCCGCGCATCAAGCTGAAGTAAGGAGGAGCAGACAAAATGGAAAATCTGAAAAAGAATCCGTTGAGCCTGCAACTCAACGTGGAAGATTTCGCCCCCGCATCCAACGACGAGAAGAAGAGCCTTGTTGTCATGCGCGAGAGCGTCAACTTCTGGAAGGACGGCATGCGCCGCCTGAGGAAGAACAAGATCGCCATGGTCAGTCTGCTCGTCATTCTGCTGATTGCCTTCATGGCCTACATTCTGCCCAGCTTCTGGCCGTACAGCTACGAGCAGCAGATCAAGGGCAGCAACAACCTGGCTCCGTTTGAGTATTCTGCCGCGGAGCAGAAGCTCATCGACCAGGGCGAGAACGTATTCCCCCACATTTTGGGCACCGACCGTATGGGCCGTGACTTTGCCGTGCGTGTCATGATGGGCACCCGCGTCTCCCTGTCCGTCGGCCTGCTGGCCTCTGTGCTGGTCCTGCTCATCGGTGCGACCTACGGCGCTATCTCCGCATTTGCGGGCGGCTGGGTCGATAACATCATGATGCGCATTACCGATATTCTCTACACCATCCCCGACATCCTGCTCATTATCCTGCTGGCCATGGCCATCAAGGAACCGCTGGAAGCGCTGGCGACCAAGCCCGGCTTTGGCTGGATGCAGACCCTCGGCCCCAACATGGTGTCCATCTTCATCATCTTCGCGCTGCTGTATTGGGTCGGCATGGCGCGTATCGTCCGCTCCCAGGTCCTGACGCTGAAAGAGAGCGAGTATGTCACCGCTGCCCGCGCACTGGGCGCATCCGGCGGCCGCATCATCAAAAAGCACCTGCTGACCAACTGCATGGGTACCCTGATCGTCACCACCACCCTGCAGATCCCGTCCTCCATCTTCACCGAGAGCTACCTGAGCTTCCTTGGCCTGGGCGTTGCGGCGCCTATGCCGTCCTTGGGCTCGCTTGCGACCGACGCCGTCAAGGGCATGAACACCTACCCGGTGCTGCTGATTGCCCCCGCGCTGATGATCAGCGTTATGATCCTGGTCTTTAACCTGTTCGGCGATGGCCTGCGCGACGCATTTGACCCGAAACTGAAGAGCTGAGAGGGGAGGAGAAGCAAACATGAGCGAGAAAATTCTTGAAATCAAGGACGAACGCCTGTCCTTCTTCACCCCCGCGGGCGAAGTCAAAGCGCTGAACGGCGTGTCCTTCAGCATGAACCAGGGCGACGTGCTGGGCATCGTCGGCGAGTCCGGCTCCGGCAAGTCTGTCACGGCGTATTCCATCATGGGCCTGACCGCTTACCCCGGCCGTCTGATCGGCGGCACGGTGTGGTTCAACGGCCACCAGATCGACAAAATGACCGAGAAGGAGTTCCGCAAGATCCGCGGCAACGAGGTCTCCATCATCTTCCAGGACCCTATGACGAGTCTGAACCCGGTGTACACCATCGGCAACCAGATCGTCGAGGTCATCCTGCTGCACACCAAAAAGACCAAGCAGGAAGCCTGGGCCCGCGCTAAGGAGCTGCTGGAGCTGGTCGGCATCAACGAGCCGGACCGCCGCTTGAAGCAGTACCCCCACGAGCTGTCCGGCGGTATGCGCCAGCGTGTTATGATCGCCATTGCGCTGGCCTGCGAGCCGAAGCTGCTCATCGCCGATGAGCCGACCACCGCGCTGGATGTGACCATTCAGGCGCAGATCCTTGAGCTGATGAACGACCTGCGCCACAAGCTGGGCATGTCGATCATCATGATCACCCATGACCTCGGTGTTGTCGCCCAGATGTGCGAGAAGATCGCCGTCATGTACGCCGGCCACATCGTTGAGTACGGCACGACCGATGAGATCTTCTACAACCCGCAGCATGAGTACACCAAGGGCCTGATCAACTCGATCCCCAAGCTGAACGCCGAGGAGAAGGAGCGTCTGGTGCCCATTGAGGGCCAGCCCGTTGACCTGCTGAACCCGCCGGCCGGCTGCCCCTTTGCACCCCGCTGCAAGAACTGCATGAAGATCTGCCTGAACAAGATGCCGCCCAAAACCGAATTGAGCGACACCCATTACACCTATTGCTGGCTGCGCCAGAAAGAAGAATTTGAGAAAGGGGGCAAAGCCGAATGAGCGAGAATCTTGTTGAAGTAAAGCATTTGCAGCAGTACTTCCCGGCCGGCGGCATGGGCAAGAACAAGCAGTATGTGCAGGCTGTCGATGATGTAAGCTTTGCCATCCGCAAGGGCGAGACCCTGGGTCTGGTCGGCGAGTCCGGCTGCGGCAAGACCACCACCGGCCGCACCCTGCTGCGTTTGTATGAGCCTACCGACGGCACCATCATCTATGACGGCAAGGTGCTGTTTGACAAGAAAAAGAAGATCGCGGTGGACATGCTGCCCTACCGCCGCCGTATGCAGATTGTGTTCCAAGACCCCTACGCGAGCCTTGACCCCCGCATGACGATCGGCGACATTGTGGGCGAGGGCATCGACATCCACCACCTGTGCGCCAACGCCAAGGAGCGCCACGACAAGATCATCTCCCTGCTGGAGCGTGTCGGCCTGAACAGTGAGCATGCCAACCGCTACCCGCACGAGTTCTCGGGCGGTCAGCGCCAGCGTGTCGGCATCGCCCGTGCGCTGGCTGTGGACCCGGAGTTCATCGTCTGCGATGAGCCGGTCTCCGCGCTGGATGTCTCGATTCAGGCGCAGGTCGTCAATATGTTTGAGGATCTGCAGCAGGAGATGGGGCTGACCTACCTCTTTATCGCGCATGACCTGAGCGTTGTCAAGCATATCTCCAACCGCATCGGCGTTATGTATCTGGGCAAGCTGGTCGAGCTGGCCGACAGCTTTGAGCTGATCGCCCACAGCGTCCACCCCTACACCCGCAGCCTGATCTCGGCCATTCCGGTGGCTGACCCCGTGACGGCCCGCCAGAGCCACCGCATTGTGCTGCAGGGCGATGTGCCCAGCCCGCTGAACCCGCCGAGCGGCTGCCGCTTCCGCACCCGCTGCCCCTACGCCGATGAGCGCTGCGCCGCCGAGGTGCCCGAGTTCAAGGAGGTTTCCAGCGGCCACTGGGCGGCCTGCCACCATCTGGATAAGGTGAAGTAAAATTCTGTCCGCCGACTGACTTCACTCAGCTTGCAGCTTATACTTATACAGGGCGGCTCACCGCGGCCGCCTTGTGTTTTTGCCAAAAATGTGCGCGGAAGAGAGACATTCATCTGTGTGCCACAGAATTGTATGCGAGTGAAAGACAAACGGATTTTCTATCAAAACAGTTACAAAATTTACAGAACACTTGCAAATGCCGCTTTAGAGTGGTAAAGTATAAATATTCACTCCGCAGGGGGCAGCGCCCCCGAGGGGGTTGGGTATAAAGTATAATGAATTTGGAGGGTATTTCACATGAAGATGAAGAACGTTGCTGCCGTGGCTATGGCCGGCTGCATGGCTGCTTCTCTCGCTGCCTGCGGCGGCTCTGCCAGCTCCGCAGCCTCCACCGAGACCAGCACCGCAGCATCCACCGAGGCTGCCACCGGCGAAGAGAGCACTGGCGTTGCCAGCGGCTTTACTGTCCAGCTCGGTTCCAACCCCGAGACGCTGGACCCCGCGCTGAACAACGCAATCGACGGCGCCAACACGCTGATCACCGTCTTTGAGCCGCTGCTGCTCATTGATGAGAACAACGAGGTCATCCCCGGTCAGGCTGAGAGCTACACTGTCAGCGAGGACGGCCTGACCTGGACCTTCACGATGCGTGACGGCCTGAAGTGGAGCGACGGCTCCGACCTGACCGCGAAGGACTTTGAGTACTCCTTCAAGCGTCTGGCCGCGCCCGACACCGCTGCCCCTTATGCCGAGACTGTTGTCGGCATGATCGACGGCTACGCCGATGCCACCGGCAACCCCGATAAAGAGGGCAATATGACCACCGAGCCTGACTTCGACGCCCTGAATGTCGTTGCCAGCGAGGACGGCAAGACCCTGACCGTCACCCTGAGCTACCCCTGCGCTTACTTTGACAAGCTGGCTGCCTTTGCCGCCATGAGCCCTGTGCAGCAGGCTACTGTTGAGGCCAACGGCGATGCATGGTGCACCGAGCCTGACACCTACATCTGCAACGGCCCCTACTGCATCTCTGAGTGGATTCCCTCTGAGCGCATCGTGCTTGCCAAGAACCCGAACTATGTCGGCGGCTGGGATTCCTCCAAGATCGTTTCCGACACCATCACCCTGCTCCTGCTTGAGGATTCCAGCGCCTCCTACACCGCTTACAACAGCGGTGAGGCACAGCTCATCAAGGATGTTCCCACCGATGAGATCCCCAGCCTGACCAAGGCTGAGGACGGCGGCGACTTCTACGTTGACACCATCCTGGGTACCTACTACCTCTCCCTGAACGACCAGAAGGAGCCGTTCACGGATCCCAATGTCCGTAAGGCTTTGAGCCTCGCCATCGACCGTGACTATGTTGCCAACACCATCATGCAGGGCACCTACACCCCCGCCTACAATCTGGTCGGCCCCGGCATCGTCGATGAGAACGGCATGTTCTACGACAACGCCAACGGCGGCAAGACCTACATCAGCGAAGACTACGAGGCCAACCTCGAGGCTGCCAAGCAGGCTCTGGCCGATGCCGGCTACCCCAACGGCGAAGGCTTCCCCGTCATCGAGTACAGCACCAACGATGCCGGTTACCACACCCCCGTTGCTGAGTATCTGCAGCAGGCTTGGGGCGAGCTGGGCATCACCGTGAACATCAACAAGGTCGAGTGGGCCAGCTTCACCCCGATGCGCCGCGCAGGCGACTATGACGCTTCCCGTAACGGCTGGGTCATGGACTACAACGATCCTTCCAACATGATCGAGCTGTTCACCACCACCAACGGCAACAACGATGGTAAGTACAGCAACCCCGAGTTCGATGCCGCCATCGAAGCCTCCAAGGTCGCCGATAAGAGCGTCCACTTCCAGAAGCTGCATGAGGCTGAGGACATCCTGATGAATGATTACGGCTGCATCCCGCTGGCCTACTACAACGACTTCTGGCTGCAGAGCCCCTCTCTGAAGGGCACCTGGCACAGCCCCTACGGCTACTGGTACCTGCAGTACGGTTATGTTGAGCAGTAACTAACCTTTATAAAAGGCACGACCTGTTAAAAGGCCGTGCCTTTTTGTATATAAGGCTTCCCCCTCGGGGCTGCGCCCGCAGGCGCGTGTCGGAGCGCAACCGCCGTAGGCGGCTCTTAGCGCGGAGACTGAAGCTGTCAGCGGCTCCGCCCGCTGACTGATGAGGGGGAACCTTGCCGCCGCTGCCCGTAAGCGGGTGGCTGTGGCGAACTCGGCCCCTCATCCGGCCCTGCGGGGCCACCTTCCCCCTTGGGGAAGGCAAAACCGTTACAAAACAGTAACATATCGTTGCCGAACTTGCAATCCTGTGTTGCGCGTACTATAATAGTCAATGTTCGCCTGTCACGGACAGGCAGCGAGTGTAAGAAAGATCCATCAGGAGGATACAAGCAACATGAAGAACAAGAGAATCATCGCCGCGGCGATGGCTGCCGGCATGGCAGTTTCTCTGGCAGCCTGCGGTTCTTCCGCAAGCACCACTGACACCAACGGCAGCGCCGATACTGCCACCACCGAGGCTGCTGACGCCGCCACCGGCGAAGGCACCGGCTTCACCGTCCAGATCGGCCCCAACCCCGAGACACTGGACCCCGCGCTGAATGCGGCCATCGACGGCGGCAACACCCTGCTGACCATCGAAGAGCCCCTGCTCATCATCGACGAGAACAACGAAATCCAGCCCGGTCAGGCCGAGAGCTACGAAGTCAGCGATGACGGCTTGGTCTGGACCTTCCACCTGCGCGACGGCCTGAAGTGGAGCGACGGTTCCGATTTGACCGCCGCCGACTTCGAGTACAGCTTCAAGCGTCTGGCCTGCCCCGACACCGCCGCCCCCTACGCCGAGACGGTTGTCGGCATGATTGACGGCTATCAGGATGCCATCGGCAACCCCGATGCGGACGGCAACACCACCACCGATCCCGACTGGGACGCCCTGAACGTCGTTGCCAGCGAGGACGGTAAGGACCTGACTATCACCCTGAGCTATCCCTGCTCCTACTTTGACAAGCTGGCCGCTTTCGTCGCCACTTCACCCGTGCAGCAGGCCACTGTAGAGGCCAACGGCGACGCCTGGTGCACCGAGCCCGACACCTTCGTCTGCAACGGCCCCTACATGATCACCGAGTGGACTCTCTCCGAGCGCATCGTTCTGTCCAAGAACCCGAACTACGTCGGCGGCTGGGATTCCTCCAAGATCGTTTCCGACACCATCACCCTGCTTCTGCTCGAGGATTCCAGCGCTGCCTACGCCGCTTACAATAGCGGTGAGGCACAGCTCATCAAGGATGTCCCCACCGATGAGATCCCCAGCCTGACCAAGGCCGAGGACGGCGGCGACTTCTATCTCGATGAGATCATGGGCACCTACTACATCTCCCTGAACGATCAGAAGGAGCCGTTCACCGACCCCAATGTCCGCAAGGCTCTGTCTCTGGCCATTGACCGCGACTACGTTGCCAACACCATCATGCAGGGCATCTACACCCCCGCCACTGCACTGGTTGGCCCCGGCATCGTGGACAACGAGGGCTACTTCATGGACAATGCCAACGGCGGCAAGCCCTACATCAGCGACGACTACGAGGCCAACCTCGAGGAGGCCAAGCAGCTGATGGCCGAGGCCGGCTACCCGGACGGCGAGGGCTTCCCTGTCGTTGAGTACAGCGCCAACGACGCCGGTTATCACGTTGCCGTTGCCGAGTATCTGCAGCAGGCATGGGCAGAGCTGGGCATCAGCATGAACATCAACAAGGTCGAGTGGTCCAGCTTCATCCCCATGCGCCGCGCCGGTGACTATGACATCAGCCGCAACGGCTGGTCCATGGACTACAACGACCCCTCCAACATGCTGGAACTGTTCACTACCAACAACGGCAACAACGACGGCAAGTACGCCAACCCCGACTTTGACAAGGTCATCGAGGAGTCCCGCGTTGCCGACAAGGCTACCCACTTCGAGAAGCTGCACGAGGCCGAGGATATGCTGATGGCTGACACCGCCTGCATCCCCGTTGCCTACTACAACGACTTCTGGCTGCAGAGCCCCTCTCTGAAGGGCACCTGGCACAGCCCCTACGGCTACTGGTATCTGCAGTATGGTTATGTTGAGGAGTAATTCTTTATAACGGAATAAATTTAAGGCACATCCGAAAGGATGTGCCTTTTTTCTTGGTTCACGCCCCCAGCGTTGCCGCCATCACGGCCTTGATGGTATGCATTCTGTTCTCGGCCTCCTGGAACACAATGGACTGCGGGCCGTTGAATACCTCGTCGGTCACTTCCATGGCGTCGCGGCCAAATTTCTCGCCCATTTCCTTGCCCACGGCGGTCTTGTGGTCGTGGTAGGCAGGCAGGCAGTGCATGAACACGGCGGTGCCCTTGGCCTTCGCCATCAGCTGCGCGTTGACCTGGTAGGGGGCCAGGGCATTGATACGCTCCTCCCACACTTCCACCGGCTCACCCATGCTGACCCACACATCGGTGTAGACCACATCGGCCCCGGCCACAGCGTCGGTATCCTCGGAAAGCGTGATGCTGCCGCCGCTCAGGCGGGCAAACTCCCGGCACTTGGCGACCAGCTCGGGGTTCGGCCAGTAGGCTTTGGGTGCGCAGGCCACAAAATGCAGGCCCATCTTCGCGCAGCCGATCATCAGGCTGTTGCCCATGTTGTAGCGGGCGTCGCCCATGTAGGCAAATTTCAGGCCCTGCAGCTTGCCGAAATGCTCACGCAGCGTCAAAAAGTCGGCCAGGATCTGGGTAGGGTGGTACTCGTTCGTCAGGCCGTTCCACACCGGAACGCTGGCGTACTTGGCAAGCTCTTCCACAATGGCCTGGCCGTAGCCGCGGTACTCGATGCCCTCAAACATACCGGAGAGCACCTGCGCCGTGTCGGCGATGGACTCTTTTTTTCCGATCTGGCTGCCGGTGGGGTCCAGGTAGGTGGTGCCCATCCCTAAGTCGTGGGCCGCGACCTCGAACGAGCAGCGGGTGCGGGTGGAGGTCTTTTCAAAAATCAGCGCCACGTTTTTGCCGCGCAGCGTATCGTGGGGAATGCCCGCCTTTTTCTTGGCTTTCAGCTCGGCCGCCAGGTCCAGCAGGCCGCCGATCTCAGCCGGGGTAAAGTCCAACAGCGTCAAAAAATCATGTCCTACGAGGTCCATATGGTTGCTCCTTTTGTAAATATACGCATTATTTGTATAAATATACATATGATTATACCACGTTTGCAGGCTATGTGCAAGAGCGAGTTTGTGGTATAATCTTTATAAAGGCTTCCCTCTCGGGGAGAAGGCAAAGAGAATGGAAAGGAGGCCACCCCACCCATGCCCAAAATCTACTTCCACGTCGATGTCAACTCGGCCTTCCTCTCATGGTCGGCGCTTAAATCGCTGCAGGACGGCGGAACCGTCGACCTGCGCACCATCCCCGCCGTTGTGGGCGGCGACGAGGCCAAGCGCCACGGCGTTGTGCTGGCCAAAAGCGCCCCTGCGAAAAAATTCGGCATCCAGACAGGGGAGAGTCTTTTCGCCGCCCGCGCCAAGTGCCCGGGGCTGACCATCGTGCCGCCGGATTTTGACTTCTACGTCAAAAACAGCAAGGCACTGATTGCTATTTTGAACGACTACACCCCGGATGTTGAACAATACAGCATCGACGAGGCCTTCCTTGACATGACCGGCACCGAGGCGCTGTTCGGCCCGCCGCTGACTGTCGCCCACACCATCCGCCGCCGCGTGCGCCGGGAGCTGGGCTTCACGGTCAATGTCGGCATCGCGCCCAACCGCCTGCTTGCCAAAATGGCCTCCGACTTTGAAAAGCCCGACAAGGTCCATACCTTATATAGATACGAGGTCGAAAAGAAGATGTGGCCGCTGCCGGTGGGCGATCTGTTCGGTGTCGGCCCCAGTGCGGCCAAGCGGCTGAACGGTTGCGGGGTCTACACCATCGGCGATTTCGCCAAGCTCGACCGCGAGACGGCGGTGGGGCTGTTCGGCACCCGGGGCGATACGCTGTGGAACTACGCCAACGGCCGCGAGTCTGACCCGGTGACGAAGCAGGGCAGCCGTGACAACAGCTACGGCAACAGCGTAACGATGCCCCGGGACTTGCCCCGGCCCGAGGACGCCGACGCCACGATGCTGGCGCTCTGTGATTCGGTGGGCCGCCGCCTGCGGGCTGACGGCAAGACCGCCCGCGTGGTGACGGTGCAGCTGGTGGATAACGCCTTTCGCCGCACCAGCCACCAGACGACACTGCCCAATCCGACGAACTCCACCGACCGGCTCTATCGCGTCGCCACCGAGTTGATGCGCCAGATGTGGCCCGCGCGCCCGGTGCGGCTGGTGGGTGTCAGCGCCGAAAAAACCAGCGAGGACAACTTTGAGCAGATGGACCTGTTCACGGATGCCGCCCGCATCGACAAGCAGGAAAAGCTCGACCGCGCCGCAGACGCCCTGCGGAAAAAGTTCGGCGGTGCCGCCGTGACCCGCGCCAAACTGCTGACCCCAGAGACCCGCAAACCCGAAGCCCTGAGCGCCGCCAAAGAGCGGGATAAAAAATGACCCATGGAGACGGTGGCTGCCTCTCATGGGTCATTTGTACTTTGTGTGAGCATGGCTTTCCCCGAGGGGGGAGCTGTCAGCGGCCCCGACCGCTGACGGATGAGTGGCAGCCTTGCCGTGCCGTCCGCTATCGGGGGGCCGTAGTACACGCGCCCCTCATCCGGCCCTGCGGGGCCACCTTCCCCCAAAGGGGAAGGCGAGTAGAACCCTCAATTCGCCTCAAACTCGCAATATTCCCCGTCGATCTCCACGACCACGGCGTTGTCCCCGGTCACCCAGTACGAATACCCAGTGCCAAAATTCGAGCACATGTCTGTCTCGGGGAATGCGTCTCTGTCGACGCTGTCGGAAATCACGCCGTCCGGGTCGCGGTTAGCGATGAAATCAATCACCTTCGGCGACTCAAAATAACGCACGCCGTCGATCTGCACGCACCGTGCCAAGCCCAGTGCGATAGACGACTCGGCGGAATCCTCTGCTGCCCCCGCCTTGGCGGCCGCGTCCCCATTGTCTGCCTGCGGCGCAGCGGCGCTCAGCATTGGTACATCCGGTGCGGGGGCAATCTCGGCGGCTTCCTCCGGGGCGTCGGCGGCAAAGGCGGCGGCTTCGCTGGTCATGTCGGCTTTGCGGAATCCGTCACTCTGCCACACGGCCACGCCGCCCAGGAAAATGCACGCGCACGCCGCCACCGACACCAGCTGCCGCCAGTATACCGGCGGTTTGCGGCGCTTTTTCAACGGCGCGTCGGCGGCCAAAATCAGGTCATCGTCCACATGGCCGATGGCCTCAAACAATTCACGTTCTGTCACAGCGCAGCACCCCTTTCCTGTAAGTATGCGGCCAGCTTGCCGCGCGTGCGGTGCAGCGTCACCCGCACCTTGCTCTCAGTCAGACCGTACCGCGCGGCAATATCTGCCGTGGCGTCGCAATACCAATAGCGGCGCAAAAATATATTGCGTGTTTCTTCCGGCAGAGTGCGCAGAAAATCGCTGATGATCCGTCCGGTTTCGGCGGCGTCAAAACTGTCCTCCACGCCGCCCGGCGCGGCGACGCACTCGGCCAGCTCGTCCAGCGGGGCACAGGTCTGTCCGCTGCCACGCTTCTGGGCCGATGCCTTGTCAAAGCGATCCAGCGCCAGATTCCGCGTGATGCGCCCCAGATACGGCGCCAGCCGCGCGGGGCGGTTGGTGGGCATACTGTTCCACGCGGCCAGCCAGGTGTCGTTCTCGCATTCTTCGGCGTCGTGGGCGCTGTGCAGAATGTTGTCGGCAATTTTGCGGCAGTACGTGCCGAACTTGGCCGCCGTCTCGGCCAGTGCCTGCTCGTCCCGGGCCCAGTACAGGTCCACGATCAAAGCGTCCTCCATGGTTTTGACCTCCTTTATATATAAGGTAGGGATTTGCCCTGCAAATGTTACACAAAACGCCTGCTTTTTGCGGCAGGCGTTACATTTTTGTGGGGGTGCACTTGTGTGTGCCCGCCTTACAACATATGCTTTTTGTGCAGCACCCACGCCGCAAAAACGCACAAAGCCAGCGTCAGCGCCAGCACAATGGCAAACCCGGCGGTGGTGTTGGCAAACGGCATACCGTCGGACTGGACGTTCATGCCGTACAAACCGCTGATAACGGTGGGCACGGCCATCAACAGGGTGATGCTGGTCAGGTATTTCATGGCGTTGTTCAGGCGGTTGTCCAAAATCGAGCTGAACAGCTCTCGTGTGCCCTTGATATCGTCGCGGTAGATGCTGGTCATCTCAATGGCCTGGCGAATTTCGACGATAACGTCGTCCAGCAATTCGCGGTCGTCGGGGTACTGCTCCAGCCGCTTGTAGCGGGTCAGGCGGTCCAGCACCGTGGCGTTGGCGCGCAGACTGGTGGCAAAGTAGACCAGCGTGGATTCCAGCGCGTGCAGCTCCATCAGGTCGCTGTCCTTCAGCTCTCCGGCAAGATTCTTCTCAATGGCCTGGCGGCGGCGGTCGATGAGCCGCAGTTCCTGCTGATACATAGTGGCGGCGCGGTACAAAAGCTGGTAGACGAACCGCATCTTCTTTCGCGTTGAGAACCCCCTGACACGGCAGGCGGCGAAATCGCCGACCACGGCGGTATCAGCGGAGCAGACCGTGACGATCAGCTCCTGCGTCAGCAGGATGCCCAGGGGGATGGTGGTGTACACGCCCTCGCCCGCGCCATCCACCTTGATGGGGATGTCCACGATGATGACGGTGTAGCCGTCCTCCAGGCTGATGCGCGCCGATTCCTCGGGGTCGGTCGCCGCGACGATATCGGTAGGTTCGATGTCCAGTGTTGCCGCCACCCGGCGCACTTCCTCATCGGTGGGGCTGGTCAGGCAGATCCACGCCCCCTCGCTCATATCCTCGACCCGCGTCAGCTGCTTGTCCTGCGTGCGGTAAATCTTCATCATGGCTCGTTCCACCCATACATTATTATAGTATCAGTATAAAGCTTTTCCGCACGATGCGCAAGCGGATATTTTCCCCCGATGCACCCCGCAACCAAACCCTTTACGGCAACCACGCACCCTGCCCGCATCACCAACTTTCCCCCATCTGTTGCGCCGTAGGGGCCGGGCATGCCCGGCCCTCCGCCTTGCCTATACCACCCAATTTCCCCTCAAATGCCCCTCCTGAAAAAAATCCAAAAAACTTTTAAAAACCCTATTGACATTTTTGGTTGGACAGGATATAATATACAAGCTGTCACGGAGACGCGACAGCGCAGCAGGACCTTGAAAATT